>Ga0210025_1001160_pt1 | contig 29685 bp, 29 predicted proteins | sample CryGeyme20150102_FD_183989 | JGI IMG/M metagenome (GOLD analysis project Ga0210025, IMG submission 183989) | Groundwater microbial communities from Crystal Geyser aquifers in Utah, USA - Crystal Geyser metaG 2015-0102 (SPAdes) (version 2) | ecosystem: Environmental > Aquatic > Deep subsurface >... | reverse complement strand
CGACATCGTTTGTTGTCACCTTATATTGGTGCCCGCTTATTTCTACGATTGCGTACATGCGTTTGTGTGTGTTTAAGTTAATTTTATAGAGACTCGAAAGATAGTAGATATTTATTTAATCTACAATATTACATCCCTAATTTTGCGATCACTTTTTCTGTAATATTGTATTTTTGCTGCGCATCATCTGAAGCGTATAACAATATGAAATCACCTGTTGTTGTAACAGTATTAAATACATAGGTAATTTTATTTTCTTTCGCTACAGCTGTAATTGCATCTTGAATTTGTTTGTACAATGGACCAACATACTCTGCTTGTTTCTGTTGCATCTCTTGCTGATATTGTTGGTCAAAAACCATTAATTCTTGTCTCAATTGATTCAATTTGGTTTCTTCACGTGTTCTTGCGTCAGCTGAAATAACCGCTTTTTTTTGCTCATAAGCAGCCATTAGATCTCTAAAACCAGCTTCTTTATCAGCAAATTCTTTTTGTTTTTTCTCCATGAAGTTTTTCAATTTGCGATCAACAGCTGCCATTTCAGGCATTTTCGCTAAAATTGAATTTGGATCAACATAACCGATTGTTAATTGTTGTGCATGTACTACTGCCATATCCATCATGGCAACGCAAAATAGAGCTGTTATAAGTATAAGTTTTTTCATGATTTTTTTATTTCTTTGTTAATTTTGCAATTACTTTTTCAGTGATATCGAGTTTGTTATTAGCAGTATCGTCGGCAAACAAAATAATTGCATCACCATTACTTGTTACTTTGTTAAAAACAAAATCTAATTTTAACTCTTTTGCTACTTCATCAATAGCTTTTTGAACTTCTGCATAAACTGGTTGCAATAGTTCTGCTTGTTTTCTTTGGACTTCAGCACGTACTGAATTACTTAATTCTTGTAATTCGTCATTTAAGCCTTGTAATCTTGTTTCTTCTGCTTCACGTTGAGATGTACTCATATTTGCAGATAATTCTTGATAGCTTTGAAAACTTTTTGCTAAAGAATCCCGTTTTCCAAGCAAACTTCCTTCTCTTGTTTTTACAAGAGTTTCCATTTCTTGTTGGATATTCTTAAATGAAGGTAAATTACCAATTATTTGATCTGGATTTGCATACCCGACTTTTAAAGATTGTGCACTCAATTGCATACTAATTACGCATACAAACAGAAGTACTAGACCTGTTACTTTTTTGAGATGTATCATTGTTATTCGTTTTTTGTGTTAAGTTTCTAAATATACAAAAGCTGTTAATTTCCGCTCTCTTCCAATTCAATTCCAAGTTCTAATAGCACATCTTCACTTAGATTCCATTGTGGTTTTGTGAATAAAAACAGATAATCACCGGTTCGATCAAATATGTAATCGTATTTTTCACGATCGGCAATTTTATTTACAGCTTCAAGAATTCGTTGTTGCAAAGGCTCAATAAACTCTTGTTGACGTTTGAAATACTCACCAGATGGACCATATTTCGAATTTCTAAACTGATCAATTTTCTGACGCTTTGCTTCAATTTCTTTAATCTTCTGAGTCTTTATTTCTTCAGTAAATAAAATTGATTTAGATTCGAACTCTTTCTCTAAAGTAGTAACCTCAACTTCTAATTCAGACAATTCCTTTTTCCATTGTTGAGACAGAACACTGAGACGTTCGTTAATATTTGCATATTCAGGTATTTTTGATAAAATAAACTCAGAATCGATATATCCAATTTTTTGCTGAGCTTTAAGACTAAAAGCTGAACTCAAAATCAGAATTATTAAAAAAAATATGTTCTTTAAAACACGTCTATTCATATTAGAAAGATGGACCGATGTTGAATAAGAATTCCCAGTTTCCAGCACTAACTTGAGTATTTGGAATGCTATCGAAACGATAACCGTAGCTCAAGTCAATCAAACCAAGAATGGGTAGAAATAAACGTAAACCAAAACCTGTGGAACGTTTTATATTAAATGGAGACACATTTCTAAATTGATCAAATGAGTTTCCGCCTTCTGCAAATAAATATGGAATTAATTGTAACTGCTCATTTTGAACAGCAGGATATCTCATTTCAGCCATGTATTTAACATAGTAGTTTCCACCAATAGGCTGACCGGTTGCACCGATTGGAGAAATGGAACCAGAGAATCCACCTGGATAACCTTTTAAGTCAATATTTTCTCTTGTAAACGTCTGACGTTGTTGTAAAGGGGTACCACCTAAAAAGAATTTTTCAAATGGAGATCGATCGTTTTCACCGAAATAACCTAGATGTCCAAATTCAGTTCCATTTGTAAATATCAGTTTTCCGATAATTGGTACGTGATGACTGTATTTGAATTTCAACTTATAAAACTGTGAAAAACCTCCAATTGGCGGAGCAAAAGTTCCTGAAAGTGTTAATTTTGAACCTGAATTTGGAGAAATGAAATTATCTAATGAATTTCTTTCCAATATTTGCTGGAAGTTTAATACAAAAACTTGTCCTTGTTCATTTACAAATGATCCAGCTACATTATAAGCCTGATATTGAATTATTGAGGTGTGTGTAAAATAATCATCAGGGAATTGCAAACGTTGCCCATAAGAAATCGATGCTGATAATAACTCATCTCTAGAGCTAGCTGTGCTAAACAATGAATAAGAACCATTTATTCCCAGAGAGTTTGGACGACCTAGCAACCAAGGCTCCTGAAAACCAATATCATACTGGCGGAAGCCATTTCCCGTTACTTGTATTCCAAGTGAGAAACGCTGACCATCACCACTTGGTAATGGACTCCATGCTTCTTTCTCGTTTATACTCTGAATAGAAAAATTATTGAAATTTAATCTAGCTGATAAAATAACTCCAATTTGTGCACCACCGAAACCACCAGAAAACTCAAAGTTATCCGTTCCAGAAAGTTCTTTCATTCTGTAATTGATACTTACTGTTTTTGCTTCATAATCATAATCCAAATCAGGCTGAATAGTTTCAGGCTGGAAATAAGATAATGTTGCTAACTCACGAACTGAACGTTGAATATTCTGACGACTGTAAGTTTGACCTGGAACGGTTCTCAAATTACGACGAACAACCTGATCATGTGTTCTAGTATTTCCTACAAAACCTACTTCTTTAATAGTCGCTTTTTCGTCTTCAACTACTGTAAAATTAATATCTAAAGAGTCTGTTCCAACAACTACAATATTTGGTTCAATCTGAGAAAACAAATAGCCAACATCTTGATATTTAGAACTCACATCAGAGTTATTTTTATTGAAATACAGATTTTCTTCAAACTTATTTTGATCAAAAATGTCGCCACTTCGGAAATCCAGAGCTGCGCTTAATTCTTCATCCGTATAAACTGTATTACCCTCCCAATTTAAATTTCTAACCTTGTATTGTGGACCTTCATAAATTTCAAGATCAACACCGATAGCTTTAATCGTCTTATTCTTTTTCTTCTTGAAATCGTACACATACACACTATCACGAACTACTCTAACATCTCTATATCCGTTTTTACGGTAAAATGTGAGCATTTCCTCTTTACCTTTTTGAAAATCTTCTTTTTTGAAAATGGTAGCAGAAAAAATATGATACCATCTATCTTCTTTGAAGTCTCCGATATTTCCTAATAATTTTTTCTTTTTAAAAGCTTCGATTCCTATAAAATTAATCTTCTGAACTTCAAGCTTTTGCCCTCTATCAACTCTAAAAATCAATTTCGCCCTATTTCTAGTTGAATCAACGATTACTTCTTCAATCTCAACTTTAGTATCGCGAAAACCTTTGTTTTCATAAAAACGATTTATAGTTGAAACGGCTTGTGCTTTGGTTGCTTTAGTAATCGCAAAACCTGTAAGTAAAGGCATTAACTCTTTTAAATCATTACGCTCAGATCGTTTGATCTTTTTAAACTCATATGACGCTAAACGTGGTTGCTCTTTTACTGATACCAAAAGAAAAACACCATCACCTATTTGTTGCTTAATGTAAATCTTAACATCAGTAAACAAACCTGTACGTGTAAGTGCTTTAATTGCATCAGGAATTTGTGGGCCAGGAATTCGAATTTCTTTCCCTTCGTCTAAACCTGCAGTTGCAACGATATAGGCATTATTTTTATCAACACCTGTAATTTCAACTCCTAAAATTTTAAATTTTTTAGGAGTTATTAATGTTGGGTCTTCGAGAATAAGTTCAGGTTTATCTTGCGCTTTAATCACAGGAGAAACGAATAAACAAAATACGAACCCGTAAAATAGTAGGATACTTAATTTTTTCACTTTTTCAGGAACGGATACAATGGGCGGATTAGTATTTACTAAATGACTCTCTTTTGGAGTTAAATACATGAATCAGTGATTATGCTTTATTGTTTGTTTCAGTTATCTGCTCCGAAATTTTCCCGAAGCGGCGCTCTCTTTTTTGAAATGATTCAATAGCTTTATATAACTCATCTCTTCTGAAGTCCGGCCAAAATGTGTCGGTGATATATAACTCAGAATAGGCTAATTGCCATAATAAAAAATTGCTAATACGAAATTCACCACTAGTTCTGATTATTAAATCAGGATCAGGAATAGATGCCGTAGCAAGATTATTACTAATCAACGCATCGTTTATCTCATCTATTGCTATATCACCTGAATCAACTCTTGTGGCAATTTTTTTTACTGCTTGAACAATATCCCAACGACCTGAATAACTTAAAGCAAGACATAATTGCATTCTATCATTGTCTTTAGTTAGCTCCATAGCCTCAGATAAAGCAGACTTACAAATTGCAGGGAATCGATCAGTTTGGCCAATTGTTGTTAGGCGTATGTTATTTTTATTCAAGCGTTTAGCTTCTTTTCTAAGCGATTGAATTAAAATCTGCATTAATGCACCAACTTCAGCTTCCGGTCTGTTCCAGTTTTCTGTTGAAAAAGCATATAGAGTTAAATGTTTTACCCCGAGTTGTGCACATGACTCAACAATATCGCGAACAGAATCAACGCCAACTTTATGCCCATAAATGCGCATATTGCCTTTGCTTTTCGCCCAGCGACCGTTTCCATCCATAATTATGGCAATGTGTTCAGGTATGCTACCATGCTGTTGCAACTCATGCTGAGCAGCTTGATCCTCATTCGATTGAACAAATTTGTCTTGTTTCACTATACTATTCTAATAAAAATTTCAAAGCCTATAATAATAACGCTTTATTGTGCTTAATTCAAGTACGATTTTTGATCCCTAAAAATCAAAAAAACGCCCATTAATTTACTTTGCAGCTATTTTTTGAATTAAAGAATTCATTTCAATTGCAACCAAAGCAGCTTCTGAGCCTTTATTTCCAGCTTTTGTTCCAGCTCTTTCAATAGCCTGTTCAATAGAATCGGTTGTTAAAACACCAAAAACAACTGGAATTCCAAGTTTAATATTTAATTCAGCTACATGTCTGTTTACAGTCTGAACAACTACATCAAAATGTGGGGTTGAACCTCTTATTACAGCTCCTAAAGTGATTATTGCATTATACTTACCTGTTTCACCTGCTTTTAGTGCTGTAAGCCCAATTTCATAAGCTCCAGGACAATACATAACATCAATATTATCAGATTTGACTCCATGTCTTTCTAAGGTATCAACTGCTCCATTTTTTAAAACTTCAGTAACGAACTCGTTCCAACGAGTTACAATTACAGCATACTTACCTGATACATTCACGAAATCACCTTCAATTTTATTAGCCATAGCTTTATCCGTTATTTTCTTTTTGTAAAGTTACTAAATTTTGCACGATTAGAGTATTTATAGTCACTACTCCAAAATAAACCTCATCTTTTGAGTAAAAACCGTGATAGTCGCTTCCTCCTGTTTTCAACAAACCATATTGATTAGATAGGTTTTCATACTTTTGTTGAAGTGGATAAGGATGTGTTGGATGAATCATTTCAAAGCCATCTATGCCGTGATAAATCCATTCGTTTAATTCTTCATCGGTGTAATTTCTTGCAGGATGTGCTAAAATGGCTTTAGCTTTTGCTCTGTGAATCACTTTAATCACTTCCTTAAAATCACAATGCTCAGATTTAAAATAAGCTGGCGAATAATTCCCAATATATTTCGAAAAAGCCATACTAGAATTCTTTGCATATCCAGCATTAACTAGAGCCTTGGCTAAATGTGGACGCCCAATGCTTCCATTACCTGAAATTTCTTTAATACTTTCAAAGGTCAGGTTCACATCCATTTTTTGAAGTTTTTCAATCATTGAACGAATTCTGTTTTCACGCAACTCATTTTGATTTTTTAGAAACTCATTTAAATCATTGTTTTTTAATGAAAAACCAAAAGCCAAAACGTGAGCCTCTTTTCCATTAAAATCAGAGGTAATCTCAACACCATTAATAAATTGCAAACCTAATTCTTTACAAGCTTTTTTTGCTTCAGGCAATCCATCTATGGTATCATGATCGGTTAATGCTAATGCAGCTAAGCCTTTTGTTTTTGCTTTTGCGGCCAATTCAGTTGGACTTAATTTTCCATCAGAGAAAAGAGAATGTGTGTGAAGATCCGCTTTAGCCAAAATGAATTCTTTACTATTTCGTTGCTTGCAATCTACTTCTGAAGCTTTTTGAATCAGATAGAAGTGCAATTGCTTTTAATGTTAAAGAATCACGTTTTAAGATGTAGGGGTAAAAATCTTTCTTTTCAGTGTAACGAGTTAATAATTCTACAAACAATTGATTCTGAATATAGTTTGATAAACTATCAAATCGAGCAATTTTTTCGTCTTCTACTTTTGATTTTAAAGAATTTAGTAAAACTGAAATATCTTGATTCGAATCAAATTGATGCATTAACTCATCAATATTTCTGTCTGAATTTGTTTTATAAGTAAAGTTTTGCTTTTTCAGATAGTCCTTAAACTCTGGAAATGCTTTAGACTTTAGCGTTTTTTCGGTGATTGTATCATTTTTTGCCACATATTCATTTGCAAAAAAGAAATAATGAGAATCCTTTAAAAGAGCAATTTCAAGTAAATCTGGATTTTTATCTTCTAAGATAACATCTGGATCAATCCCTGTTCCATCAAAAACTGTTCTTCCATTTTTTGTAGTGAATTTCTGACGTACAGAATCTGGAATTCTACTGACTTCATTTCTTTCAAGATGTGAATATTTAAGCGATTGAATACTTCTTCCACTTGGAATAAAATAACGTGAAGAGGTTATTTTTAAGGCATTATTGTAAGAAATTGGTCGAATGGTTTGAACTAAACCTTTACCAAAACTTCTTTCGCCAACTATTAAAGCTCTGTCTAAATCTTGTAAAGCTCCTGCCAATATTTCCGAGGCACTTGCCGAGCCTTCATTTTGTAAGACAATTAGATTTACATCAGGAAAAATTGGAGCAACTCGAGTTAAAAAAACTTGATTATTATCTAGTAGACGTCCTTTAATGCGCACTACTTCAAGACCTGAAGGTAAAAATAACTCTAAGATGGAAACAGCTTCATCTAATAATCCACCTGGATTATTTCTAACATCAAAAATGACATTTTTAATTGCTTGTTTATTATTTAGTTCTAATAGAGCATCTCTAACTTCTACTGCACAGTTCTGAGAAAATTGTAATAATTGAATATAGACAGTTCCATTTTTTTCATCAATGAATCCTGCGAAAGGAACGCTTTTAACATCAATTCGTTCTCTCTCTAATGAAAAACTTATCGGTTCACTTACGCCAAATCGTTTTACTTTAATTTCTAAGACTGAACCCGGTTCGCCATATAATTGAGCTTCAATATCGTTATCAGAAAGCTCTGAAGTTGGGATTCCAGCTATTTCGATGATGCTATCTCCCGTTTTTACACCTTTTTTATCAGCAGAATAGCCTTCAATTGCAGCAATAACAACAATTTCGCCTCGTTGTAAAGAAATCTCTAAACCAACGCCTGCATATTTACCTTTTGTTATTATATCCATTTCCTGATTTCTGTCTTCAGGAATTAAAACAGTGTAGGGATCAAGCATTTCGAGCATAGCATCAATTCCGGTATTTATTAATTGACCAGGTTCAACCTCATCAACATAACGCAATGATACTTCAGTGAAAACATCACTAAAAATGGTGAAATTCTTTTTTATTTCAAAAAAGACATCAAACTTCGATGCCGCTATAAAAGCAAAGGCTGATAAAATTATAATCAGCCCTGCAAATGATTTCTTTGTTACCACTATTTTTCTTTAATTTTTAAAACCTGACCAGGGAAAATGGTGTTTTTACGAAGCTTATTCAAACGTTTAATATCATTAATACTTATACCAAAGCTGTTAGCTATATCGTATAAGTTATCATTTGATTGAACTTTATAGGTTACAAATCCGTCGGCATCAGAAGTTGCTAAATTCACATTCGATCTAGAATTACTTCTACCAAGTTCATTTTTTTCTTTATTTGACATCGAGTTGATATCGGAATACAGACTTGCACGATTGTTAGGAACATAAACCGAAAGTTTTTGACCAACGCGAATAGTATTACTTGTACCGTTCCATGAACGAATATTACTTGCTCGAGTTTTAAACCATTCTGCAATTTCTCCAACAGTATCACCTCTTTTAACTACATAAACTATTTTTGTAGAGTTTGCAGGTCTGCTACCATAAGATGTATTCGAAGAGCTAGCATAACTACGACTACTTTTAGCTGGTAAATCATCACTAACTTTTCCTGATTTTCCAGCAGGAATTGGAACCATTATTTCTTGTCCGATACGGATTACTTTTCCCAATTTATCATTCGATTCATATAAATCACGAACTGTTACTCCATACTTGCGAGCTATTCTACCTAGCGTTTCGCCCTTTTTCACATTATGAACAAATATTTGTTCTTTTTTTGCTGAAACAGGTACATTTTTGAAATTTGAGACAAAAGTTTCTTTGGCTCCAACAGGTAAACGTAATGGATAAGCAAAATTTCCAGGAGGAGTTGCCCAACGTAATAATGCAGGGTTGTATTCTTTTAATTCATCTTCCGATATTCCAGCAGCCTCAGCTAATAATTTTAAATCATAAGACCCAATTACATCAACTGTTTCATATTCAAATGGATCTTGTGTTCCATATTTTGATTTAAATCCAAATTCTTCTGGATTTGTTGCAATCATTACTGTTGCAATAAAAATAGGAACATAACCTCTTGTTTCTCTTGGCAAATAAGGGTAAATCACCCAATAATCTTTAACTCCACCAGAATTTCTAACTGCATATTTCATTCTGCGAGGACTCACATTATAATTTGCCAAAGCTAAGTGCCAATCACCCCAGACTTTATATAAATCATTCAAATGTCTAGCGGCTGCTCTTGTTGATTTCACAGGATCACGACGGTCATCAACCCAATAGTTTACTTCTAATCCGTAAGCAGCACCTGTTGCTTTAATAAATTGCCACATTCCTACAGCGGCGGCTTTACTTCTTGCCATTGGATTAAGACCACTTTCGATCATTGCCAAGTGCATTAATTCTTTTGGAACTTTTTCTTCTTCGAAAATTTTTCCCATCATAGGAAAATAACGCTCTTTTCGTTGAAGCCAAGTGTCCATAATTTCTGGCTTTTTCATCCATAGATAAGCCAATTGACTATTTACATATTTATTTTGTGGAAGTTGAACCGCAAACTTTCTCTCATTTTTCAAACTATTTGGAATTGAGAAATTATCGGCATCTAAATCGAGTTGATCTTCAGAAAATAAATCTTTTTGAATGGCAAATATTTCGCCTTCTTCTTCAAACCCTGTTTCTGTATCGCCATAAAACCCGCGATATTCAGTCATTACAGTACGATACAATCCAGTAAATCTACGATGTTGCTGAATATCAGGATAATCAACTAAGAGTTGTTGAAGTTCGTTAATGGAATTTGTTATATAGCGCTCTGTCGATAAAGCATCATTATTTATTTGCGATTCAAGACTTAAGACATGTAATCTGTAAATATCAGCAATTCTTGTTAGAACAGTTTTATCGTCATCAGATAAATCAGCTTTTATAACTGAAGCCGTTTTTTGTGCCACACGTTGTTCTAATTCATCAATGATCTCTTTTATTTTATCGTTAAGGTAAACGAGCTGAATAGGTAATCTTTCAGAACCCTCTAAAAATTCAATAGACTCATAGTCTGTAGAATCTGTATCTACTACCTCTTGAGCCCAAACTAATGATGGAATGGTAAATAAAATAAGCGTGTAAAAAATAGGTTGTAAAAACTTCTTCATGGTTGTCTGTGACAGGGAATTTATGAGGTCTAATTTTTTAAATATAATTGTGAGTATGAACCAAATTTAAGCATAATACTTGTCGATTCTGGTTCTTTTAATGTTTAGTGCAAGATTTATGCCTAGAAATGGGAATTCTCAGCTTAATTGTTGCAGCGTCCAACCTTGAACAATCGGGAGCCTTCTGCCAATCCCAAATGCTTTATTTGAAATCCGCAAACCAGGCGGCGCTTGTCTTCTTTTGTATTCACTAAAATCAACCAATCGGATGATTTTTCTTACTATTTCTTGCTCAAATCCAAGTTCTAATAAATCCTGATACGATTTTTTCTCTTCAATATAAGCTTTCAACACGGCATCTAAAATTGGGTATTCAGGTAAAGAATCAGAGTCTTTTTGATCGGGTCGTAACTCAGCACTTGGTGGTTTGTTAATAGTATTCCAAGGAATTACTTCACGTTTAAAGTACTCTTCATTCAACCATTTTGACATAGCAAATACTTCAATTTTATATAAATCAGCTAAAATGGAAAGTCCACCAGCCATGTCTCCATAAAGAGTACAATAGCCTACTGCCATTTCAGATTTATTACCTGTATTCAACACTAAATAGCCAAATTTATTGCTGAGAGACATTAATAAAATTCCTCTGCTTCTGCTCTGAATATTTTCTTCGGCGACGTTAAAAGCGGTACCAGAAAATAATGGCTCCAAGGTTTGTTCAATGGAATCATAAATTTCTTTAATTGGAAGCTTATGTAGTTGAATACCAAGATTTTCCGCTAAAGAAACAGAATCGTCCACACTTCCAGAACTGGAATAATGTGAGGGCATAGTAACACCAATTACATTTTCTTTTCCGAGTGCTTCAGCGGCAATAACAGCCGTTAAAGCAGAGTCAATTCCTCCACTTAATCCTAATATAGCTTTCTTACTTATTTTTGATTTTGAAAGATAATCCTTCAAACCCAAAACTAAAGCTTTAAACTGCCGTTCTTCATCACACATTGGTAAAGGTAATGAATGAGATATTGACTTAAATTTGGCTTTTTCTTTGTCGAACTCAGCATCGATAAACGTTTCTTCAAAAAGACTTGCTCGCTCTACTATGCTTGCATCCGCATTTAGAATCATTGAATCGCCATCAAAAATAATTTCTGTATTTGCTCCGACCTGATTTGAATAAACAATCGGGAGATTTTCTTCTTTACAATGCCTTTGCAGCATTTCAAGTCTATGATTTGGCTTGTATTTCGAAAATGGTGAAGCTGAAACATTTACTAATAATTCAGCTCCTTTTTCTTTTAAAATTTTTGCCGGACTTAATGTGTAACGATGATAGTCATTATCATTGTACCATAAATCCTCACAAATAGTGAGACCTAATTTAATTCCATTCCATTCAAAAATATCCCACGTACTAGCTGGTTCGAAATAGCGGAATTCATCGAATACATCATAAGTTGGTAACAAGGTTTTATGAACCATTGTTTTAATTTTTCCATTTTCAGCCAAATACATCGAATTGAATAATGGTCTTCCATTTCCGGATTCATTTAATGAAATTGAGCCCCAAATCACCGTAATGTTTTGAGCTTTTTCAGTAATGAATTTGTTCATTTCCAAAGCCTTACGAATAAAACCTGGCTTTTCAACCAAATCCATTGGAGGATAACCAATCACTGCTAATTCTGGAAAAATGATGCAATCGATTCCATCTAGTTTTGCTTTTTCGATTGATTGTATCATGGAATTGGTATTTCCCGATAAATCACCAACAATTGGATTAAACTGAACTACTCTAAATTTCATGTTCTATTTTTTATAGACTTGTTCGCCACCTAACCATGTTTCTAAAACTTGGATTTGCCAAATTTCAGATTCTGGAATTTCAAAATAATTTCGATCTATAACGATAAAATCTGCCCATTTCCCAACTTCAAGTGAACCGGTTACATCTTGCATGAATCCAGCCCAGGCTGCATCGATTGTGAAACTCTTTAGGGCTTCTTCTCTGCTTAATTTTTGCTCAGGATACCAGCCTTCAACTGGGTTTCCTTGCTGATCTTTACGCGTTACTGCCGAATACAAACCAAAAAACGGATTCGCATCTTCAACAGGAAAATCGGAACCTGCAGCTAAAATGGTACCCTGATTTAAGAAAGATCTCCATGCATAAGCACCTAAAATTCTATCTGAACCCACTCTATCTTCTGCCATATTCATATCACTCGTTGCGTGTGTTGGTTGCATGGAAGCTATAACTCCATACTCTTTAAATAAAGGAATATCATCAGGATGAACAATCTGTGCGTGTTCAATTCTAAAACGGTGATCAAGAAGATCCAATTCCTCAACCGTTTTTTTAACAGCTTTTAAAACTGTTCTATTTGCAAGATCTCCAATTGCATGGGTGTTAACTTGATATCCTTTTGATGCCACTTTGAGCATCATTTTTTCTAATTCAACTTGATCATAAAATAATAAACCTGAATTTACAGGATCGTCAGAATAGGGATGAATCATTGCAGCACCACGACTCCCTAGAGCTCCATCTTGATATAATTTCACACTTTGAACAAAAAGTTTATCATCTGCATAATTTTTAAGCAAGCCTTTTTCTGAAATCAAATCAAAATCGACACCTGCTCCGCCAATCATGGCATAAATACGTGTTGTGAGTTCATTATTATCCGCAAAATCTATATACATCTGATACGCACCAAGATTTATTCCAGCGTCATGAACTCCTGTCATTCCAAGACTTGCCATTTCTTCTAGTGCAAGATGTAAAGCTTTCTCCTGCTCAAGTTTAGTTCTTTCAGGCATATATTTTTCGATAAGATTAATGGCGTTATCTACTAAAACCCCTGTTGGGTCACCTGATTTATTACGAATAATTTTACCACCATCAGGATCTATAGTCTCTCTAGAAACTCCTGCGAGTTTAAGAGCTTTTGAGTTTGCCCAAACAGCATGTCCATCAACTCTATCTAAAAAAACGGGTTTGTCGATATTGAGTTTATCTAAATCTTGTGCTGTTGGAAATTCATTTTCTTCCCAAAGTGTTTGATTCCATCCACGACCAATTATCCATTGATTTTCAGGGTTTTCCTGAGCAAATGCAGCAATTTTTTTCAAAGTCGAATCTTTTGATTCAATGCCTGCCAAATTAACATTTATTCTCAAATATCCAAGTCCAAAAACATGCGCATGAGCATCAATCAAACCTGGAAGAACTGTTCTCCCTTCAAGATCGACTGTTTTTGTTGGCTGAACTGAATACAAAGGTTTTTCTTGCCCAATGTAAATTACCTTTCCATTTTCAATCATCATTGCCGAAAACGCAACAAGAGAATCAGATTGAATAGTATAACCTTTTAGGTTTTTATATAAGACAATTTCTTTTTCGTCTGCGTTTGCGCAGGAAATTAACAGTAGAGATAGCAGGAATAAAGCATTTTTAAACATAGACACAAGTTAAATGAAACAGTATATTTTATTACATCGAGTGGAAATCTCAGAATATAAACAATGTAATCAATCTAAATTCTTTTCGATGAATAGAATTGAGTTTTGCGAAGATAAAACCGAGAACAAATCATTTTTAAAGTAATTTGTTAAAAGCTTATTTAAAAATAAAAAGTTACATTCTGAAATTGAGAAATTTCCCTGCGAAAATACGGATTTTGGAAACATAATCTTATGAGAACCTTAATGAACATTACCATTAAACGATTAAGTTTATTAGAAGCTGAGCCCGTTTTCTGGTTAAATGAAGAGATTTTTAATGAAACTCGGCTCATAAATCATTTTGATCACAAAGATTTGATGATTCTTGTAGCCTATAGTGAAGGAATGCCAATTGGCTTTAAAATTGGTTATTCTCTAAATGAGCAAGATTTTTATTCAGCAAAAGGTGGCGTACTCAAAAAATTCCGCCGGCAAGGGGTTGCGAACGCCTTATTGGCTAAGATGATTTTTTATGTACGATTAGAAAATTATTCAACTTTCATTTTCGATACCTATCCAGAAAGAGATTTGGGAATGTATTTATTGGGAAAGAAAAACGGATTTGAAGAATCTGAGAAAGAATGGAATGTAAAAATGAAGGCGATTCGGGTTCGATTTCAAAAACAATTGGTTTGAGTTAAAGTGACAAGTGACAAGTGACAAGTGACAAGTGACAAGTGACAAGTTATCAATTAGAAATTGACCATGCCTAAATTTTTTGTCACTTTTAAAAAGATGTTGTTGTTAGTGCTTGTTTAATTTAGGTATTCTTTTCTTAGGTTGAACAGGTAAAGTTGGTTTTAGTTGTAAAACATAGGGAACCAGATATTCAGCTTGAGAAAGGGTTATTTATTTATTGTAAAAAATTGAATGAATCCAAAACTCTACATAATACTCCACTTAATCTCCGATTGAACATACGAGCTGCGAAATTTAAAACGTACAGAAGGAAACCCTTCGAGTTTTGCCTTGGCTCGAATACCAAACAATATTCGGAACCACCTCTCCCTATAAATTGAATGATTTAAAAAAAAATGAGCTTGAATTGGTGGGAGATTGATAAGCTGATCAGTTCATAATTAGTGCAAAAAGTATAAATGCTTTCACATTCAACACCATTGAATCTACGAGCTACGAAATTCCAATCGTCCAGTAGGAAAAATCTTCGAGTTTTGTCTAGGATCGTGTATAAAGAACTTCAAATACCTTGACTAAAGAATATTAAAGAGGATTTGCCACAACACAAATCAAAACAAAACAAACCCGAATTCAGCTTAAGAAACTGAAAAACGACTACTATTTTCCTATTTGAAGAAGAAAAGTCAAAAAAACATCAAAAAAAAGTAAATACCTATTGCAATACAGAATTTATAGTTTGTATATTTGCATCCCCAAGCGGGAATAGCTCAGTTGGTAGAGCACGACCTTGCCAAGGTCGGGGTCGCGAGTTCGAGTCTCGTTTCCCGCTCATAAGATTAAAGCCGTTTATTTCACGATAAACGGCTTTTTTTATGCGTAGAAACCACTTTTATTATCAATTAAAAACGCAAATTCAGCGAGCGATTACTATGAGACACTTTTGTTTTTGTTCCTCTTTACGTCTCAATTTATGGTAACATTGTGGACATAATAAATATTTAGCATAGCCTATACCAAAAATAAATATGACTATAGGCTAAAAATTAACAAGAGCTTGCCAAGTTCACGGTCGCGAGTTCTAATCTAGAAACACTTCGTGTCACCTCCGGTTTCCTGCACATAAAAAAAGGCTTCAATTTTAAAGAATTGAAGCCTTTTTTGTTAATTCATTTCTAAATCAATTTTTTGCCATTCTAAGAAGAACAACTAAATCGAATCGATACTCTTTTAAACTTGGATTTAACACTTTCGAAAACGAACGGAAATTCACATCAGCCCATCGATCTTTACCCTCTGTACTATGAAATATATTTACATTTTTTGCTGTTAATGGCTTCATCGCAGATTTGAAAATGGTGCTTTCTGTGGCAAAGTCTTTTCCATTAAAATAATCGTAGAATAAAATTAAAGCCCAACCGACTTCGGCAAAATGCCCACCAACCGAAGTTGTAAGATCACCTGACTTAACTGCTAGTAAAGCCTGATTTGTCCAATCAACACCACCAACAAAAACATCTTTTCCTTGACGTTTTCCATTATTTCTAAAAAAAGAACTTGCAGACAAAGCCATTTGATCGCTTGCTGCCCATACAATTGAAATTTTATTCAAATCAGTTTCTGATTCAAGTTCTTTTATCGTTTGTTCTTGGGTCCAATCAGTATAAACAATTCGTTTAAGTGAAACATCAGGAAACTCTTTTAATGCTTTTTCAAGACCTTTTACCCTAAGACTTGCAGAAATATCGGACTCATCGCCCGAAAGTGCAAATAAACTAATAGATTTTTTTCCTGATGCTTTTGCTGCATGAATGAGCGTTTTAGCTAATTCATAACCTGCATTTTCATCATCAGGCGTAACTTGACCCAAGCAAAATGAATTAAAACTTCGGGTTGAAGTTTGATTTACATTTTTATCGAGACCCATATTAACAAATATTGAAGGAATTGAATGTTTTTCTGCAATTTTTATATAACGATCGCCTTGTCCAGTCATTGAAGGAAAAATGAAGCCATCGGGCTTTTTTTCTAGTTTTGCAGCCATTTCCATGTTTTTAGCCATAATCTCTGCATCATCATCCCCATAATAAACAACAATGTTCATTTCTAATTTATCAGCAACTGATTTACTGAAATCAATCATTTCTGTCCAAAAAACGTTGGATTTATCACCTGGTGAAAAAACCGCGATAGTTTTTTTTTCTTGAGCAAAACTAATTGAACTTCCAGCAATTATGAAAAAGTAAATAATTGCACTTAGTATTGATTTTGAAAGCAAGTTCTTCATATAAATTTCTCCACTAGTTAATATTAAAGCCAAAATACTCTTATAATAATTTAATTACAAAACTTTCTCACGATATGAGAATAAACATTAGTACATGAGATTTTAAGCCAAATGAAATCAATCCTAATTAATCGCATTCCCTCATCAAAGTCAACTTCGTTACACTTTATTTAGCATTACCTAATTAACCTTAACACTTTATTTTACTAAAAGACGATCCCTTAATAAAATTAGAATCTATTTATTTTGACTACTGTTTCTGCAAGAAGCTTTGTCGCATTCTTATTAAGAGTTTAATTTTGCGATAAGTGCCATGTTCAAAATCATTTTTAGACTAAACCAATATATTGCGACACCCTTTAATGGCTTTTGGATTTCTAATCATATTAAAGGAAGTTAAAACGACTCAACAACTAACAATAACACATTAACCTCAGGCTCCAAAAGTTCATTTAGTTTTTATATTCGATTCTAAGCTGTGTGAACACATCTAGATTCAACTCATTCTTTTATTTCATGTTTTCATATTTGGAGAAGTATTCAATGCTTACTAGCTTGCTTTTAAAATCATCCGTTCGTTTTAGAAACCTATAATTTTGATTGATAATATCCTTGATGAAACAACACTAACTCATTTAGCCATAAAACATTCATAACCTGAGTTCGGGATAAGAGTTTATTAGAATATCGGTTAGTGTTCTTGAGCTTTCCCTCCGTGATAAACGTGTGTATATTTAAGGTTTCGAATCGGAGGGAAATTGGAAGGGTGGTCAACTATTAATTACATTTTAAGCTGACCATCCTCTAACTCCCTCCGATTCAATGACTTATCTCTTTTTAACAGTATTTCTGCGGAGGGAGAACTACCAAAGCATAGTTTGTAAAAACTAACATATTTGACTACGAATCCTTATCCCGAACCCAGGTTCATAGGTTTCTTTACTATGACTCACAAAAAAGCAGGATGCCAATCTACCTTTAGATGTGAAAAAAGCCAATAAGCAATATGGAGAATTTAATTAAAAGCAATTCGCATGTAGCCACGACCGATTTTTAATTGTGAATCAAACTGAAGTTTATCATTTATATGCTTCGTTGAAAGATTTGGGAAAGAAGCATGTGGAGAGCCCTGTCGAACCATGTTTCGCTGTTTCGAAGATGGAAGCTAATTCACTGGAAAGTATTTTGGCAAATATTCAGAAAATGGGCTAATTCTTAGTTGAATATCAGACACACTTTTTTTTAATAATCTGAATTTTATGGTGATTACTTTATTTACTTCACCTTCTTCTAAGGTTTGGGTAAAGTTGTAGGTACTAGATTGGCTTACTAAGATATTATTTTTGCACCATTTATAAGCCTGTATGGCTCCTCCATCAGGATCCCAAGATGCCGTTACTAAATTTATATTAACTCCAGGTCTTGAAGCCCCATATTGCGACCACAGGGCAATTGGCGTTAAATTCGAGGCATTCAAGCATTGTACACTCATCCCAAAGACTACCAAAAACAAGGCGAATAAACAAGATTTTTGTATGGATTTCATCTTAGTTTCCTCCCATTTCTCTGGCTTTTTGTTCTTCCTCTTCTTGTTTTCGGCGCTTTTTGTCCCGTTCTTTCTCGGCGCGGCGCTCTTTTAGGCGTTCTTTCAATTCCTCGTGTTGCCCTTGTTCTCGTTGGGGCAGAATCTGTTGTTCTATACTTGGCTCAATCGTTTCTGCAGGTTCTAGAAACTCTTCGTTCAGTAATACCTGCGCCCGTTTCAATTGCATGCGTTGCAGCAATCGATTTTTCTTGCGATTAGTAGTTTTTAGTTGCGTTAGTGCATAAGTTGCTGCCGAACAGTCTGTTTGTGTCGTAGCCTCCCTAATCAAAAAGCTTTGCCAAAACTAGTTAATTTATAGGAGTCGTATTGCATGATTACCGTGAAAACAGTATTATTCACAAATGATTAAATCGTTTGGAAACAAGGCTACTTTTGATTTATTTCATGGAATTGTAAGCTCTAAGTCGAGGAAAATTCCCAACACAAATTATTGAGCAAGCTCTTATGAAATTAGATTTAATTAATGCTGCTGTATCAATTCAAGACCTGAAATCGCCACCCGGCAACCGACTCGAATTATTAAGTGGTAATCTATATGAATATCACTCCATTAGAATAAATAAACAATGGAGAATTATTTTTAAATGGATTGATTCCAATGCATTGGTAGTTAGTATTGTTGATTATCACGATTAAAATTTCTTATAACTATTTCAAGCTATGATACCTCAATTTAGAATCTCTACTCATCCCGGTAAAATTTTACTTCACGAATATCTCGAACCCATCGGAATTTCACAAAAAAGGTTATCCGAATATTTAAATATTCCCATTCAGCGAATTAACGAAATTGTTAATGGTAAAAGAGGCATTACCGTTTCAACGGCATGGCTTTTTTCTGAAGCGTTTCAAACAACTCCTGAGTTTTGGATGAATTTACAAATTCAGCATGACTTAAGTAAAAACAAGCCTACAAAAACAATCGAACCCATTGTTAATGTACTGATCGAGTAATCGAGTAAGGTGACTCGTGTTCATTTCCAACAACTGTAGGAATCGCTTAGGTAATATTCGGTGCGGTTTCCTGTACTTATTGTTATGGTATTTATCCGAGTTCCCCATGTCTGTTCGTCATCTTGCACCATTAATTTTATGGTGATTACTTTATTTACTTCACCTTCTTCTAAGGTTTGGGTAAAGTTATAGGAACTCGTTTGGCTTACTAAGCTATTATTTTTGTACCATTTATAAGCCTGTATGGCTCCACCATCAGGATCCCAAGATGCTGTTACTAAATTTATGTTAAACCTAGGCCGTGAAACCCCATATTGCGACCACAGGGCAATCGGCGTTAAATTCGAGGCATTCACGCATTGTTCATTCATCATGGCAAACATTACCAAAAACAAGGCGAATAAACAAGATTTTTGAGTTGGATTTCATGATTCCTAAAATTCTATTTAACTGTTTATTTTGGCTATGTTTGATTCTTTATTTGTATTGATACTCTAATTACAAATTTCTGAGTAAATGCTCATTTTATTAAAGAATAGAGTTACAAAACTCGAGTTACCTCACTTTTTTAATAACTAACTTTAATAGGTTAAATATTAGTTATGAAATACCTCAATACAAATGACATTTTTAACCTCATTAGTTTCAGAAATTTCAAAAAGAAACCTCAACGATCTACCAAACATTGCGACTTTATTATAATTGGTATTACTATCAACATGATCTTTCGTCCAAATTAATTCAGCAAGTAGTAATCCTTTATTCTTTATTGAAAAAAACATTATTAAGTTCGAAGATTTAACATCATTTTGAACTAATTCATTTTCTGAAATATATGAATCAAATGAATTTTCTGAATCTAAGTCAAACAAAAATTTCTTAACATTTTTTACATCTTTAAATGTATCCCATTTAATCAATTCATTGGATTTGCTTTCAAAAAATATCGCTTCCAATGAGATTATTTCTCTTGAGACAACAATATCGATAGGTAATTCTATGTTTTTAGTACCCTCTTCATTAGCAAAATGCTGTATTTCAGTCTTTGTATTTGCTAATAAATAATTATAACTACTTACGTATTCATTTTCATTAGTACTAACACATAATATTAGTATGCAAAAAATAATTATTAGACTTATTTTCATTCAATTACTTTTTACAAAACTATTAAATGGAATTATATCATGGTTCAACATTTTTTTAGATGCCTCACTAAATGGAATATAACTGGGTTTTTCGGTAGGTGAAAAAGTTACACCCATGTATGATGTTCTTTGTCCAAAAGAACTTCCTAATTCATTTCGGATTGAATTCATCCGATCAACTACAGGACCAGTCATTCCAAAAGACGATCTATCATCTTTTAATCCACCACCAATATTAGTATGATTTATTTCATGTAAAAAAGTCATACCAAAACCCAATGTCCTGTCATCTAAATCAAAAGTTGTTCCGTTTATAAAATTATTTATTTGACCCGCATCAATTAAAATTGTATTACCTCCTGCCTTTGAACCTTTATTGCTGACTCCCACATCTACAATAGTAAGCTGATCTAGTGCATTAGCTAAATCGTTACGAGCAATAGAACTTCCAATAGCATTCCCATCTGCGTCTTTTGCAATTATCGCTTTTCCATTTGAGTCTTTAGCATATGTTAACATACCATTTTTACTTATTGATAAGGTCAGACCAGTAATAGATTGAAGATCATTTACTATTTGCCCAGTTGTATTTGTTGATTTAGCTGCATCAACATTTTGGAGTGTCTTTACATTTATAATATCCCCATTTACATCAATAAAAAAGATTGGGTTATTCGCTGCATATTGAAAAGGATTAATACTCGGATATTTAAAATGAAAGCGATCCACACCGTAAAAACGCCCAATCTCAGGGTCATATAATCTCCTTCCAAAGGCATCAAGATTAATATTTCCTTCGGTATCTCTTTCTACACCTGTGAATTTATTCAAATCGTTTGGGGTTCCGGCGTTGTAACTTCTGCCGGGGAGAACGTTGCCAAAGGGATCGTAATCATCATATCCTATAACTGTTCCCGTTTGGTCTATGGTGGTTCTTATACTTCCTAGATGATCTGTTAGATAATATTCTGTGCGATTCACTGCGGAAATCGTAATCGTTTTATAGACATAGCTTGACCAAGTTCCGCCATTGTCATCATCTTTAACCCGAAGTCGAATTGTTGCTGTTCTGCTTGTTTGTCCCTCTGCCAAAGTACATACATACTTGAACACTCCGAGTACTTCTGTAGAACCAGGTTGTATTATTCCATCTACAGCCCATTCATAAGCTGCAATGGAACCACCATCCGGATCATTGGAATACAATCCACTAAATAGGGCTGTTTTTCCAGTTAGTGTGCTACCAGATAAAACAATATATGCATTGGGTGCGAGATTGTTAGCAAGCAAACGATAACTTCCAAGTAATTCAAACATCACAAACATTACCAAAAACAAGGCGAATAAACAAGATTTATGTGTGGATTTCATGCTTCCTTAAATGCTATTTAGCTGTTTATTATGGCTTTGTTTGATTCTTATTTGCATTGATAATCTAAGTACTAATTTCTAAGGAGATGCTCATTCTTTTAAGGCATGAGTTGCAAATTCGCGTCTTGATGGAGGATTGTAGTTTCTTTACAGCAAATAATATTTATTGATTTATAATTTTTATTCTTTACTAAAAAAGTTTAGTATAAAATTTCCTTCTTCCTCACCATCTTTATGTATAATTAACCAATCAACCACCCTATCTGTTGAAATGACAAATTCTGATCCTTGAGGATATCCTTTTACTACTGTCATTTCATTTACTAATTGGGCGCCAATCTGATCTTCTTCCCAAAGTAACACTCTTAGATACACTTGCTCCCACTTCCAGCTTTGATCTCTTATGAGGACCACTACATATACTTCACTTTCCTCTTTTCCATTCGTTAAGAAATAGGATTTTACATACTCTAATTGCGATTTGGCTTCCTTTGAAGGGTTTTCAATACGCTTAACATACGACTCATATATCTGTTTGTAGTCTTTTTCTTGTGCATGTATTACGAGTGGTAACAATAAGAATACAATTGCAACTATTCTTTTCTTCGCCATGGATGCCATACGGTTAATTCAGTTTTTTTTTCGTTTATTTTTATTATGACATCAAAGTTTAGGATATACTTTAGTTTTAATCCCTCAGCATTAAACTGTGCTGTTTGGTTTGCGATAAATCGTTTTTTTTCATTTTCAGATTTACTTCCAAGAATGGTATAAATATATTCTCCGCTTTCTACAAATCTATCCGGAACTTTTTTTATTGTCGTATCTCTTTCGAACCCTTCTGGCATAGGAATCTCAAAAATTTCAGTTGGCATTTTATTTATTTCTATGTCAAACCACGTATGTTCATCATCCAACATCTCCAAATACGTCAATACAGCGATTACACTGTCTTTTACTTCGCCTGTTAGTGACAATTGAACAATTATACTGTCTTTTACCTCACCTGATCCTGACAATCGAGCATTGTTCATCGCTGTTAGATATAAGGTATCTCCTTGAATTTGAATTGCTCTATATTCTTTTACTGGTTCTTTTTTTGAACAGCCAACTAGGCTTAGACCAAATAAGCCAAAAATAAGTACTATCGTTTTCATTGTGATTTCTTTCTTTTCCGATCAATGATTCCTTTTAAGTCTTGCGCATATTTAATTAAATCATCTCTTTTTTAATGACTTTCTGTACCATACCGAAAGTTCAGTTTTTTTTTCGTTTATTTCTATAATAACATCATCGTTTATGATATACTTTAGTTTTATGCCCTCAGCATTAAACTCAGCTGTTTGGTTTGCGATAAATCGTTTTTTTTCTTTTTCAGATTTACTTCCATAAATGGTATAAAAATAATCACCGCTATCTATAAAAGTGTTTGGTTCTTCTTTTACTGTTGCATCTCTTTCGAACCCTTCTGGCATATGTATCTCAAAAATTTCAGTTGGCATTTTATTTATTTCTATGTCAAACCATGTATGTTCATCATCCAACATCTCCAAATACGTCAATACAGCAATAACACTGTCTTTTACTGCTCCTGTTAGTGACAATTGAGCAATTATACTGTCTTTAACCTCACCTGATAGTGAAAATCGAGCATCATTCATCGCTGTTAGATATAAGGTATCTCCTTGAATTTGAATTGCTCTATATTCTTTTACTGGTTCTTTTTTTGAACAGCCAACTAGGCTTAGACTAAATAAACCAAAAATTAGTACTAAAGTTTTCATTTTGATTTCTTTCTTTTCCGATCAATTGCTCCTTTTAAGTCTTGCGCATATTTTATTAATCGATCGCTTTTACCTTTATTAACAACCGATTCTTTAAAACCTTTTCCAAGATTTGGGTTATCTCCGAAACCTGAATTTTCTACGCCACCAAGAGTAACACCCATATTATCGTTAGTAAGCGTAAAAACGGGTGCTTGCAATCTTTTAGATGCAGCTTTATCACCTTTACCATCTTCATCACCTGATGGTGTTGGATTTCCATTTGTATGCGTATGAATCTGAGCTATAACTTCCGAGCCTTCAAATAGTGAAGTCCCTGTTGCTGTTTCTCCTACAGCAGGATTTTCAGAAAAATCAGCACCATTACCAGAAAAATCGAATAAAACTAACTCAACATTACCCTCCTTGTTTTGAACCATGAACGCGGAAACTTCTTTACCGCTTTCGTTCATATAATTCAACATTTGTTGTAAACCTTGTGAAATTTTTGCTTGCTCAAATCTTGCAATCACTTTGGGATCTTCTGATGCCATTCCCGTTGGATCAACTAATCGTAATGGGTTATTTAACACATACGCATATGGACTTGTCGAATGATATTTATAATGCAACGGATCTACGCTATAAAAACGCCCCAATTCCGAATCATAATTCCTTGCTAGCATATAATCCAAATCTAAGCCGCCTTCTTGGTCTCTTTCGTGGCCTGTGAATTTATTTAAATCGTTTGGGGTTCCTAAGTTGGAACTTCTTCCAGGGAGAACGTTACCAAAGGGATCAAAATCATCCTCTCGACTCCGCTCGAGGCAGGCTCCTCCTATAACTGTTCCCGTTTGGTCTATCGTGGTTCTTATGCTTCCTAGGCCTGTCATGAGCTTGTCGAATGACAATTTGTTATGTAATCTTCTGTGCGACCGATGGTTATTAAAAGAATCTCCATTTTTGAATTATATCTCTTTTTTATCTTTCTGAATTTCCTGTTTAATCGCCTTATTAATACTTAGCTTACAAGCTTTTTAGGCTTAACTTTTTATTTCATTATTTTTTTACAAAATGCTCCCTAGCTATAGCAATTGCCTTGTGTAATTTTTTACTTAGTAGTTCTTTATCTGGAAGCTGAGTATAATACTGTGCTACCTTAATACTAGAATCTTCAAGCATTAAGTATTCAATATGTTCAGTATTTCCTTCGCTACACAATATTAGACCTATCGGAGATTCTTCACCTATTTTACGCTCATTTGAATTCAAATAGCGTAAATACAATAACATTTGACCTTCATGCTCTGGCTTAAATTTTCCCAATTTCAAGTCGATAGCTACAAGTCTTCGAAGACCACGATGATAAAATAACAGATCTATATAATAGTCAGTTGAATCAATTGTAAGACGTTTTTGCCTGTCAAGAAATGCAAAATCATTCCCCATTTCCCGAATAAACATTTGAAGATTCGTTAATATCGCATTTTCCAATTCTTTCTCTGAATACACATCGGTTAGACCTATGGCATCCAAGAAATAGCTACTCCTAAAAACCACGTCAGGGCTAAGTAGGTCTGTTTCTTCAATTTTTGAAAGTTCTTTCCGAATCAATTCCTCTGGTTTTCTACTTAGAGCAGTTCTTTCAAATAACAAACTATCAATTCTTTCATCTAATGTTCTTGTGTCCCATCGCTCAACCCTTGCCATTTCCATATAAAACTTACGCTTAAGTTCATCTTCTATACTCATTAATGAGCGTAAATGCGTCCATGTCAATTGTGTACGCACCGCGTACAATATTTCATCCTCAGAAAATGTGTACGCAGCACGTACACAATGTTGTAATTTGTATAAACTCCACCCTTTACCAAATTGCCTTGTTAATTCAACGGAAAGTTTTTTCAAAACCTCTTTCCCATATTCAGCACGTTGATTAAAGAGTACATCTTCTTTAATTCGCATTCCAACCTGCCAATGCATCATACATATTTCAGCATTTAATGTAGTAGCAATACGTTGCCTACCACCTTGAATGATGTAAGAAATATCGTTGAATAAAACCAATTCGTCTTTGTGGCTACTTTCTACCATGAGCTAAACTCCATGAAATAATCAAATAATTAAATTTTAACGAATAAATGACCAAGGTAAAATATAGGTATCATGTAAACTCAAAAAACTGAAAGAATTGAAAAGTTCAAGATTATCTAAGCACTTTTTTGGCAAGCCATTTATAAGCCTGTATGGCTCCACCATCAGGATCCCAAGATGCTGTTACTAAATTTATATTAAACCTAGGTCGTGAAGCCCCATATTGCGACCAAAGGGCAATCGGCGTAAGATTCGAGGCTTTCACGCATTGTACATTCATGCCAAAGACTACCAAAAACAAGGCGAATAAACAAGATTTTTGTGTGGATTTCATGCTTCCTAAAATGCTATTTAACTGTTTATTTTGGTTTGTTGATTCATTAAGTGTGTTGATGCTCAAAGTCATAATTTTTGAGCAAATGCTAATTTTACAGAAGAATAGAGTTATAAAACCCGAGCAGACACACTTTTTGAATAACTACCTTACCGTTAGTGCTTGTTATTATTGGCAGCAATTTGTTTAGGATTTTGGCTCATTTCCAAGACTAATGAAACCAGAGTGAATGGCCAGAATATTTGTTTATAATTCATATTTAAAAATTAGTTTTTTTTCCAAAATTCAAATCTCGATTTTGGTGTGGAACCTATGTTTCGTTTAACATAATGAATTGTGTCTGATAAAACAGTCTCTTTATAATAATCAATTAACCAATTTGTAATTGGGATAATTGGATGGTTAAAGTTAATATCAGGCAGAAATTCATAATCAATTAATCCTTTCATAAGTAAAACATTATCTTGTATAAAATAACTATAACCAATTGATCCATAATAATCTGACCCTACTCCAACGTTATTTACTTTATTCGGGAATTCGACAAGTTTCATAAGAGTTGAAATATCATTAAATAGTGTTGTATCCATTCCATTTCCAAAATATCTCAGCGTATCTTTGTATAATTTTTTTTCATCAAAAATATCACCTACTCCTTTATTGTATTTATATTCAATAAACTCAAATCCTCCACTAGACAAATTTATATCTAGATCAAAATAATATTTAAATTCAATATGTGGATGATGCAGTCTATATGAAAATGTGAGAACATTAAAGTTGTCAACCTCAATTGAGTCACGAAAACTAATTGGTTCAATTTGTCTAATTAAATGATAAACTACTTCAGTTTTATTGAAAAAATCAGTGTTATTGTGTACCTCTTTTAATGTTTTATCATTAACTCTTATGATAGTTACATTTTCATTTCTAAAAAGTGTATCAGACGAAATAATATTTGCCCAACTTGTTTCAAGGAAAAGTTTATTTTTGTAGATGATAATTGGAGAAGGTATATTATATCCGCTTAAATTGTATTTAATTTTTTGATCTGTACGATAAATACCTTCTTTAAGATTTATATTATTTGTACATGAAACTATTACAATAGCAAAAGACAAAAAGATATTTTTCATACTAATTATATTTATTTTTCTGATTCATGAAAAAATTTAATCTCTTTGTGATTTTCATATGATTTTAATTTATTCGCTTGATATTTAAAAAATAAAAGCAATGCAATTTCATCACTTTGCGCTTTTAAGTGATCAGCGCTGCCTTTATTATTAAGTAATTGCAATTCATCGAATAGTTTTACTACTTCATCTAACTCACCATTACAATTAATAACCTTTTCGTATAAATCTGCAAACTTTTCGATTAAATGAATAATAAACTCATGTTCAACTGTCAAAACGTCATTTTCATATGATGATAAGACATTTGGTAAAGTAAATTCAATTTGAGCATCTAACCTTGTTGCTTGATCACCTGAATCAAAGTCACCTTTAACATTTCCACGCCTAAAACGCTTTTTTTTATCATTATAAAACCCCCATTTTGTAATTCCTGCTGGATAGCTCCCTTTTGTTTTTGGCGTAATTTGACTTAGTATTACTTTTGAGTCATGGAATCTACCATTTGTACTAAATGTATGCCCAAAATATGTTTTGCCAGCTTTTGCAAACTGTGCAAATATTGACTTACCAACCGAAGTTGCAACAAAACGTTCAATATAAGACCTTAATTTAAGATTAGTTATTTGATCTATGATTTCTTTTCCATTTGGGTCTATAAATCTCATAGGATTGTTCGCTGCATAACTATATGGTGATAGGTTTTGGTATTTAAAATATTTCGGATCTACGCTATAAAAACGCCCCAATTCCGAATCATAATTCCTTGCTAGCATATAATCCAAATCTAAGCCGCCTTCTTGGTCTCTTTCGTGGCCTGTGAATTTATTCAAATCGTTTGGGGTTCCTGCGTTGTAGCTTCTACCGGGGAGAACGTTGCCAAAGGGATCGTAATCATCATACCCAATAACCGTTCCCGTTTGGTCAATGGTGGTTCTTATGCTTCCTAAATGATCGGTTAGGTAATATTCTGTGCGATTTCCTGTGGTTATTGTTATGGTACTTATCCGAGTTCCCCAAGTCTGTTCGTCATCTTGTACCATTAATTTTATGGTGATTACTTTATTTACTTCACCTTCTTCTAAGGTTTCGGTAAAATTGTAGGAACTCGTTTGGCTCACTAAGATATTATTTTTGTACCATTTATAAGCCTGTATGGCTCCACCATCAGGATCCCAAGATGCTGTTACTAAATTTATATTAACGCCAGGTCGTGAAGCCCCATATTGCGACCAAAGGGCAATCGGCGTTAAATTCGAGGCATTCACGCAGTGTACATTCATGGCAAACATTACCAAAAACATGGCGAATAAACAAGATTTTTGTATGGATTTCATGATTCCTAAACTGCTATTTAGCTGTTTTCTTTTAGCTTTGTTTGATTCATTACGTTTGTTGATGCACTAAGTCTTATTTTTTGAGCAAATGCTCATTCCCAAAAAACATTAATTGAAATATTTTGCAAAACAAAATGAGTATTTTAAATATGAATTAAAGTGTTTTTACAATGCTTTAACAAAAAAAGATTAAAACAATACTTAATTATCTAACTTCTTTACAATCTTAGTTGTATTTACTAAGATAAATTCCCAATTAAAATTATCTCTTATTTCAGAGCTACTTATTGGCATTTTCAAATATTCATTATCATTTGTTAATTTTGATTTTATGATAAAGTTTACACCAATTTTTACTTTTGATTTTGATACATCTATGATTTCTATTTGCCTATAATATTTATTAATAGAGTAATAAGCATATTTTTTTAAATCAATGTTCATACATATACTATCTTCTACAAGATCAACAATATTTTTGTAATTAAAATTATAATTAAATAATTCTTCTCGACCAGTTTCTTTATACAAATTTAACCACTCATACTCGTATTCAAATTCATGACCAATTTTAAAAAAAACACCCTTTGATTCTTTATTTTCATACTCAAGTATTGTTCTACAATTGTAATATATAATCGAACTTTTGCAAGAAATTAATATACTTAAAAATAATATTTTCTTATAATGTCCTTTAATCATTACCTTCTCGTTCTCTCAATTCTTTTGTTTTGTCTTGAATAATTCTATTGGATAATGGATTGGCAACCACAGTAGGTTTTCCATCAATATGAAAATTACGTATTACTTGATTGGGTCCTAGTTCTCCTAATGCTCTTGCAGCTTTATTTTCTGAATCAGAAATATGAAGAACTCTATATTCTTCATCATTAGTATTACCGTCATTTCTTTTATTTTTCTTTCTAGTCTCATGTATTACATGTGAAGTAAACCCATCTTTCTTTGCATCATAAGCATGATCCATCTCGTGTTCCAAAAATACTGCTGGTGAAAAAGATCCATTCTCAGTTTCTAAACCTCTAGTAGGATTCCATAATACTACTCCAATTGCTGTATTTTGATACCATGAAGAACCAACCGTTTCTTTAACTTGTATATTTAATTTACTATTAACCTGAGTTCGGGATAAGGGTATTAACTAATTTTTTTTAGTAAATTATTGTTAATAAACAAAATAGCGACATGAAAAAGCGTTATATTTAGGTAACTTAAATCTATAA
>Ga0210025_1001146_pt1 | contig 29922 bp, 22 predicted proteins | sample CryGeyme20150102_FD_183989 | JGI IMG/M metagenome (GOLD analysis project Ga0210025, IMG submission 183989) | Groundwater microbial communities from Crystal Geyser aquifers in Utah, USA - Crystal Geyser metaG 2015-0102 (SPAdes) (version 2) | ecosystem: Environmental > Aquatic > Deep subsurface >... | reverse complement strand
GATAGTAATTAGATCATATGCTGTTAAAAATAACGGTTCATATTACTTAAGCCCAACAAATGCTACTTCCAAAAACAACCCCGGGAATGTGTTTTTCCCTATCCCGGGGTAATTTTGCAATTCCCGCCGGGGTAGGGATATCCCTCGATTGGTGACAACACACCAACTTGCCTGCTCCCACACCATAACATGAGCAATTTAGACCGTGGATACCCTCACATCACAATGAAACGCAGCCATTCCTTTTTCTTAGAGCGTTGCTATGAAAGGGTTGATAATGACAAGACAAGTCGTCAACAGGAACGCCTTGAATGGATAAGGACATTGATGAAATTTTATACTGACTTGCACGCTACTAAGATGAAGGGCCTGAAAATACGCAAGCAGAATGATGGTTGATCTGTATAAACCTGCTAATGAGTTTCGTGCCAGGTTCCAAACGAAAGCTATTTTGTGCGAACTGGAATATGCCGTGCATGTAAAAGATGGAGATGCCGACTTGATATAACCCACCAATACAAAACTGCACTATCATGAACAAGACATATGTTTTTTTAAAGCTACTCGCTCAACGTCATGACCGACTCTCACTCGTGTTGCTCGTGAAGAAACCGACGGCATATTTCACCTACCCAAGTCTACTTGCTAGTAAGGGGATGCCAACCTTCCCATCCATCGGGAGCTACGCCACCCTTGGACTTCATGTAGTTTAACAAAAAGAGGCTCGCCCCATCACCATGTTCCGCCAGTTCGTCCTCGTAGGGAACAGTATCCGTAGAAGAGTCAACGAGATATCCGGCTTCCAATGCACTTTCCAGCATAATTCCATTAGCACTGTTCAGCTTCTCAATCGCCAACGGCCAGTCTCCTTGCAAATAGGCCTTTCGGCCAGCTCTAAAATCGTCCAGAAAGTCTTCGGTCAAATGTTGTCTCATGGCTTTCAAATCTTGATCAACATTCCACATATTGGGAGTATACCGGTCGGCTTCAAAATCAGCTTGATCGTCCGTTCTACTGAACAAAAAAAAATCAACTCCACGACTGCGAGCATCATAGGTATAGATTCTCTGCTTGATACTGCTTCCTTTCACCGTGACAGTATCCAAATGACGTAGCTTAGCTTTAGCTGCATCTGACATGAGTTCTTGTACAGCCTGGCTGAGAAGAATACTGACTCCATATTGTTTACAGGCACTCATCATTCTTGAAGCCATATTAACATGAGGTGAGAGATACGTAGCATCGATTTTGTATTCACTTCCCACAGCCCCTTCCACAGCCCATCCAGCATCCATTCCATAGATCAAGCTGACAGTGAAGGCTCCAACGCCAGCTCCCAACCGGAAGTCATCATTCCAAGTCAACAGCTTTTTGTCACGATGCATACCGGCATAGCTCTTCAACATACCAATGACAGCACGGTCGGTGAATGTAGAGATACCTGGAAGCGACTGCAATGAAACACTCATCATAGCTTCTTTTGCGGCATCGGCTTTCCGTTTCGTGCTCTTGGCTTTCAATTTTGCTCCTGCCGCTTTAGATCCCACAAAAGCTCTAGAACCCATACTCCCGGGTCTTCGAGCTTTGGCTTTTTGTTTCAGTTGCGACATCGCGCGGTTTTTCGTGTGAGTGGAGAAGATGACATCGGTTGCCTGTTCAAGCTTATCAATGACTTCCTTTACCAATCCGATCCGAAAGACCATAAGAAAAGCTGCTCCTAGATTCTTATTACACTGTCCAGAATCACCAAAGCCCCACCGGTACACTTCATCATGAAGCACCTTGGCCACATCATTAATTAGTACCATGACATCTCCACCAAGATTTTTTAAGGCATGATCAAATCCATTTATAGCAGCAAAACCAAAAAGGGCATACACACTCTTTCCAGGTACAGTTGGGTTAAAAACCTCCGTCAAAGCGCCCTCACGAGTTGCCAGATTTGTTGAAATAATATCTGCCCCAGCTACCCCCCAACACTTTCTCAGCAAGTCAGTAATCTTGGACACAGCATTGATGAGCTGCTCCGTCTCATAGCTACCAAGGTCGTTCTCCACCGTATCGCCCCCGTCCAAAGAATCGTCGCTATCTGAAAGGGTATCATCAGAATGGTCGGGCAAGGATTTGTTAACAGAATTGCGAGTGTTTCTCCGCCGGTGCAGCTTTGGCTGGATCAAAGGATTTTTGGCATATCCCGCCACAATTCTTAACATACGACGCAACGGGCCCAAAACCAACACTTCGGCATCTCGCCGGAGAACAGACAGGCCACCAAGAACTCCTACCAAGACGCAAAATTGCAAGTAGAAACAGGAAATGGCCCTGCGTAGTAGCGAAAAACGGAAAGCAAAACGCAATATGAGCTGCGATGCGCCAATACAATCGCCTCCTTATACGAATTCTCAAAAGGTGATACGAGACTTACGAGCTTTGGATTACGTAGGTCTCATTGAATGCAGCCTCCACCTTGAAAGTGATATTGTTCAATGTCTCCTCTTTGACTTGCGTTCCGTTGTCCGCGAATTCATAAAGTGTATAGTTACCAACGACCACATAACTCTCGACCATAACAATGGAGCCGCTGCGGAGATCGGTGACGCTGGCAATGTTTTCCGCGGAAGACTGTTCGCGTACTTTATTCCAAGTTTGACAATGCTCCAGAAGAAATGCGCTTGATACAGGGCCCAAACCAGCAAGTTCTGCATTCAACGCACTTTCTCCCCCTATAACCTTCACCAGGTCGCAAACATCACCCAACAAATGGGTGGTATTCGTGGAATCAACGACGTTTGGTTCTGCTTTTTCGGTCGTACTATTTCGAAGATCATCTGCGGCAGCACTTATCGTAGAGAGGCAAAAATCTGGAGTGATTGATAGCGACAACAAATATGTATCTGTGTCCGTCGAAATCAAACCTCTTTCTTCACTCGGAGTTAGGCTGACCACCCAAGAAGAGATCGAATCTACAAGGAAACGACAGGAAGCTTCTGAATTATCATTCACCAAAACATTGGTAGCTTGAAGCTGGTTGGTCATCTGAGTTGACGTTTTGTTGATGCTTGACTGTGCTGATAACGCATGCAGACCTGGGAAAATACCCACAATGGCGCACAGCATTATCATGGCTCGATATGAATTCGTCACCATGAGAGCAGTTCCAATATTGGATGCGTTGGTCAAGACAGTTTCCTTCTTTTTTCCCTCTTTCTTTGCCCTGTGGTTATGATGGTGATTGTTGTGCTCGTTCTTCAAAGGTGCAACCGCCTTCTTGGATCCCAAAAAGAAGCCATACGCCGCCTTCCATCGCATGTTTATAAAGGTATTGTTGATCCACATTTTCTTCCAATGGCGTACCAATCCAAAGACTCGGAAACGAACCAAAGCAAAGTAAGCTGTACCGTAAAAATAGTGCAGAGTAGTCGGGCCCACCACACCCATGAGCGCGGCATTGAAAAAGGAAAACCTCAAGCGTTCATCGCATTGCATATTCTTTGAAAACAAGCAATAAAATTCAGGAATGAAACAAAACAGTGAAATCGATTCAACAAACAAATGAAAGGCATTGATGAATCGAACCGTCGTGGGTGCGTATGCTTTGTCGGATATAATCAGCTGCTGATAGCCGTCAGGTCGAATGAAAAGTTCAAAGAGGAGTTCGAGCAGCAAAACGCAAAATACAACTAGATTGACCACTGCCAAGGTGTGGTCTGCATCGGCCGGGAAAAAGGCAAATCGCAGCTGATCGCTGAACATGTACCAAGTGCTGCATGCAACCACAACATTGACCGAGGTAAGCCGCACCGAGCACATCCACGGCTTTTTACCGTTCAAACATAATTTGGCTTGTCGTCTGGTAACTTTATAAAATCGATTGCACCATCGGCAGAAATATTCACCCAAGAGATATAGAAAGCAGTCGAAAATCCATAATAAAGGCATGAAGACAGTCACGCAGCAATTTTCAAGACCTTGCAAACAGGCACTGTTGTTACTTTGGCTTGCATGGAGAGGATCCGATTGTCGTAAGTCCTCCTCCTGGTCTATCGCAGAGCTCTGTGTGGCGGCCCGCAAAGCAGCTTGTTCACCGCGCGTACTTTGAAACGGTTCAATAAAGTCTGCGATAAATAGTAAAAAAAGGACCGTAAGAACATTGCAAAAAAAAAGTTCTAAAGAAAAAAAAAAGATGCTTGTACCTTGCCATCTACCCTTGACATACCTGAGTCGGCTCGCTGTTCTTGGGAGTTATCTGCTCGTTCGACGGTGTAGTACTCGGCAAATTCATCGAAATGTACCGTCTTAATGGTGGCCATGACGAAACAGTACGGACCACATTGTTCTTCTGCAGTGGTTCCTTCACCGGGTGGGAATCCATACCGATTGACCAGTGTCGTCCAGTGTGCATTGCAACGTATCAGGACGCGTTCTCCGACGCGGTACCGTCGATAGGCGGCCTTTGGTTTGGTTGAACTGAAAGGTTGACTATTGCTACTGCATGCATCGATATTAGAACTGAGCCGACGAGTAGATAATCGGCCGGACAAGGGATTGGACGATTGACGACGGTGTCGACTGGGCCGAGCGATGCTCGCAATGAAACTATTATTCCGAGTTGGCCTGTTGCCGTCACTTTGTGATTTTCCGAACACCATCGGGACTTCAAAAAAAAAAGCTTATTCTGGTGTGGGAGTGACAGATTGTATCAGTGGTGTGTGTATGTGTTTGGTTGTGGGTGATCTCAGATACCTACTGGGTTTGACGTCAGATATCTGCAATGGAGCTGTCGGTATAGCTCTAGTCTCTAGTAGTAGGTCGGAGAGTAGTGAGTGCGCCTCTACTGGCTCTCCCTTTGTTTCAAATAGGGACCGGGAAATGTTGCCCTGACGAATCTAGGAAAGCCCTCTCCTGTATTGCTCGTTATCCTTTTGATGAGAGTATCTGCAACGAGCGATAGCAGCTACTTTCAATGAGAAGAAGTTGAGAAATGAGAAGACACTATTAAAAATGAAGCTGCTACTCGTACTACTTAGTACTACTACTACTAGCTAGCTAGTAGAGTAGTCTACTGCATCATGATAGCGAGGAGAATGGTAGATAGTACCTGGTAGCTTAGCTACGAGTAGCTACTAGTGGAGTAGACTACTGTAGCTACTAGTAGTAGTACTCGAAGTGGTCGTGGACACCACTACTACTACTGTACGATACAGTAATGCCAACTGCACTTAAATAAATAAATAATAGGAGTAATAGTCATGATTATCCCGAAAAGAAAAACTACAATAGGGCGCGAGATCTCGCGCTGGGTATTAATAATAATAGTAGTCCAGTCTCTAGCTAGTAGTATGGACAACAAGCCCTGGTAATCGACAGCATGCCAACCCCTTTGACGAACCCAATTGCTGCCAACTTTGCAATTTCCAATTCTCCTGTACAAGGGCAGCTCTTCCAAACCTATCAATGTGCCAGTGTTGCTCCAAAACCATACTGGTCACGCACCACTAGTCAATGGTGGTAGGGATCAAAGGGCTATCTGGACCTTCATTTCCAATGGATCAACCTAGCACCGTTTTTAAGACTTCAAGATTGCACTAAGAGTAGTCTACAGTAATTTTTTCTATCCTTGCGGCTTTTCATCATATTGGCCATCCAAATATCTTAGCCGATACGCTTTGCGTGAATCCAATGGCATCGATGTTAGACAGTGTCCAGATCGAACCTCTGCTCGACTTCGGAACTGATAACAACGTAAGGTTCATACCAGAATGTTCGCCTTTTTGTAGGTACAGCATTCCGGGAGATGCTTTTGATACATTCAAGGATTCTAAATGATCTTTCCAAATGGACTCTTCTTCCAAATTGTCAGCACGACGAGAGGCATAGGTAGCAACGTCAATGGGAAATTCATTCAAAAACAGCACACCTTTATCTTGGCCAACAGTGTTGACGTTGGTTGATCCGTGTGGCCCATTCTGTTCCGCATTCCACCATGTTTGAAATCGTTCAAAATGAGGATCATGAGCTTGTGTAAAGAATTCCGACACAATGCCTATAATTCCTCCATTATTCAGATGACGACTGGCAAGTTCAATGATGCGCTGCAACAAAACTTCACCATCTCCACCACCAGAAGAATATAGTCCATACCGTTGAGCAATTGTAGAATTATCAGATTGTTGTGAAGAATGTGCAGTCGTTGATCGACGTCCTTTAGAATGAGTCACCACACGAGCGTCACTAGGAACGGGTAAGAAGGGTGGATTGGCCAAAATGATATCATATCGCGTTGACTGCTGCTGCAAGTACTCATCGAGAGTTGAAACAGAACGAGGATCATCGCCGAGAAGCTCGCCGGACACCAGGTCTGCGTAAAGGCATATTATGTCGTCTTCGAAACCATTTAAAATGGCATTGAACTTGGTAAATTGAAGCGCTCTTGGATTGATGTCTACAGCTGTCATTTTCAACGTTTTCGACAGATTGTCTTTGTCTTGTCCTAGCATGCTTTTGTTGGCAACTTTCCAGTGCGTCAATGCTGCCAAGGCTTGAATGCCACTACCCGTTCCTAGATCAAGTCCATTAATGCTGCCAGTACAATTGTCTCTCAAGTATGAGTAGGGAGAAAAGTGTTGGACCAAGGCCATCGAGTCAGGTCCAATATACATGACAGTGTTTCCTCTCTGATTTCGTTGGTCTTGTCCGACTGTTGTGGTAGATAAGATCCGGGGATGCAAATCGGTCACCAAATGGAGTGTCGCCGTACAGTCCCTGTTCATTGTGGTGCTGTAAAAGTCCATTGGAAAAACATGGACATAGGGTATCATCAGAGGGGGGTCTGAGGAAGTACAAGGGTACATCCAACCGTAAGTTTGCATCAACATGCAATGTTCCTCGCCCAAGGTATCTACAAGCCATGCACGAGGTACCACCAATCCTAATAAAAATAAGGTGACCAAACAGGATAGTCCCGAGACATTGGATTTGGTGAGGGGATAGCTGGAGGATGTCACGGCTCCGGGAGGTGCCGGAGAAGCAAAGAGGGGCCCATTACATGACAAACTTGGCGAGTTTCCGACAGAAACTTGCAAGAAGCGAGAAATACTGCAGTGATTGTAGCTATGATCTTCCAACATGTTCTTGAGTTTTTGTATTTCAGCTCGTTTATGCAGTAAATCGTCAATTTCACCGACTGAACAGTACTTGCCCCCACAAGCCTCATCTTGACGCAGGGGTGACTCGATACATGCAGCCAAGCGTGTCCCAGCTGTCCAATCCTTGGGATTTTGTTCCAATATTTGTTGGTAGAAAGGTTGTCCAGCCTCCTGTCCTCGAAGCGTTCGTATGGCCCGAGCACGATCGTAGGCCTGCTGCAAGTTGAATGTATCCTCCGTGTTCAACGAGAGAAAGATCCTCGACGAAGCCATATTATTATTATTATTATTATTATTATTATTTCTTTTCTTCGTAGTAGTGAATATTGGATTGACTTCGAAAGCGACCACATGTCGTATCCCACGTGAATCCGAAGACAGCAGCAATGCTTTCAAAAGGCATCTGAATAGACCAAAGAGCATGCTCTTTTCGTAACACGTCTTTTTCTTGTCCACTTGCCTTCACCTTTCAATTTTTTGTCAATTTGGTCCTATTTACTCTACTATTTTGTATTGACTTGAGTAGACTACTACTACGTAGTAGCTACTACTCTACTCTACTTGTTTTTATTTTGTGTTGGTTTTGATGCATAAACTCTAACTCTAACTCCTATCATGCCTGCGCCAAAAGTCCTTGGCTCTATTGGAGATCTTGTACAGTACTCTAGTTTAATAAGTTCCAATAGAATAAGCTCTTGTACTGAATTTCCTATAGTAATCCACGTAGACGGATACGAATAAAGTCGTTGTACGGCTTACCTGGTACTAAGTAATTGCTTGCCTGTTTTCCTCAGCCATGATGAATCCATCCAAAATCCATACAAACGAAAATAAACACGCACAGCAGTCTCGAGGGGAACGTTTTTAACTTCCTTGGCTCAGGCATTTCTCACCTCCTAAAACAAGTCTCCGGAGGCTTATCATCGATATCAGATATCAGGCATACTGATTTTTTCTTCCCAACTCGGTGCTTACCCAATCTTCGAAAATCACACACCACCCTTGTTCATCACATCACATCACATCACATCACATCACAGCACAGCACAGCAATAAACAAGCACCTTCCTTCCATAATAATGAGAAAATTCCGACCGTGTTTTCTTGCTGCCCTTATACTTGTTTTCTCATGCGTTTCGGCAGAAAGAAAGGCATCATCCAATTATTATCAGATGAAGCACACCACTATTCGGTGGCCTAAACAACAACAACAGCAATCACAAAAACAGATAGGATGGAATGGACGCTGTGGAGCCCTTTTCGATAATGAACCACAATCCGACAGCTACGTCGAACTAAATCCTGCGTACGAAAAATCTAGTAGGAAAGACATGTTCAAGAAAGGGACAAAGTTGACACCACAAGGAGGGATAGCTGATTATAACAGTCGAAATGCATATAGACAACAACGAGAACAACAGCAACTACAACCGCCCTTGATGATGCATGACTTTAATGGCATGCAGCAGCAGCAGCAGCAGCAACAACAACAACAATTTTCGTTTTCTCCAAACATTGTAACGGCATCTACGTCGACAAGCGAGTATTTTTCGTCCCTTGTGTCGGCATCTGTTGCTTATCTACAGAAACTATATCGCACCAGTCCCGATCTTTTGGCCGTGTCTGTCGCCTCCGTAGCCATATTTTTGGCGTGGCGCATACCTGCATTGCACTCCTTCCTGCAGTCTCATTTTATTTGCAACCAACACAACATCATTTCGGGCTGGAGAAGTTACAGCTTAATCTTGGCTTCAATGTCCCACATTTCCCTTGCCCATCTCGTCGTGAACCTTGTCACATTTTTAAACCTAGGTCCTGCGGTCAAGGACATTCTCAGACAGAGAAGACCTCGGTGGCCTCTGTGGCCACTGTTACTGGGATCAGCTGTGACGGGAAATACGGCGCATATCCTCTTTGGGCGTCGCGATGGCTGTCTGGGCTTGTCTGGTGTTACACTGGCCATGGTGGCCGTGTTGGCGCAAATGTATCCAGACCGCATCTTGGGCATTCGCTTCATGGGTGTTTTCCCCCTAAGCATGCCGGCCCATATCTTGTTGAAGGCTATGTTGCTGCTTTCTTTCCTGGGATCCTTTCGTTCCGATTCATCCGTTGCTCACGCAACTCATTTGGGAGGACTGCTCTTTGGTGTGATCTACGTAGAACTCTGGAAGCGACAACACGCGCTCGCAAAACGTTTTGAATTTTAGGAGCCGCGCAGCATTGATTGGCAGGGATCGCTCCAGGCACCTCTTTCGAGTATCAGACAGTAGTTGGCTAGTTAACCACTCAGATACTCATATCTAGCTACATAGAAGGAGTAATCTCTCTAGTTTTGTGCATCCGAAGGTCACACACAATCGAAGATATCATTATTTTTGTCTTCTTGCAGCATATGTGCGTCTTAAACGATACGCGAATACGAATGAGAGTACGATGTTGTGTGTACGTGCATGTCCAGTCCATCTAAAACAGGGCAGTAGTAGTCTACTACGCGACCACACAGCCACACGTTCAACATACAACATTAAATCAAAACGTATCATAATAAAACGAAGAGAAGTCCTCTTATGCCAATGATGGCGTAGTGATTCCATAACAATGGCATTCCGGTTTGTGATCCAAGGTTCCCGTTGCCGATGGAATGGTCGAAGCAGAAAGTTTTTGAAATTTTCATTATTGTTGTCAGGAGTGCTCCTACTTAACCATATAGTAAGCCGCCACCTTAAGAACAACGAAGGAAGGACTTCTGTAATCGGCAGTTCTAACGATCACAAAATTGAGATTCCGAATCTTCTTCTTCAACATCCTGGTGATGCTATGTCAAAAGGAGTGAAGGAGGCCAGATCTTCTCATGCAATCCATGACAATACCGAACAGATATCAATCCAGCAAGGCAAAAAAGCCAATCTACGAACTGACAAGACAAACCCGAAAAGGAAGACAGATTCTTCAATTGTTTGTGGCGGACACACCGCCAGCTCATGTGCAGATTGTCCACAGGGACACGGAGCCTCGTGGTGTAATGGTCAATGTGCTTGGGTATCTGGTAGATGCACGGACCGGCCATCTCATGTTCACCCAGACTACTACACACTGCTGAAGGAGTATCCATTTCAGCCTGTTGCAACGGAAAAGGGAGAACACGTTAATGTTATTTTAGTCCGGGCTCCTTTGAATCAACGGCGCAAAAAACTTTATCACAAGTACAAACATGAGATCCTGTTCCTCGGTATTTCGTCGTTTGAAACATTTCCCTTGTCCTCTCCAAATCCGTTCTCGGCCAACTTTTCAAATGAGGAATATCGCGGCCTTTTCCCGGGATTTCTTACCATGATGCCAAATCCAGATGCGTATTTTGATCCTCACGTGAAAACCATTCTCATGTCTCAATCTGATTTTAATCTGCAAGGACCGATGAAATTTGGTAGGAAACAGAGCACAGCCGTCAAGAAATATGATTTCACGTTTTCCGGTACCGACCAAGACGTTCATCGTAATTGTGTGGGGTGGTCATCGTTCGCAAAAAACTGGACGTTTGTCTTGGAAGCGTTGGAGGTCATGTGCAGTGACGAATTCGGATTGACGGGAGTCTTGGTCGCTACCAAGGACAAGCAAGGGATGAGGGCATGTTCCATTCCCGAGAGCTGCAATGGCAAGATGTTGCAAACGAGCTTTCTCGACCAAAATGACTTTTTCAATTACTTGGTGCAATCCAAATTTGCTTTCGTGCCGCAAGTGTACGATGCGTCGCCGCGAGTTACGACACAGGCTCTCTCTATGAACGTACCAATGCTAATGAACGACAACATTGTTGGCGGATGGAAATATCTTAACCAACAGACGGGTGAATTCTTTCACGATATGAGCGACTTTCGCCAGAGCTTACGACGACTTCTGAATAGTCTTGATACTTATACACCGCTTGAATATGTAAAAGCAAACTATGGCAATCAAAACGCGGGTGTCAAGTTGAAAGATTTCGTCATGAAGCATTGGGGAGATAGAGTGAAACTCCCAGAAGGAACGAGACTGCTTATTCCTTCCGGAGCCTAGCCTGTATAGTATGCTTTGTCAGACTTGCTATTCGTGGCAGCAGTCACGGTCGTTCGTGATTCGACCCCGTATTGGAGCCCTCGAAGACGGCGCGTTGCACTTGACCTCAATATCTTATACCTGAGAATGCAAATGTTCTAAACTAAACTCAAGAGTGACGAAAAGAGATAAGCTTTACGATTTCATATTTAAAGCTCAACACTTTCAGCGAAAATCGACCAAGATGAAGCGATCGCAGTTTGAACGCAAACTTCACACCTTCTGTTGGAGCAAAGCAAATTGCGGGGAGCAGAACCTGCACGGATCCTCCTACCACTTTTATTAGGCGGCTTGAAACACAAAAAGAATATGCAGGGTGATCATGGAAATTAAATTATCGTATTATTACTACTATCGGCTCGTTTTTCCAAGTTTACTACTGGGTCTGTTCTTGAACAAATCTTGTCAAGGATTCATTGGGATACCACTTGGCTATTGTAGGATCGTCGGCCTCAAAATGATCCACCAAATCCATGACTTGCAATTTTTCGTTTCGACCTTTTTGAACGAGGCTTGCAGTATTCTTCTTGCCTGCACTGGCAATACTGCTGTTCAAAGGTTCCAACCACTGTTTTCCAAAATCTTTTCCCAATGCTTGAATCGATTCCGCGACTGCCTTTTCATCACCATCTTGCCATACCTTTGCCAATGATTTGTTTTGTAAAACTAGAAGCGTAGGCTCTTTATCATCGCTGTTTGTAGTGACCAAACTAGAGACGATTTTAAGAGCAGCTGGTCCGGGTTTGTCGTCGTCGAATAAACGCGGGGAAACATACCATCCCACAACCACTACTTGCTTATTTTCGGACAATTTTTCTACCAAACCTAGTGCAGCTTCGACCAAGGGGTGAGTAGGAGCACCATGACAAACAGGAACGGCTTCCGTGACAGAAATTTTGTCATTATCATGCTTGCCCAACAAGATTCCGTGGACAGCCTCATGAACGTGATTGGAAGCGTGCAACATCATGGCAACAACGGCTGCTGGTGCAACCTCAACTGATGATTTTTTCGTTGACATGATGTTATTGTGACTGTGTTACTGTTGTGATTGTGTGTGGGGGCGTCAGAGCTTATATCTGTGTATTGTCAAGTGCAATTGTGGAGAGAACTTGTGTACTCGAGGAGAAGATAGCCAAGTATCGTATTATGTTGTGTAAATTTTAATACTCCCGACTACAGTAGCTACTGTACTCCGTAGTAGTCTACTCTAGCTACCTCTTCTACTACTACCGTAGCACCCTGGTACTCTATCTGTCGATCTGGTCGCTTCGCCGGCCAGACTAATGATAGAGTTGGAGTTTTTCAAAAATGAAACGATACAATGGTAAAAAGATCGATCGATCTACCGTACCGAACCACTACAAGCACCGCCCTAAATGCCAACTCGCGCAATTGTTTTGTCTAATATTAATTAGAAAACTTACTAGCATCTCCTCGTGCCATCAAAATGCCAGACTATCAGTCCAAGATTGCAGGATCTGGCAGTGGACAACTGCGATCTCGTCGTGGTCGTCACAAGACAAAGATCCTCTGCAATGTGGATTCGGTAGTGGATGAAATCTACAACAATAATAATGCCAATGTAAATAATATTCAAACACACGATTTCCCAACACGACAACCAAGGAACGCCTTCAAGATTGTACACGCGCATCAACCTTTCACAAGAGTACTATTGGTGGTGGTGGTGTTTTTCCTTCAACTGCTACTGAGGCCTGTCGAGTCATCTAATGGTGTGCCAGATGCCCACGACCTTGCCGTAGGAGATTGGGATGTGAAATTAAAATGTGGGAAAGAGTTTTACCAGACTCTACTGTTTCCATCGATAACTGAAATTGTTCCGTCCAGAGAAAAACATTCTTCTTACGATAGAAGCAAGAAGATGCTGTCAAACTTTCATTTACCTCCGTTACCATTTCTTCAAGTCAGAACCTTTCCTTGTCAATTGACACTGCATCCTGATCATACCTTTTCATTGAGTCCTACTACTAAGAGCGAACCTACAGAAACTTCCGACCGGTCGAGACTCTTGCTGCGCGGTACGTGGAAAGTGGAACCGAATCCCTATTGTATTACAGACCGTTTTTATGACGAATTACACTTAGAAACCTATCCTCGAAAGCTGATGCAACGAAAACGACAAACATCTCAACAACCAGCTACTGCCATGGATAGAGAGTGTCGACGACTATCGATGCAACTGCATTGTCGTATGTGTGGTCGATATGCCTCGGCAGGACCCTGGAGGACTATCCGTGGTAAAACAGAAAAAATTGCAAGATTGACGCGAGGTATGCTGATATGGTCTTCCTCCCAAAGCGAACTTGAGAGTAAGCACAATTTCGTCAAGCTGTTACCCTTGGGCGCTTCTTTTCAAGGGAAACGAATGGTTTACCAGAATGAGTCTTCTGTGTATGAAGAACAAGAGGACCAACAGTTGTTTGGCTACTAGTAGTCAATGTTTGCACAGCATGAACTGTAAACTGTTTGCTGCATACACTTTGTGGATATGCGCCTTTGCTAGGATTGCGATTTGACAAATAATTGGACGAAAACAAAAATACTTGCTGGACCACTAAAACCTTGCTCCCGTGAAACAAAAAGAAGGGAAACGAATCTTGTGGCTGCCACCGTGGCGGAAAGCTATCAGATAATGAAGCGACGTTGTTTTCTGGAAAGAACTCTCAGAATTTTGGATCAGACAACGAAGCTGAACCACAAACGGCGCTTCACAGTCTTGACTCCGAACCTTCAATCTTCAACTGGAGTTTCTTGACCCTGAGGGAGTTGTGCTTTGAGTGACTGTAATCCATTTAAATCGCAACATGTCTACCGCAGGAATTAGTGGCATTGAAACGAAAAACGACGTACTAGACAATGTTGCAGTAGCAACGTCTACTTCTAGTAGCAGCTAATTGCATCAAAGACAAGGTTCGCTCGAAACTCGATGCAATGGCGATGATTGCGATGACGACGCACAGGCAATCAAACATATTTGCAGTTACCATTCATTCCTCCTAATAACTACGTACTGTAGTTCTGAAACAGACAGCAAAGAAAACTATTGAGCGGCGTATGAATGCAGCAATCCAGGCCAAGCGAGAACTGCAGTATCTTCAAAAACCTGTGTGCCAAAATATCCAAGTAGAAGATGCTGCAGGAGCAAGCCTATGGTGCTGCTAGAAGTAGTAGTAAACTAGCTATTACGAATAGAGTAGACAGTATTGGTTAGCTAGCTGGAAGTAGAGTACTAGCTAGTAGTAGTAGTTCTGGTACTAGCTAGTCCACTACTCTCTACTACCGTACTAGCTAGTAGTAGTGTCTACTACTTGCTACTCGAGTAACTGGTAGTAGCAGCAGTAGTAGTAGAGTACTAGCTACTACTAGTAGTCTACTCTAGTCTACTGTATTTCAGAATTCAGTCTTGTCGTCAGCAAACAGTTTCTACAGCGCTACTGATGGCTTGATGACGATATCAACGAACGCACGCAGAACAGCTTTCTCAACAAGGCTCAAAAGTTCAACCGAAATCAAGACAATAATATTATTACCGGTACCAGTAGTCTACTGTACCAGGTACCAGTACCTTGTAGTCTACTATCAGGTACCTACGTACTAGTCTAGTACCAGGTACCACTCTGGAGTTGTTGAACATCTGGAAGGCTTCAATGATTCGTCTCCGTTTTGTTCTTTGTCGAAAAATGTAGCACTTCCGCCAAAGTCAATGGCTCCTTGCTGTGTGTACTACCAGGTACCAGGTACTACTAGACCTACCACACCAAACAAGACGTGTTACCAACTTGCTTACCGGTAGGTAAAATAATTTTTGTCTGCTGATCAAAATCTTCAACACTTTTTTGACCCGCCTAATTAGAATTACTCGAGTAGTAGACTACTCTGCCGTACTACATAATATTGGAGACAACAACAAAGAAATACTACTACGAGTAAAACTATTCCCGTATCTGTTATCCACAAAAGCACAGCAAGCTTTTGCTTCATTCACTCTTATATCCTACCACACCCTCCTCCCTGCGCTTCTAAACGAAGAGAAACCAACCCCGATTGAGTTTCAGGGCAACCTTGAATGTTGGCCGTCAAGTACCGATACGTGAGAATACAAATCAACCAATTCATTCCTGAAAAACATAAACCCGTTTGTTTATTAACAACCTGAGCAATCGCCGCAACATAAAAAGGCACCTCGGTCGGATCGTTTTTTTTCTCTTTTCAAACCTTAACAATTATTTGTTCAGCATGATCTACAAGCTGAATCTTTTGTTCTTGATATCAACCCTGGTGGTACCTCTTTCCCGTGGATTTTTGAGTGCGAATGCTGTTGCTGTTCGCTCTCCCGCATCGCTATTGAAACAACAACAACATCATCATCATCAACAACAACAACCACACTGGGCAAAAGATGACAAGAAGAGCACCAGTACCGACCCAATTGATCTCAAAGAATTGAAACATCGTATCAATCGAGTTACCAATCCATATTACGAATTGTTTGCCGCCACCGAGGTGTGGAATGTGGTAGAAGACCGGCCCGATCATGTGTACATTGTGATTTTCAAACCCGACACGGATGAACAGGGTTTTCATTCCATCGAATATCCCAAGGGATCGGGAAGCAATTTTGTATTGGCCTTTCAGTCCTACCAGTCCTGCAACAGATTTACGAAAGCTCTCAGCAAGGCACAACAACAACAATTTGATGCCTGCATCGTTCCTCAGCGCTTTGAATTGGATTTTTTGGAAAATATGTGCGATTCATTGGGTGTTTTCGTTCAGATTGTTCCCAGGGACTTGGATATTATTCCACCGACACATAATGTTCAGAATTTAGGACAACACCATCACAATTTAAGGGATGAGAAAAATCATCTCGATTATCTTTTTGACATGTTTGATATGGACGAGGTCGAGGAACTGGGACTTGCGGTGGACGAAGATTCGGAATTTGCCAAGGGATCCTGGCAGTGAATGATTCTCGCCAACGAATGAAGAAAATAACTCAGTTATCACAACTCTCTCGGGAGAATCTATCATCGGGATTATCTACCTGCACGAATAAAACAAGATGCACTGCACAAGATTTTATTACAGTACGTATACAGAGATAATGAAATTTAGGTACCCGCAATAAATAACAATATAAATTATTGTGAATTCTATAGCTATTTTGGCATAGCAAAGTTGCTATTAGGCAAAAATTGTGGTGCCTAGGATCGCGAGCACCATCAAAAGACCAAGTGCTGGGTTGCCACTGGCACTGCTAGAGAGAACCTCTGTTGCACCAGTGCTGCTTTCGCTGTTAGTGCGATCAGTGTCCGACTTGCCATGTTCTTGTACAGATTTGTCCAAGTTGATGCTGCTGGTCAATATGATGGGTGTTGACGTGGGAAGTTCTTCTGTCGTCACTTCCATGCCTTTGCTAATTACGACAGGCGCGTTTTCTTCTTCCACAGTCGGTTCTAAACTGCTGCCTACTGTTGGAACTTGGCTAGCAATTACTGTAGGAGCCTCAGTGGGAGTCGGTCTCAGCGAAGGCCGTTGCGTAGGCCTCAGGGTGGGAAGTTTAGTGGGGGCTACCGAAGGAGTTCCTTCTTCACATCGAAGCGAAGGATATACTTGGCCTGTAGATTCATCTTGACAAATACCGTCCACCAAGACAAGGTCAGGACAAACGTGAAGACTACCCTGCCGATTGTTGCCCTCAGATTGATCATATGTCATGTCCGTCCATTCCATGGGAGAGTTAAGGCCTTCAATCACTTGAAGATTTTGTTTGCCATCTGGCGTCCAGGCAAAGGATTCAAACGCGTTATTTTGCTCACTTTCACTGTTCCAATCATAACAGACGAGGGAGTTTTGTGTATAATCGACTGGCGTGAGTGCCTCTGCAACGGATTGACCTGGACATCGCAGAAACAACCGAGTCCATGATTCCCCGCCAAGGGCAATAACTGTTCCATCACCAGTCATGTCGGCCCGAAGCCAGGGTTCTCCCAGCAACGGAATCTTGGTATTGTCATAATTTCCAACTGCCGCTGGAGCGTACGCGGCCGGTCCCGTTGCATTTTTTCCCGTCACTGCACTTTCCCAGGCCGCGACAGGAACACGAAAGAGACGATTCTTCCTTCCACCCCACTTGGTGATGACATACAAATCACCCGGAGTTCCTCCTCCCCATCCAGTGTGGTCCAAAAAGGCACTTTCACTGTCGGCATACTTGGTAGGCGAGGTTGAATGACTATAGTTAAACGATAAAATTGACACGGACGAAGAAGGAAGGACCGCATAATCTGCGTAGTCCGACCACTTGGGTTCATGCAGTTTGATAATGTAATAGACACCGTTGCGATCCGAGGTTGTACCTCTCGATTCCCGTGCCGTGTTATCTCCCGTATCCATGATATAGAGGCAGGTGCTCGAACCTCTCTTGCTGTTCTTGCTGGCATCCTCATTAAAGTGACCACACGTACCAATCGTCAAGTCTTCCCAGTCGACATTCACAACGTGGGGTACAGAAAAGGTTCGTAACCGTGCACCGGTGCCCGAATCCCAAAGTACCAAACGTTCACCATTGCCTTTATCGTTGATACCATAAAGAATGGGTTGCCCAGAAGGGCCCACATACTTGGATGAAAAGGAGATCCCCGAGATCTCAGCATTGTTTCCTATGGCATCGGAGGTTTGGAGGCTATTGCGACTGTAAACCGAACCCATTGAACTTGGGCACACAATGGACGATTGAGCCAAGCACATGTGCAGCAGCAGCAGTAGGACTGCTGCTAAGGGTGGTTGGGACAAAGTTCGTTGCCGAATGGCCATGATAAAGTAGAGTCGGTTTTGACTTTGTTGTGTTGGCTGATGCACGTTGTTTTTGGTCTTGCGAAATTTTGAAATAAGTAAAAATAATAATGATGATACAAAAACACAGCCGAATGCTTAAGTGAACTATTGAATACTGTAGTTATCAGTCCAGCGTGTGTGTTCGCTTGCCAATGATCGGCTGGATAAAGAAAATAAATAATAATGGTGACTCTCTCAACGTGTTGACTCACACCAGTCTCCTCACCAATATAACTTCACGCCCAATGCACTTTTTTACATCTAGAGTAGTCTAATTATCATACAACGGTTTGATAATACACTTTTGATTCCGAGTTGCCCCTGTTGTGACAGTAGTGTGTTGTTATTAGTTATTACACAGTTGATTCGTACCAGTAGCTTGTTTGCCGATTTTGTTATTATTACGTACCAGGTACTCCTAGTAGACTAGAGTAGTACAGTAATAATCATGTGTTTCACCCAAAATTCTTCGAACTCTACTACTGTACCACGGTACTCTTCTAGAGACTACTGTACTAGAGACTGGTATTAGTCTACCGTACATCCCAACAAGTTGTTGACTGTTTGAACTGTACCATCCTGTACAGTACCAACAAGCAAATTTGAATCAGTTCAAAACCAATTACACGAGTCGAGACATTCACGTGAATGACATCATGACACAAATGCAAAGTTTTGTGACGAGACTTTAGGACCGAAGGACTTTTTCAGTCATTGTTATGACGTCATTGAATTCATTGTTCAATCATTCGATTACCAGGTACAGCAATAAAAAAGAAGCGTTTTAAGAAGCAGTTCGGATTCCATGATATCCGCTGACGACGCCGGAGATGTTCGTAGTTCGAGCGAACTACTGGTACCCCTACTACTACTACTCGCTAGCAGTACCTGGTACCTGGTACTGTAGTATGAGACTAGTACCATGGTGGTAGTTCATACTACTACTAGCTACCGTAGCTACTAGCTAGTAGTAGTACGGTAGTAATACTACTACTATTAGTGGTAGTAGGAGTAGCAAGGAAATTCGAGCTTGTCAAATGAAAAAATCATAATTTTCGCAGATAAAGAAAAGAAATTAAAAAAGGATGCGCAACTCTTTGATCTTGTTAATTTCCGCTTTGTATGCGGCGAACGCTTGTCCCTATTTGAAAACCCGAAAACTGCAAGGCATGGGTATGGGTATGGGTATGGGAGGAGATGGAAATGGTGGAGCTCATGGAATGGGAGGAGGAAATGGTGGCATGGGCCCTGGCATGTTGATTCAACGGCTCTTTGATAATCATGAACAAATTGACCGGAAGATTGAGTATAACAATGATGGTACTATTCGCACAACTACCACATCAAGTGACAGCACAGTGGTCAGTGACCTGCAAGATCATGTGGAACAGATGCAGGATCTCATTCAGGAAGATTGGCAAATTCGTGCCTGGGATCCATTCTTTGTGGAACTCTTTGATCAACACCAGGAATTCTCCATGGATCCAACCAATCTGGACAACGGTGTTGAAGTTCACTTGTCAGCTGAGACTGATTGTGGTCAAGCATTGATTGAATCTCATACTGCTGTTGTCACACTTTTTGTCAATACAGGACGAGAAGAAGGAATGAAATCCCACGACGTGCCAGCTGCTTGCCTGATAGTAGTAGGTGATACAACAGAAGAAGTAGATGGGGACAACAACCAACCAGAAGTAGACACAGACAAAGAATCTGACCTGGATACAATGAAGGAAGATGAGGTACCTATGGAATATAAAGAATCTTTGACTACAACCAATAATATTACCTCGGGCAACAACAACACTCTCTTGGAGGACGAGGGAGTGGCGTTGGCAGAAAAGAATGGGACAAGTAGCAAAGCCACAATTGCAGAATATGAGATCTCATCTGCCTCCTTCTCCTTGACTTGTCTTTTGCCTGTATCCTTTTTGTTGGTGTCATTTCTGGTCACATGTTGTACCATGTAAACATAGCTAGTGCACTAGAGCCAATGCCCTTTAGACTAATGCAATAAATATGCGCTGCTTCTTTTTGTCTTTCGTAGTTTTCTATTGGATTGGAAGTGCCGAAAAAACAATCTGGGCTTTCGGGAATTCACCTGTTCGCATGATTCGAGTTCAACCAAAGAAAAGGAATCCCGTAGTGCCTTCAAAATACTGCTAATTCGTTGACGTCTTGATCGAACATTCACATGGATTCAGTGAATTATCGCGAGCTCGTTTGGATCGCTGTGGTCGTCTGCTTGTGTAGTTCACAAAAGGTTACCGTGTTGTGCTCTAACCGAGTCGTTCATTGCCGAGGATGGTTTGAAGTTTGGTTGATGTTTTTGGAGATAGCTGCTCAAGCTCTTTGGCCTCCTTCGCACACAACAAAGCAGCATGCCGTTGTTTCCTCGTCAACGCAGAGGAGCCATGTCATTCATATTACATATTAGAGTATTACTCAACGAATTCAATTTTGATATTCTTCCGTAGGTAAGCGTATTTCCTTCTACTGAAGTACTGTACCTGGTACAGTACTAGAGTAGTTATTAACAAGAGCTACTTGAGTACAGTACTACTATTAGTACCGGTACTACGGTACCTCCTACCTGGTACTAGCTAGCACTACCATAGTAGTACCAGGGTATTTACGGTACTAGTCGATGAAAATTCTACCGGTACTACGCGTATTTTGGAGTACTACGACTACGTAGTACTGTTCCGTTGAAAATACCTACCAACTCAGTCAAAATGATACTCGAGTACAGTACCTGGTAGTGGTACCAGGTAGAGTTTGTAGTGGCATGTAAGAAGTGGAGCAATTTAAAAGAGTAGTACTAAGGACGAGATTCCGGCGAAAATGTCTTTTCGCCGCTTACCTGGTAGTAGACTACCAGTACCTTACTATAAAATATCAATTCTTGGCGGAAAAGAGGCCGATTCTATTTCCCCGAACGCCGACGGAGTCTTGCCTAATAATTCTGGTGTGAGAACGCGCCTCGACTCTGCAAGCTTCATAATTTTTATATTTTTACCGACAAACAACATTATTATTTTAAATATTATGATGCGCGTCTCCTCTTTCATCCTTGTGATTTTCGCTTCCGCAACCAGCGCTTGCCCTTATCTCAAAAGTCGTCGATTGCAAGGCATGGGAGGTGGTGGTGGACATGGCGGAGGTAATGGTGCAGGAAAAGGAGATGAAAATAGTCCAAGTGTGTTGATTAATCAGCTGTTTGCTAATCATGAACAGATTGATCGAGAGGTTGAGTATAACAATGATGGTACTATTCGCACGATTACCTCATCAATCAACAGTACCATGGTCAGTCTCTTGCAAGACCATGTGGAACAGATGCAGGATCGTAGTGAGGAAAACATGCAAGTTCGTGCCTGGGATCCCTTCTTTGTGGAACTCTTTGAACGACACAATGAACTCAGAATGGATGTCACCAATCTGGACAATGGTGTAGAGGTTCACTTGTCAGCTAACACAGATTGCGGACAAGCATTGATTGAATCCCATACAGCCGTTGTCACACTTTTTGTTGAAACAGGACAAGAAGAAGGAATGAAATCCCATGATGTGCCAGCAATCTGTTTGGAAAGCGATGCAGCTGAAGAATCAGAAGTGGGTATAGATGAGGAATCTGACCTGGATTCTATGATGGAAGATGATGCAGCTATGGAATCTGAAGGGGAGTTTGCGACGACAACAAACAATAGTATCATCTTGGGTGACAACAACACCCTTGTGGAAGATGAGGAAAGCACCAAAACCGCGAGCACAGAAAGTGAGGTCTCATCAGCCTCCTTGGCTTGTGTTTTGCCTGTGTCCTTTTTGTTGATGTCATTTCTGGTAATGTGTTCTTCCATGTACTAAGGCAAAGCTGATGCCCCAGAGCCAATGCCTCTGAGTGTAATTAAAAAGTGAGGCCATTTTCTAGTGTTCTATTAATGACGTAAAAGCCGTGCAATGTTACTAGTCTTTTCACATAAAATCAGAATTGGCTGACTCTATACACCTTTAAGCTATCTTTATCATCGTTTCTTTAATTTCACTTTCGAACGGAAGATGCCATTTTGGGTGTAGCAGAGACCAAATAATAATATGCCCGAACAATGTTTAGCTAAGAAATACAAAAAAAAGAAATACAGTTGCTATTACAATCATAGGTATAATGGGCGATATATTTCACCTAATATATCCGTGACAAATGGATCAGCCTTATATCAAAGTAACGTTGGTGGCAGCGCCTGTCAAGTGCCTTCACTCATTATGCAAACGAGGAACAACATGTTGTTACAGTCAACAGTTGTCTTAGTCTTGATGAACTTTGTTTTCGTTCCAGCAGTTATGCACACTCTGATGGCCCCGCCGTAGAACGACTACATAATCATCATTGGTTGTTTCATTGGTGATATCAGCCGCGAAGTCTGACTTGCAAGCTCAATCTTCCATCTTCCCCATTTTTGTGTGTGCGTACTTCGCGAAGAAGAAGTCATGCGACGCTTTATTCCCATTGCAGTTTCGCGTTCTCTCGGAAAGTGAATCCAGAAACAGTAAACAAGAAACACGAGTGCGATGTCCAGTGTTTCTGTAAGAGGAAGTGAAGCTATTGCAGTGGTACAGTAGTAGTATTTCAGCTCTGTCAACTGTTATTTTTTTTAATCGTTTCGCTCGATTTCGTTTTGTTTTCATTCACGTATTGTCAGCCCGGGGGACAAAAATACGTTCTTGCTTTGCTAGTGATTTATTTTACCTGGAACGTTCGAAAAAATAGGGCAGGGGTCCACCTGTTATTTTATTAGTAATAAGAACTGAACAATCAACATCAACAACAAAAGTTTGGAGGATTGAACATTTTTTCATTACACAAATAATTAGTACACAATGCACACTGTTTGGGTTCGATTAAATGGAGTGGTCTTCTTCGGTCTGACAGTTCTGTTGGGATTGAGTGGTCTCGCCGCCATTTCTAAAATTGGTCATGCCAATAGGCATAAACCAAGTGAGTGTCGTGGTGTGGTTGTGTTTTTTGTGTCTGTAGTCTGTACTGCAGTGGCTTACTGGCGGTACTTACGATGAATGAATGGATGATCACTAGTAATGCTACGATTGTGTATGTGGAATTGGCGGCCTAACCTTTAGTTTTCTTTTCTGCTATCGCATTCGCCTATATATTAAATATTAATGTATGCATTCAGTAATTGATAGTCTGCAACTCAATACACTGCGATCGCTCAAATCGCACGGTGGCGTCGATCGCGCTCTTCTATCCTTTGATCTCAAGGTCGATATGGCCCCTGCCTTTCATTGGAACATTAAGCAGCTCTTCGTCTACGTCGTTGCCAGTTACCAGAGCGACAAGAACGTAAACAATCAAATTGTGATTTGGGATAAAATTATCGAAGCCGTCAAGCCGGAAGATATGAAGATCGATCTGGAAAATATTTTTGTCAAGTACGCCCTCGTCGACCAAGGCGATGAACTTCGAGGCAAAGACGTGAAATTGCAGCTCATGTGGGATCATATGCCCATTACAGGTCTCTTGTACACGGGAGAACAACCGCTCGCTGAAGCTTCCTCCTTTACACTACCTACCGAATATCAATAAAAAATATGGACTTCGCTTTGATAAAAAGTGGTTTGCTTTCAATCTATTTGAATATTATTATGTTCTGTGCTATTGTTGATGACGCACACAATGTTGCTACATCATCTATGTATCGATGTTGTATTTGGCTAGATAGAGATGAAAGAGGGCTTTGTGAGCTTTGTTTTTTACAATTCTAAATATTTTTTAAAATAGTAATTGTATCCATACCAGGAGTTCACGTGAGCCATGCATCTCTTTTGCGAAACTGGAGCCCCTGGAGTAGTCTAGTGTTGGCCGTTCCTATCGCGGGTCGCATGCATAATTTGCTAGACTATGAATATCGTGTGGTATTGCTGGTTTTGCGGCTGCCGAACCTTGCATTGGAGAGTCTACTAGAGTAGTAGACTACTTCAGAATTCTGGATTTCTCATTATTTGTGTCTTGCTTGTGTGACCAACACAACACAATTTCTCAATCTACTTCTTTTTATTTTTCTTGAAAAAAGATTAGCTGCTACTAGCTACTACTACTAGTAGTACCTGGTACTACTACTAGCTCTTACTACTGCTACTACTAGCTAACTACCCCTGATACTAATAGGACTACTCGAGTAGTCTACTTTGTACTAGTAGTAGACTAGTAGTAGCTAAGAGTAGACTAGTACTACTACTAGTAGTAGTCTATTACTCTAGCTACTGTACAAGTAGTAGTCTAATAGGAAATGGTGATGAATTGAATGAGATTGACGGGAAGGGGGGGCACAAAAATTACGACTACCCAGAGTACGTAGAGTAAAGTGTGTAGAAGAATTTGATTAGTCTACTATTAGTAGGGTCTACTTTCAACAGGTACAGTACCAAAGTAGTGTGGTCTGGCCGCCAGAATACAAAGGAGCTAAAGTACGTACCGGTAGAGTAGTGTACCAGTACCACCACGGGCGGTACTACTCGTAGTACTCGAGTACCGAGGAGTACTAGTAGTAGTACTCTGGAAAATTCTGTAGAATATGTATGATGTTGTGTCATCAGCCTGCAATCGACGAAGCCGCAAACTTCAATCGAAGAAGTGTGCACTCTTGTCTAGGTTTAAGAAATGAAGCACAATAATATTCCAAACAGTGTCTACTAATAGCTAGTACTAGACTACTACTAGTAGACTAGTAGTAGTAATACTCTATTAATTATGACATTCTTTTGTGACAACAATCGACCACTTAAAACTTGAATTCGTACGTGCGACAGCTGACACCGATCATCGATCGTGGTGTCAACAACCATCAAACTACCCTCGAGTACAAGTACAGTCGTATTTTACTTTAACTTCGCGAAAAAGCGAAAGAAAGTGCAAGTAGTAGACTAGTCTACACTGGAGCAGCTTTTGTTTCGCGAGAGAAGAACACTTGCATCTACCTGTTATTAGATGCTTAATACTAGCACCTAGACTACTAAACGGAGAGAGAAGAGATCGGATTATTTGTACACTTGTGCTTTGTGTCATTTGTATACTCAAACAGCTCAAAATCGCAACGTATAATACACCTGCAGTCTTTGTAGCACCTTGCAACCGGATAGTCCTGAGATAAAATCAATCTCTTGTGATGGACGACAAGTTTGCAAAGTATAAAAATACTGTCTTTTAAAAAGTGAATTCAAGTTCCCCCTCCGATCGTAGAAGCAACCCCGCTCATAACCTACTTTACTGCACCATGGTGCTAATAATGCAACCGCCGATACATCCCACCGAAGAAGGTGACCGGGAGGAAAGCCAGGACCAGCCTCCGTCCCCACCAACTGTAAGATCATCCAGTGCCTCGGATAAGTTTATAATACCAGAGCCATTCCAACTAGAATCATTATTATTTTACAAACTGCCCGGAGAAAGAAGAACAGAAGAATTACCATTATTAATCCATGCATCCAACTCCAGGATTTCCGACTGCAGCATTATGGACAAGAATAACCGTCAGAAACGACGTCGAAAAAGATGGTCAATCATTGGAAGTTATCTCATCCTTGGTGCAATGTCGATCTCTGCGGCTATGCTCTTACATTTTGCGACAGATGAACACCATCGCTGTCAAACAACTAGTACAAGGGAAAATAATGACCTACAGCTAACAAAGTGTAATAGAAGTGCGAACAGTCAGACTATGTTGTTCTCTTTGGACCCAATGAAAGTGCTACGACATACTGTACAAACTTATATTGGACGCAGTAGAGGCGAAAGCAGCAGCAACATTATGGACTATTTACAGCTATTCAGATGGTCCAACCAATCTGCATCTGCTCCCCTGCCATTATTATTTCATATCAACGAACACAACGAATCATCATCAACATCATCATCTCATCGACCATCACGTTTCTCGGAAGAAGAAAATCGCCACTTGCTTGGTATTACAGAAGATCCATCGGATTATCCACAGTTGGTAGTGGCAGGAAAGATGACCATTGAAGATGGACTGTGCAATATCGGTCAGTTCAATCTTCACACCAAAGAGTGGAGCAAGGAGGAACGCATCCAGCTCAGTCTGTACAATTCCTACTCGGGTGGTGAAGTCTATTCATTACTGGCGAATCATACGTCTGTCCCATCATCGTATTCCAGCGACAGCAGCAGCAGAGGAGACGATCAGGTCGTGTCGGACACTTCATCGTCGCGAAGGTACGTGCGCCATACAAATATTAATCTAGTTGTTGTGTGGTCGGGCCTGTATTTATGTATGTATTTATTGGCTCTTTTGTCTTTTTTTACTATTATCTGTAATCTCACATGATTTTGCTCTTTCATCCATCAAACCAAATAATAACAAATAACTGCTGCGAAAAATAATTCTTTAATTTATAGTTCCGCCCGCCGATTCGAAGGCTCTGGAGAACTTATTGTGGTCGGGGCATTCGATACGACATATCGCAACAGTCAAGTAACGTATTGTTCTGTCGGCGAATGGAACGGAAAACAATTGTCAAAAGTTGGAGAGGGATTGTGCAATTCAGGTGGCGCCCTATCGAAGGGCATGAAGATTACAACCTCGGCGCTGGCTGGTCCGTACGATGTCTTTGTGGCCGGATCGTTTCAAACACAGGTCTGGAATGGGGATCGCCACGAATTTGTAAAGATTTTCAATATTGCCCACTATAATGCCGTCGAACAGGTATGGCTTCCGCTCGAAATTGGACAGATTACCTGCTCCTGGTGCACTGTCACAGTCCTCGCATTGGCGTGGGATTCCAAACGCCGTCAACTTCATATTGCCGGAAAATTTAATGCCATTGATGGAAGAAACGTGCCAGCTGGCTTGGCAATTTACAATGTCGATTCCGGCCATCTTGTTGCTCATCCGGGTGGAGGTTTAACCATGAAGAATCAGACTCAAGATGGAGTCGGGACAGCTTTACAGCTAGACGAAGAACGGGGAGTCGTGTACGTAATGGGATCTTTCGAAAGGCTCACCGCTACCGGCGAGTTGTGTGGTGGTTTGGCAGCGTACGAAATCAAAACGCATAGATGGACGTGCTTAGCAGATCCTGCTCACACCGTTTTGCCCACGGGAGGCGGTAACATGCTACTGACACCACATGGCTTGATGGTCGCTGGCAAAACCGCCACTTCGACGACATGGCCAGATGCTACGCGTCCCTACACGATCGCCCTGTTGAAAGCAACGTTGAAGACTGCCAAGACCAAGAAAAAAATTGCTTCAGATGACGACGACAGTTACGTCATCGAAGAAAGGGATACACAATACCATGCCTTCAATTGGTCCTGGCTTCCAGGCTTTAATGGGCACGATGAGCCACTCCATGCAATGTCAAACGGTTTTGCTGACTACGAGGGAGCTGTTTTTATTGCTGGCGACAATCTTGTTGCGAAATGGCATAAGGAAGCCAAAACTTCATCGTCTAACAGCCGCATTACGTCCAGTGTCACCTCGTCCTCGAGCTCGGAGCCTGAGTATGTTCCCGTCACAGAAATTTTATCGAAGGATTCCATTCGCGGTTCGATAATGGCGATCTCACAAATGATGCCAAAAGCTTTAAATGACGGTGCTAAGGGAGGCAAATATTCCAACAATCTGACTATCATTGTGTATGGTGTGGCTGTCGGGTGCATTATTGGAATGTTAGGGGCAATTCTATGCAACAGAAACGTGGTCTTTCCCTTTTTAGGGAAAAATCAGAATCTTAAGGGTATCTCGCTGGACACCTTGACATACAGCGCTCTCGAAAATTCAAGCATTACCGAAGCCTACCAGAGAGCAATGAACGTCCGTCACGTAAAGGATCCTCACCTTCTCACAATTATTGATCCACAGGAAATTTTCCTTCAGAGAATTATCGGAGAGGGCACATTTGGGCGGGTGTGGAGTGCTCGATGGAGCACGGCCAGTGTGGCAGTAAAAGAATTCGTTTTTGCCCAAGCCGCAGTCGCTGGAAAGTCATCGATGCAACAAGAGATTGTCGAAGAAATTATTGGTGAGGCCGGAATGATGGCCATTTTACGACACCCCAATGTACTTCAATTGTTTGGCTGTTCACTTACTGCACAAGCGATTTGGATCGTGAGTGAGCTTTGCTCCCTCGGTAGCTTGAGACAAGTTTTGGACGACAACGACAGGGTATTGCCAGTTGAACAAAGACTGAGCATGGCCCTTCAGGTGGCGGAGGGCATGACGTACCTTCACAACCAGACTCCCCCCATCATCCATCGTGACCTGAAGAGTCATAATATTTTTGTCCATGAGACATTCACTGACGCCCCGGTAAAGCCCAAAGTAGGCTTTGGAAGTTGGAAAAACAAAAGAAAAAACAACTCGGACAGTAATAAGCCAGAAAAAGCAGCAGTTCCCAACACGAATAACGCGGGCTATGCCATTGGCCGGCCAGAAAAGATGAAGACCAACTTTACCTTGGTCGCGAAAATCGGCGACTGGGGATCTGCTCGTGCAACCTTATCTGGATCAAGAACAATGACGCATGGAGTTGGAACCGCATGTTGGCTGGCTCCTGAAGTCATCAAACATGCGCGTTCTTCGAAGTTTAGCGATGTTTACGGCTACGGCATTATTTTATGGGAGCTAGCGACGCGAGAGGAAGTGTACCAGGGTCTGGAGACGACTCAAATTATCGCCAAAGTTGCGAATGAAAGCTTGCGGCCACCAGTGCCACAAGACTGCCCTTGGAAGCATGTCATGGTCAAATGCTGGGAGGAGAATCCTAACGACCGTCTTGAGTTTAGTGCCATTGTCCGGGAGTTAAAGGTAATTGCGAAAAAGTTGGCAGAGACGCAGGCTGCACAGGAAGAAATTGCTCACCGTATGGATCAAGACGGTTCTGACAAGATGACTTCAGAGAATACGGACGAAGAAGACAAGGCAAAGGTGTGAGGTATTATACTACCAAAGTCTAGTTATGAAACGCTACTAGTAGCTATTTTCTGCAGCACTAAAAAATCCACTCTGTATGGAGAGTTGGAAAACCAATATATTTTTTCTAACTTTTAACTTTATGCTCGCCTTCCAGCGCACTAGTAGCATTGTAGAGAAGTAATGCAGCTAAGCTCAAGAATCTGCTACTCGTCGTCAATTTCATTCGACAATAGTAGTGCAAACCTCTCAACCTCTTCGCAAAGTTCTTGCAGTTTAGGGTAAGATGCAGAGCTGCCATTCTCGTCAGGCATTATTTTTCGCCTTTTCGCAGAATTACCAGCTTTTGAACCACTAAGGGCGAGTTCATCATCAGGCGGCAGTGGCTTGAGCGATGCTAGTGAGCTGTGAACTCTGCCAGGAGCTGCAACCGGGGTATCCAAATGAACCGAAATATCGATTGGGTACAGAGTCAAGTTTTCTGGATTGGCAGCACATCCTATAGCAAAAAATTGTTGTTCAATGTACGAAATCTTTTTCTTTTCTCCGTCTGCCGTCTTCGATTCGTTTTCAATCAGTTGCTGGTCTAGCAGCACACTGAGCGGTGGCGCATTGAGGAGCGAGACACCGTCGACTTTATCCAACGGATCTCCAGCCCTTTAAATCGCAGTAGAGGAAAGAAACGTCTAATTTGAGTTGCGGTCCCGTTGCAATCGATCTCAACAAAAACTTTGACTAACATCCTGCAACTTACATATCATGCGTCACTGTTACTCCAGTTGCCACACCTAGTGCCAAAGCTGACAAGCCATACATGGCTACAATTCCACAGGCCTTAACAAGGGCTACACGGGCATCGCCACAAGCCGATTGAA
>Ga0210025_1001143_pt1 | contig 29950 bp, 25 predicted proteins | sample CryGeyme20150102_FD_183989 | JGI IMG/M metagenome (GOLD analysis project Ga0210025, IMG submission 183989) | Groundwater microbial communities from Crystal Geyser aquifers in Utah, USA - Crystal Geyser metaG 2015-0102 (SPAdes) (version 2) | ecosystem: Environmental > Aquatic > Deep subsurface >... | reverse complement strand
TAGTCGTATCCGATTTCTCCCGATGTGTTCCTGTTTCTGAGTGGGAGACGGGATGGGGCATTTCGGGTCATTCCGGTGACGTCGGATTCGGGTCTCCTTGTCTCACGTTCCCTTCGGCTGGCTCTGAGCAGAAACAACTTCATTTTTTTTAATAACATTCTTCACAAAAAAAGAGAGAACTATTCCAGTTTCCAGTTTCAACAAGTGGCAAATTTTCCTGCAAATCAAACCGTCTACGTTCACGTTCATCTGTATTAAAACAATACGAAGCAAGATCATACAACTACCATAAGAGCTACTATATTTTAGAGGCCACCTTTGTGCAATAGATCTATCAGGCACAAGGTGAGAGATTGGTTGGAGGTTGAACCGAGTCGCCACGAGTGGACTTTCACCTTTGCGATTACTACTAGTCGCACAATGGTGAACGATTTTGTCTTCAAGCTTTTTGCGCGGACTCCAGAGCACATCAATAATGATGACACTATCGAATATCGTCGTGTGAAGTTTTCTGCATTAGGCGGTGACATCAAGGACATACTATTATGGCCAGCAGCTTCATGTGAGAAGTCGTCATCGGAGGCCAACTCTTACTACCGAACTCTTTTGGAACGTGCCAGCGTGTATTATTCACCTTGTAACGACGACGCGAACATTACAAAACTACGTATGTTCTACCAAGACGACGATAAGGATTGGGTGCTAATTGGATCTACCGCAGAGTTGGTAGATGCTATGTTGGATGTTCTGAACCGCCGACCACGTTGTTCTTCTCTTGTGATTCGCGTCGAGATTCGCCACACCAAAGGCGACGGAAATGCAGAAACATACGATAACTACAACCAAGATGAATGCTTTAGCTATCGTCCAGCTTTGTTGCGGGTTGTGCAGGTGTATTTTGTGGTGGTGTGCGTCGCAATCGCATGTTTGGGAGCTGTCTTCATATCCGCATTTTGGATTGCAGCGTCACACTCACAGTGGCAGCCACTTTATCAAACGACTTCGACCGAAACGGTCAATGAACAAAGAAATGTTGACAAAACGTGCCAGCTTTCCATGGCTATTTCCTTGAAAAATTTAGAGTTGACCACAAAGAACTTCCCAGATATCACTCACTATGATCATGCGCCACCCTATTTGAAACAAGCATATCAATGGCTGCTACAAGATCCCCACCGACATCGCTATCCCAGAGAGCGCCTTCGCCAAAGATTGGGTCTCGCAGCTTTGTATTATGCCGCCCAGGGCGAACAATGGAAGCGCTCGGATTCTTGGTTGTCTTATAGCATACATGAATGTAGCTGGTGGCCTGGTGGTGACCGTGCTACTACGTCAATTTGTGGTGGCGGCGGAAATGGTGCAGGCGGAGAAGACTGGCAGTACAAAGAGCTGTGGATGACCGCTAACGGATTGGAAGGTCAAGTACCAGCTGAGCTGTTTACATTGCTACCAAACCTACAAACGATTAAGCTGGATCGTAATATTTGGCTGTCGGGTAGTCTGCCATCAGAGATTGGAATCGAACGTCATTTGAGACAATTGTGGATCCATGAAAACGTGTTTTCAGGCAGCTTGCCCTCCGAGCTGGGTCAGTTGACTGGACTGCAGAAGCTTTCGTTAGCAGCAAACAACTTCGGAGGGAAAATTGCGCCTGCCACTGTTGAGAACCTATCGTCTCTGAAAAAGCTATGGCTCGACCACAATTCCTTCACTGGAGTGCTTCCAGTAGAGCTTAGAAACTTACCATTAAAGCGAATGTCCACGAGTCACAACAATTTTCAGCGCGGAGGGTTTTCAGCAGAACTTATGTCGTCCCTAACAGACTTGGAAGTCTTGGTAGCAACTTTTGATGTACCACTGCCCCAGGATGATTTTGACGTAGTACTTCCGACCGAGCTTGGTCTCATGATCAACTTACGACACTTGGAACTGTACATTCCTGAAGCAACGCGATCCAGCATCTCCGAGCACAAATGGCAGAGATCAGAAATCGGACTCCTTCACAGACTCTATTCTCTGCGGGTAGCCTCGGAAGGAGGCGAGGAATTAACAGACGTATTGTTCTAAAAGAAGAACATTATTTTATTCAGATGTATGAAATGACAACGTCAACGAAGTTTGGGTTGGGCTAGGCGACGGAATAGTAAACGCGAGTTTCTGCAGTCTCAAATCCAAGGCACTGTCGTCGATTCACTAACTAATAGCTACTCGAGTAGAGTAGTAGCTTACTACAGGAATTCTGCATAGTATTAGTAGAAGTAGAAGGAATAATTTGCAAAAAAGTAAAGTTATGTTGAGTTACGGGCTAGGATGTTGTCGTAACGTCTATATGTAAAAAGGAAATTAGATAGTAGATAGTAGTACAAAGCCATCTTCTTAATGGTTGAGGATGTCGCGCGCTTGATGGCAAGATACGCTTTATGTGCATGGCAAAAACAGCTGGGATATTCCGTGATAATTATCACAGAAAGAATCTCGCTGACTGGCAGTGTAGGGTGTAGGCGCAAAAGGGAGCAGCTGCAGTTGCTGCCCGTCAGGGACCTCAGAATTCAAAGTTAAAGTAATCGTCCGATGATGGCGGCAGTGACTGCTGCTGGTTCACAGGAGCTACTACGTTTCGTTGGCTCAAAGAACACAGATCATTCTTGTAGGTCTGTCGAGACATTTGGGTGCCCCAACCCCGCTGTGCTGTTTGAGCTAACATTTCATTCGAATATCGGCGTTGTACTTGCTGGACTTCTGAGAGTGACACAGCCATCATGGCGTTGGACAAGGCAGCTTCATCCCAGTTGCCCGAGGGGGACGGGGCGAGGAAGTTCGAGTTGGAAGAGTACGTCATAGTCTTGGAAAAAAGTTGTTTTCTGTTGAAAAATATGGCTTCCAGGATTAATGCGTGAATTTTTGCGTTCAAGCATTCTCACTACTACCTGGTAGTTTTTGGGCGAGTGTCAAGGACATGGTGTGTCAAGTCGGTGGCACTTCATCCTGTACAAACGCACTTCTTTCATCAGTTGATTTGAACTAAGTGAAAAATGGGATCGTCGTGATGCCCAATTCTTCTTTTCCATCATTGACATCAATCCTTTAAATCTTATTTGAATTACATCACCCCGATAGACAGCAAGACCAGCTTTAGTGTAGTAGTACCTGGTACGAGTGGTACCTACGCACTAGTCCTACCTGGTACTACTGTAGTACCTGTTAGTAGGCAGGAGGAGTAGGAGGCGAGTACTCTACTACTAGCTAGGTACCAGTTACCAGGTAGCTGGTACCAGGGTAGTACGGTACCTGGTACCGACGTAGTGCTACAGTACTACTCCTAGTAGTGTGTACCTGGTATTACTACTACTAGTCATAGCAGGAGGAGTACGTAATACTAGCTACTAGCTAGTACCACTACTACTACTGTTATTACTCTACTACCAGGTACCCGTAGCTAGCTAGAGTAGAGTCTACCAGTAGTAGCAGTCTACTAGCTAGTAGTAGTTAGAGTCGTGTTGGAATGCGAAAACCGAAATTCCGAGGACCTTCTGTCTCAAATCAGATCTTTGGCATCAATCAAAATCTGGACAATGACCAGCAATGTAAATCACAGTAAATACTATGATTGGGGCGGGCTCCCTACCGAAGTACTCTACGAGTAAAATTTAAAAAAATGGTAAAACAGATGGTTTAGATTCTTCACATCGAATCCCGTGCTGGAATTGTCAACGGGCTCTACACTAGAAAAAGAAGTCAGTGTAGCCTTTTAGCTACCTGGTACGGGCACTGCAAGTAATTTTACTCAAGAGTAGTCTAGTCTACAACAAGTATAAGCTAGAGCAGTAAGGTACTGTAGTACTCTTGGGAGTAAGCAGGTAGGCATCAGCGCAATTACCAGTGAGCTGGATACCGCTGCGTACTTTAAATTGCTATCTCAACCTGTAATACAGGACGGCCGCTGGGTGAGCTGATGGGCTTCTTTAAAAAGAATCCCGTTTATATTGAATGCTGCTGCTGTGAGATCGGCAGCGATGACTGCTCGGCTTAAAAGCCTTACCATGACTTGTGACAGACTTGTGTTACTGTGATTTGACGTATGTGTAGATTTAGCCAGATGCAGTCGTAGGCACTTTTTCTCGAATAAAGCAAGTTTTAACCAGAAATAATAATGTCTTCTACCGTAGCTAGGTTATTTACAACGACAGCAAGAGCCCAGATGTCTTAGTGCCATCAGCTACGAAATTGTTCAAGCATTTTGCGTTAAACAGACCCTAATGTTGTTGTTGCCAGCAACAAGGCTTTCCCGGTACGAATTAATTCAACACTAAAAAAAGTCAACGTCAGCACAAAACGCACTACTGTACATCACAAGAGTGTGATTGCTCTCATCTGTTGGCGTCTGCTGATCGGTATGCTGACAGGCGCTACTAGCTAGCTCGCTGGGGCTCCGATTTGGAGGAGATGCAATAGCCAGGCACTTTCGGAACCGATGGTGAAGGGTTGACTGCTGCTTAATCCTTAAACTAAAACAAGTTGGAATAGAAGTAGATAAATAATAGTTGTTCTCTAAAGTGACTTAAATGTGTAGGTAAATATAGCAAGTAAAAGGTGTCGGAATGCGCTTGTCCAAAAACGTCGTCGTCGTCACTTGACGTCGTGCAAAATTAAAACCAATATACCGATCGGGTAGTATAATCAAAGGAGGATATAGGCAGGTCAAATATGTGTTGCAACCCATGTTCGTAGCAGTAGCTGTGGTGGTAGTGCATGCGAAAAGCTTTTGAATAATATTCGTAGTAGCGTACAGGTCGAAAAAAAGTAGCGGCAGACCAAAGTCGGACCAAAATTGATATAAACATAATCTTGGTCGGCTCTCGAATAATCTCTTTAAAAGTCATTGGCGTCAAAGAATCCCCAGTCTTGGTCACAAGTGCTGCTGCTGCTGTTGCCGCTCGACTGTGTCATCATATTATTAGGATAAGGGAGAGCAGGCACTTGCTGTTGAGACTGGTCGTCGTTAGAATCGGTCATCATGGCACAAAGATCCATTTTACAGGACTTTCGTGTGGCGTGGCTTCCCCAGCCACTCAGACTGTCTCCGCTGCCGATGCGCGAGTTGCTGGTGTTGGCAGACGAGCAGCACAGTCGTGATTGGTAACCAACGTTCTGGGCAGGAGTTTCTTCCGAGATGGAAACGAGCATCATAGAAGATGCAAGCATGGCGGTATCGTGCTCCCATCTGGATGCTCGGGGGTCGTAATTATTGGTGTGGCTGTAGGACAGAGAGCTCATGGTTGTCTTTGTTCGATCAATTAGAAATAATTTGGCAAAAGTCGCAATTGATGTATTTGCTTCTTCACTGTTGTTAAGATTGTGCGATGGGCATTAAAAACAAATAATATTACAACAATACTACTAGGTCTAGTACTCTTCTGAATTCCGCACAGCTTCGCAAACACCGGTACTCGCTATCTATTGGATTCACTTCAAATTCGTACTCTGATCTGGAACGTCTTGCGTTGATGTGGCTCTTGGTAAATCCTTTGATTGGCTATTCGGAGGGTTGGTTTGACGGGCTTATTTTTTATTGGCTCTGGGTTAATATTGGCTTGACGTTTGATAGAATGACGTACATAATCATTTCGAACATGCTGCACAACATTCTGAGGGAGCCATCACAGGTTGTCAACTTGTTAAATACGAAAGATGAAATGACAAATTAGATGCACTCGCATTCGTTGGCAGATTCTCGTTCCAAAGTACTCTATTCTTTATATTGAAATCTGACTGGGCACGAAACGAATCTCATCGTCAGTTTGTGTTTATCTGACTTTAAAAGTTTTTAGACGCACTTACTTCATCCAAATCGATGACGCTCTTGATTCACTTATAAAGGTTTTACGGACGAGGTGCAGTAGCAGTCGCTGCCGCTGTACAGACAGACGAGGCGCAGAAGCTGTCACTGCCGCTGCACAGACGAGGAGCAGAAGCTGTCACTGCCGCTGTACAGACGAGGAACAGAAGCTGTCACTGCCGCTGAACGGACGAGGTGCAGAAGCTATTAACTATTAAGTGCCTGCTAACAGACAGGGTTCAGAGTTCAGAAGCTATTCTGTGCCGCGATGGGATACGGACGAGGCCGAGGGGCTAATACTACGTACCTGCACCATCCATTAAGTTAGGTTCGATTTGGTTCAAGCTCAACTTAGTGCTCGTATAAGTAGCTACAGATAGATACACTGTACCTGTTAGCTAGCAAAGGTAGTCTCAAAATTAAAGGTCTTTGCTACCTGGTAGGTGGCACTCAGAATACCTCTGAGAGAAGGATGGGGGGCCGCATCAACACTACTGTCCTAAATCACTCAAGCTGATTAAGAGTTGAGTGGGATTGTAAAGCTCTTGTCGTGTTGTGGTTGGATCGATGAAAAAGGTATCCATCTTGCATGCTATTTTCGCATCGTTGTCCATTGCAGATCTCACGAGAGCTACCACCTCGGATCCCCCCAAAAGTTGCTGTCGTTCTCGCGCCAAAATTTGCCCCTGAATACTAATATCATCATCAACGGCAATGGTTACCACATTCCAATCATCATCTTCTGGGATGCTAATTTCCCAATGGCCTACCATGCCCCCCTCCTGCAACTTGTTCAAAGCCACACTAACTCGACCAAGAGCATCCAAAAGCGCTCCTTCATCGTAGAGCTGATTCTCTGTGTCGTCGGGTTTAGGAAAAGGTGATGTGAAGTCTTTACGATTGGCATTGGGTGCTAACTTTGACAGCAAATTTTCACCCCAGGCCCGTTCGAATTTAAGTACAACTTCTTTGTCGTTGTTCAAGCCGGGCAGTTCGCCAAAGGCTCGTAATTGAATATACAGATCACGATTGAAGACTTGTCGCTGGATAGCTTCGTTTAACTCTTTGTCCTCTTCACCACTATTTTGCTTGGTGACAGCTCTGGAAAAGGCAGGTCCAACGAGTTGCTGGACCTGTTCTTGCTTTCTTTTCAATGTGTTTTGATCCACTTTGAAGATGGTCTTGGCGGCTTCGTTTCCCGCATCTAACACCAAGGAGGCGCTTATTGGATCAAATTCTTTCAATGGTTCAGGAGTACACAACGCACCCAAGACAGGATTTCCAACTGGTGTACCGTCTCGTCGTTTCCCATTGTCAAACATACGTCGATTGGTGCGAGGATCACATTTGGCTTCGTCCCGCAAACTATCGCTGAAGCGCTCCCATTTTAGATCCAATTTATCGGCCAGCTTGGCACCTCCTACTATAGATTTTCGAAACGACGTCCCTAATTCTGATTGGGTCACGGCGGGCAGACCCTGTGGCCCTTCCTCTAGAGTACTACTGAGGATAATAGTAGGGCTTGGAAGTGGTTGCGGCCGTATTTCTTGCGCTGTTGCTGGCAGTCCGCTGGTAAACAAAAGAGCTGTCGATAGAAGTAAAGATGCTACAACTCTTGGCAGATAAACTTCAATAGCTGAACACGCCGCCACTTTTCTTGTATCGTCTTCTCCATTATTATACGGGGCGAAGCAAAGTTGATGAGTTCCTCCTCGCAAATTCGAAGCAGGGATAAAAGCCCAAGCTGTGAACATGCAGAGAAACAATACAACTGACCGAAAGATCATCTTGCGTTTATGTTATGTATAATATTGTGAGCAGGGATCTAATTCGGAGCTTGCAATGTGCTTTAGTAATGTCATCGTGGTCATCAAACTGATTGGATCTCTGGATATTCTTCTACTAGTAGTAGCACAGGATGCAGGATGATTGACTGTCTGTCTGATTGTGGATGCACACATACTCGGTTTATCAAAGCTAAAAACAACTGTTTTCAGAACATGCTTGAAGTAACTGAATGCGCAGCAATGAATCATTCTAATGGTTCTGGTAATAGCGCCAGCTTTCGGCACTCAAAGCTGTACGGGGAGAATTTTATCGACAAATTGTATTTCTCGTTCTCATCAGGCTCGCACAATGAAATCAACTCCTGAATACTGTCGCTCAGGAAAGGTTTGACCTTCTGGATAATATCTTCGGATCCTGCCCCGAAATCGTTCGCATACCATCGACACATTCGTGGCAAAAATATTTCCATGTCACCATTGCTTCGCTTCTTGATCTTTGTCGCCATTAAATACAGGCGAGATGCTTCATTCAGCTGCTTTTTGAGGGTATTGGCTTTGTAGACTGGTACGTATTTTGGATTACTGAGGGAACCGCAGTTTAGAGCAAAATTGATTCGGCAATCGCGCTTGGTCATGGCAAAATCGTAGGTTGACTTTGGTAGCACAAATCGGGAAAGAAATTGGGCGGGAGAGGACATTGCAGAACGAATGATGCAATGTTCCAGTTCTGCCAACGAAAAAATGTCGTCAGAACACTGATAGGAGATGCTGTTGAAGTAGGATATCCACTGAAAACTTGACTTAGGCGTCCCCAACACCAAGTAAGCATGCATTACCATTACATGGTAAACGTTCAAGAAGAAAGTTAGTCGCTCGACTTCTGAGAGATCATGCACGATCGCTTCTTTCAGTTGGGACGCGCTGTTCAAAAATGAAACAAGAATGTCATCATCCGACTCATTCCGTGGATCAAGCGCTTTCCGGAGAGCATCTTCCGCTAAAGCTAAAGGATCATGTTGCGATGCTCTATCCCTTGCTCGAAAACAGAACTGCCGGCAGTTCAAGACTCGACGATGCTTGTAGTCCCATAGAGAGCTCTTGTGCAAGAATTCATCTTTAGGATTCTCTAGATCTAAAAGTGCAGTTGACGCATTTGCTTCTGACGAGGTTTCCACGGAATCAATAACTATAGGCACCAACTGCTGAAGCTTGAATATTCTATGAAACCATGAATCGCGTTGCTCTCTTGTTGGAAACATAAGGTAGGTTGTGCGCCCCAGTGTCTCTATTGAGAGGAAGTAGTGGAAGGGAAAACACGGCGCTTTGTTTGCATCCGGTCGATTGACCTTCAAAATGTTTTGGACGCCAATGCAGTGATTAGCCTTCCTCCGATCTGGGTGGTAAAAGGTCACGTTTTGCTCTGACACTGTCGCCCATTCTTCAATCCAGTGATGGTCGCTTAGAGAACGAGCGACAAAACAAGATTCGTCGATCTTTCTCTTTTCAGAGATAGGTGGTCTCGCACGCTCTAGAAAAACGACATCATAGTCTGTAGACCTCGATTGAATTTTCGTGATGACTATCGAGCTGGCTCCATCCTGGAGGCAGCTTGATAAGAGCTGTCCAAGGTGCCGTCGATTTTGCTCTGCATTCGACATTCTCTCGGAGCATATGTTGTCTTCGGGACCTTTGCTGCCAAAGGTTTGTAGGACAGAATCGGCCTTACGAAAGATGGTTTGAGTGGAATCCGGTAGATTGAGGGCATATACCCTTGTATACTTTCCGCGATTCGCCAGCATTTCAATCCAAGCGGGGCATAAATTGTCAACAGACTGCAGCAGTTCTGGTGCATGAGAAGTGATAGAATTGGAGTGTTTCTCTTCTGCATACTCTTCTGCATCGAAAAATTGATTCATGTCAAAGACAGATTCTTGATCAGTATCCTCGTCGTCAACACCAAATACTTGAATTTGATTTCTGGCTCTAGGTATTTCTTGTTCTTCCTTGTCTTTTCGATCCGGTACCTCAGTCCAATCCAAGATTCCTGCCTCGCTGCTGGTAACGTCTTCTTCGTTTTCTTTGCCATTTTCGTCGTCGCTATTGGGTACTCTGTCCACAGTTTTCTTTGATGATTTGGTACCCGATGAGCCAAGATAATTGGTCTGGACTACAAATCCGTACTTGTTGAATTCGGGCAGATGTCTCTCCTCCGATTCTGGGGCGGAACGATCGTACAAAACGATTTTAAGACATGACTTGCCCCAAAAAGTTCGCAATGACATATTATTGGACATGGAAATATTCACCAACGACCATGTAGGCAAATCAAAGTACATGGAATGAAAACTCATAGAGTAAGTATCCGTCGTGTTCCATGTTCCAGTAGATTTTGAATTCTTTCTCGCCTTGATGGATGCACCAGGCTCTTCAAATGGTTCTCCGAGTGTCGGAGGTGTCTCCCCCGGCTTTGTGGCGATGAGCGTTTCAAAGAATTGGTATGCTGGTACCACGATGTGCGCCGATTCCTCGTCATTGCCGAAGGATGTATGTATTGCAGGATAAAACGATTTCATTAATTTGAGCATAACGTTGGCCAGGCTTTCATTTGAAATAGGACCAAGCGAAAAATTGAGTGTTGTAATGCAAGCATGAAAGTTATCGTCATCAAGCCAATCATATCAGCACGAAAACGCACCTTTTGGAAATGAGTCCCAACTTCATGGGCTCCGAAATCTCACCACCAGCGTATAATATTCCTTTGATTTCTTGTTTAAATTTACCTTGGACTTGCATAATTACCCGCCGTTGTTTGTTTTTGAAAATACGTTCGTTCCAAAAGGGATCTTCTCGTTCAGGATCTCCCGGAGGACGACATATGAACAGAACTTTGCCTTGGAACAAATCTGTTTCGAAGGGAACTCCTTCGCGTGTATTGAGTGGAAAATCGGGTTCCAACTGTCCACCTTTTTGCATCAAACGAACGTCCAGTGATGGAAAGGTCGGGAGGTTGGACCGGTCAATAGATGGAAAGCTGCTAGTACTAGTAGTGGCATTATCAGATACGGTTTGAGAATCATTTCCAGGAACATGCTCATTTTGTTGTTGTTGTGGTGGTGGTGGTGATAACGGTTTTTTAGTAGTCCAATTTACAGCTTGATGATGGTCGTCGCCATTCTTGTTAGTACATTCTGTTAGCAAAGCCATGACTTGCTGACGCCCTGTCTTGGACCCCATCATATTTTGCGGTACGAGCACTAAGATGGATCCGCCCGGCAGATCAATTTTTGCCGTGGCAAACTCTTTCTTTGAGGCAGACGGGGTAGAAGAGGATAGGTTTTGTTTCCTCAAAATAGTCTTGATATCAGATTCTTCCAAGACCAACGTCGTGACAGAAGGTGGAGTAGCAGCATTGAAAGCAGACGATATGCTCAGGAGCATAAGGGTTAAATTTCCATCGTTGGCGACCAAAGCTGTATAATCCGAGTCGAGTGAATTCGTTTCGACATCAAACTTTTTGTTGATGCACTGAAACAAATTCTTCAAATGTGAAACATCTTTTTGAATATCCGTTGACGGCAGTGAGCTCACAACCGATGGAGAGTTTCCCATTACGGCTGTTATAGCAGTGTCGGCTGCTTGTTTATTTATTTTTTAACCATAGACCTGCCTCCCGGCGCCAGCTCTTAGTCTTTCGTGCCAACAAGCAAGCAGGGGAGGGGGGGGTGTTTCAACTACGGCAGTGTAGAAATAGATCTCATAACTTCTTTCGATTTTTCTCGTTCGCTCTCGTCTACTACAGTACTACCATTGCACCTTGCATATCAATGACGTCATTTGACCCTATTCCTATACCAATACGAAAATTGAATGAGTCCCATAACAAATTAAAACACGGACAAAGCAACAAAATAAATAATTAATGGTTGCCACGTGAAAGCAACAAACCTTATAATATCAGACTCACAACTGAGCACTCAGCAGTTTGGATTTTTTTTCGTGCTTTACTCAGCACTCATAGTCCCTTTTTGCATCCCATCGAGCTTAGTTCAAGTGTAGACAAACACAGGAGTATTCGAGCCGAACCCCTGATTGACCAGGCGAGCAATGTACAATTCCGAGAATTCAGAAGAAACAAGAAGAAAGTACGAGACTACCAAACTGCTGCCTATCATCGTCGTCGGCTTTCAACACTAAAAACAAAAACATGAATTCCAAGGCAAAAATAGACGACAACAGCATTTCGTCAAAAGAAAATTCTCTGCAAAAACGTAGGCATCGAGGCCAGCGAGAAACATATCAAGCGTATCTCAAATCCAAATCACAAACACCAGCTGCAGCAGATGTTACTGCACCAACAAACTCTGCACAGCAACAAACATCTCAATTATTTGTTCGCAAAAAAGCCAAGAAACAATCGAAAGCCAAACAAAAGCACGGCGCTGATGGACCCAGCGGTGGTATTGAAGCTTTGGTACCCAGTCTCATTGGTCTTGCGGTGCTAGGGTGTGGTATCATGGCCAAGATGGGATTTCGGGGTCGCGCCGAAGTGGCGGGCATTGATTTAGGAACGACCAATTCTGTCATTTGTGTCCAAGCACCCTCGAAGGGTGTTGGTGCTATTGATTGTATGGTAGATCCTGTTACCAATTCTCCCATTATTCCTTCGGTGGTATCATTTTTGGAACCCAGCGAACGACCCGTAGGCGCCAAGTCCAAGAAAGCCTCCAAATTGGTGCCCCATCCTTCCCAAGTTGTGGTAGGACATGTCGCCAAAATGAGAATCAATTCGCATCCTCATCACACCGTGTACAATGCCAAACGTGTCCTAGGTCGTCTTCCAACCGATCGAGCCATTCAAGCATTGCAAGACGAAGTGGAATTTCAAATTCATATTGAAGATGCAACAACGACAACGACAACGGATGATCAAGAACCGACCCCGGAAGATGAACGTGTCGTTTTTCGGGTTCCTCATCATACCCACCAAAATCAACCCTCCGAGTGGATGAGCATTACACCCCAACAAGTTGGAAGCTACGTTGTCGATGCCTTACTACAAATTGCACACCAGCAGTTGGGACACGAAAACGTCAAGGCGGCCGTCATTTGTGTCCCGGCCAAGTTCGATACGCTCCAACGACAGCGTACGGTGGCCGCATTTCAACAAGCCGGAGTCAAGGTTACTCGTATGTTAGAAGAACCAACAGCTGCAGCGCTGGCGTACGGTCTGCATCAAAAGGAAGGTGTGGATTATATCGTAGTGTACGATTTTGGTGGAGGAACCTTGGATGTTTCCTTGTTGCATGTCAGCAATGGATTTGTCGATGTGATGGGCAGTGATGGGGACGACCGACTGGGTGGAGCTGATTTTGATGCTAGTATTGCTCACTACTGGTTGGAACAACAGCAACAAGTTGACGAGATCACAAGCCAAACGCCTCACCAAGCCATGGTAGCCGATGTGAGTGCTGTCTTGCATCAACTGGAAGCCGTGCTGGAGAATACGCCACAGCACTTTGACCTGGAACAAGAATTATCGTCCCTCTGTCCTGCTATTTTAGAGCACCCTCTTTGTACCGTGTCATCCTTCCATACCATGGCTGAGCGAATTAAAATTCATCTCTCCAATACCTATCGAGAAGGCGATGCAGACGAGGATGAACCTTTAGAGATTCATTGTTTGCGTCTTCCCCCAAACACCGATAGAATCGCTACCCAAGATGATCCATTGGCTATGGTTGACACCTTCTGTGGGTTGCTTGAAAAGACGACTTTGACTTTGTCGAAAAACGAATTCCTAGAAGCAGCTCGGCCGTTGCTGGCACGATCCATTCTTCCGGTCCAGCGCCTGTTGAAGGATTTGGATCTCACCACGAACGACATCGATGAAGTTGTGATGGTAGGAGGGACCACACGAATGCCGCAAATACGAGCATTGGTGCGTGACGAACTATCAGCATCATCGTTGAATACACACATTGATCCTGACGTGACGGTAGCATACGGTGCTGCATCCGTCATTGATTAAACTAAATTTCGTCCATAGCAAAACGAACATTTTCCATAATATGCTTGGCATGTCTGGCAGCTCCATCATTCCCAGTGGGCAATACGAGGGCGCTTTCCATTTCCAAAATGTTTTTTTCCAGGGGTGCAGCGTAGCTGATTGTTTCAATGGATACGTTTTTAAAATGTTGTAGTTGCTAGAGTCATGATGAAGAAAATTATGTTGAAATTGCTTGACATTTTGGAGTAGGTTTTTCTTGTTTCAGTCGAAAGTTATGACGATACCAAAATGTGTAGCAAGCGTACCTCTACACTGACTGCATCTGCCTCTATTGGATGCACTCGTGGCAACTGCAGGAATTCCGAGGTCATCTACAAAGTATTATTAATAGCCGGGACAAAGTCAAGTGAAAAAAGCGGAGACTGGACCTAGCAAGCTACTACTACTTCGATACGTGGACTAGACCACACCTACTAGCTAGTCTAGTAGTAGAGTCGTCGTAGTAATACGGTAGTAGCCTTCTTTTCCGGCTTTGAAAGAGTAACTGTGCGACTCTTCTGTCGAACCTCCTCAAACCAACAAAAACAAAAAAATCGCCTCCAACACTCTTCATACTAAATACAGTACTTCATAACAATCTCTACGCTGACTGTTCCCTGTCTCTTGAAATTTGCTGCTGTTAACATCATTTTGATCTAGACATCAACCAATCATGCCACCTCAGGAATTACAACGTGACACTATAGAACCGTGCGCTGCCTACTGCCAGTCCGCTTGTGATTTGATTGGTAAACATCTTCAGGCGATGAAGGACGAGACCATTGACAGCAGCACTGATGATGCCAAGCTGATCCCGGACAAAGACAAAGACAAGCACTTGCTGAAACACTGGTTCATGGGAATAGCGTCGCAGTTGATCGACGACGATGATCATCCTGGCTACGTTTCAGCCAAGCCGGGAACCAGCAATACCATTCCTTCCTGTCGCGAATGTGGTGCTGCACTACAACCAGGTTTCAATGGATCAACCGTGCAATTGAAGCGTGTCACTCGACCACCACGCAAACGGCAACCGTCTCGTCGAAAAATTCTTCACATGAATACCAGTGACAAAGTCTGTCGTAACAAACTCGTAGTCTGCTGTGGAACGTGTGAAAGAACGACCTCCTATCCTGGATTGCCTCGCCGGTCCAAGAATAATATCGATAGTACTGCGAAGAATATGGAGCGCAAGCAGTCATGGATCAACACAGTCAAAAACAACAAAACGAAAGAAAAGTTGATGCGAAACGAGTTGAAATCTTCAAATGGCAGCAAGGATTCAGCAGCAGCAGCAGCAGCAGCAGCAGCGTCTTTGGAACAAAATTTGGACTTTGTGCCACTGGGGGCACCTGTCAATACGGCACGGAAAATTCCATCTTACAAGAATTTTAGATCGCCTTTGTCGTATTCTGAATCACTACCATCATCATCACCACCACCACCAGCAGCTACAACAAAGCGACTTGCGGACCTTGGAGCTCTTCACAACCCTTCCAAGAAAAATAAAATAAAAAAACCCAAGAAACAACAAAGCCAACTTTATGATTTCCTTTCCAGCTTGAACAATTAAACAATTGTCTTTCCAATTTGAAAATATATAAAATATAGAGTGCTCCTATGTTAGCTAGGAGGAGAAGAAGAAGCTATTCTACATATCTATAACTATTACGTTGATTTTGCGAGTGAGCATGTGGGGGTAGTTGTTAATTATTCCGGGAAAAGTACTGGTAACTGTATGGTAGCAACTGTAGCTATGTAGTACCGGAGTGGTACAGTGGCCATTGCGGCTGCGGTCAAAAAAAAAATTGGAAAGATCAAATGTAGAGTTAACGTTTCAATCCGTGATTTAATAATCCCGTCAGCAGCAGTTAGAATGAATATTTCAAAGCAAGAATCAAATAAAAAATAATAATGTGCTTTGCCAGTTTGCGAGCTTGTGTCTTGTGCTTAAAACTAATTTCGATCGTACAATTATCGCAACAATTACGGTCTACCACCATGATACAGATAAGACAAAGACGGTCCATTTTCTTGCTTCTACTACTAATATTTGGATGTGCCACAATTCTGTTGTCATTGGCTGATGCTCAGTCATCGACATCGACATCTGTGAAAACGGATCGTAGTTCCATCGTCTGCGATACTGATGCGCAATGCCAGAACGGTGGAGTTTGTGCTGATCCCAACGAAATCCACCGTCACAAGTACTGTCACTGTGCTGTTGGCTTTGTAGGAGCTCGCTGCAATAGTTTTTGTCCTCTCGACTGTCTCAACGGGGGATACTGTCGATACCAAGAAACAACCGAACCAACACGAAACGACCGTAATCCGGATGATTACACGTGCCAATGTTTTGGATTATTTGAAGGTGAAACCTGTGAGATTGCATATACAAATTGTGGAGACGGAACCAAATGTTATAATGGCGGAGTATGCAAAGTAGAAAGCAAAATCAACGGGAATACGGGCGAGACAAATACGATGGGCCGATGTGACTGTCCCCGCGGCTTTAGTGGACCAGCCTGTGAAATGACAGCTGACGACAATATCACGCCATCCTATAGTATCCCAAAGGAAATCCAACGAAATAAGACAGCTGTAGCATTTGGTATTGTTTTCGTTGTATTATTCCTTGCGTTTTGCTCCTGGTACTCCATCAACTTTTGCTGGGTCGATCCACTACATTACGATTCTGTGGCCACGCAGGGTGCTCCTGTATCGCCATGCGAGACCAATTCACCTCGATGGAGAAATATAGTATAGCAAGCACGAACAACGCGTGGGAATAACCAGTCGAATAAATGTAAATTTAATTGCTATATTCTTCCTCAGGCTTGTCTTTCGCATCCAACAAATCGGAAAAGTCCGTACCAAAGTACGCCGTAACAGTCTTGAGGCGTCCGTTCAAAAAGTGCTCTTCCAGTTTACAATTACCACGATAACCCGCAGCCAAGGCAGATTGGCCCAACGATGTCTTGTTGGTATTACGAGGTAAATCATACAGGACCAACCGCGTCGAAGTTGCGGCTGCTGCATACTTGAGCATTTCGGCTCCATTCACGTAGTCTTCGTCAATATTGTTGAAATCGGCTCTCTTTTTGGCCCGCTGAGATTTGTGGTGGGCCAATGGCGCTGAACAAAACGAATCGAAAAAGTCATCTTGAACGGCGTTGTCGTCCGGCTCGCCCTCGGGTTGGAGGCAGACTTGGCATTTGATTTTCATATTCTTTTCCAAGTCGTAGCCATTCTTACCCAGTACCTCATAATCAACTCCTGTAAATAGTAGGTGGTTCACAATACGTCAGAAGGAAAAATGGAATGCTCGGATTGGGTTTTCGTTGCTACGAACGAATGAAAGCACCGCAGATACTCACCTCCCCATGGCGGGTCCATAAAAACCACGTCAATACGTCGTGGCAAAATGTTGATACCACCAATATGGTATCCTTCGTGAATTTCTGTCGCCACTGGGTTTGGTAGCTGCATGGGAGCCGCACCAGATTCCATCAGCAACTCCGGCTGGTCCAGAATAAAAATTCCATTGCGATAGCAGTGCTTCAAGATGAAAATGGAATTGCACTCGACGAAGACAATTTGCGAGGGTGGGATATTGTACAAGGAAGCATTGTGCGCTGCCATGCGCAGCTTGTTACGATCTGTATCACAACAGACAGTGAGGCTAATCATGTCTGCCGGAATCTTGGAAAAAGCAATGCCATTGCCACCACAACCAGAGAAAGCGTCCAACACTACCCAGCCTGCACCACCACTGCTGTTAGGATTCGATTTGGATGCAGCTACTGCCAAAGCACCAATACGCTTCGCCACATGATCTGCAATGATTTCGGGTGTCACCGAATACCATCCCTCGGAATCCAATTGGATGCCCTGATCAAACCTGAGAAACAGACGGCGTCGCTGCGCCCAGTACTTGTCAATGGATCTGTCATACGGGTTGGGCGTCTCATTGTCCACAACATTTTGCACCGATGTAGATTTTGTACACGGATTGTCCGTGCTGGTGGCTGCAGACAACTCATCATCGTGTCCCTCAGGAGGTACCGGTGGAGGAGGCAGTGGGACCGTCTGTTGCTCTGTTTGCAAGTCATCGTAGGGAACATACGTTACGGAATACGGCACTCGTTGGATAGCAACTAAGCAATCTTGGAACTTTCGGTTGTGATACGTCGTCAAATCTTGGTTATTGTCAAACTCATACGGAGCCACAGGATAAGGAGGTGTGGGCTGCATGGGCCCGTCTACGGCCACAGCACGTATATGTGCTGCCGAATCGTAGAGATCTACACGATTCACAACCACTGTAATATCTGGAGGTCCATCTTTTTTGGGGTTATAGTGATGGTGCAGGTCATTTTGGTTTTGATTGTGGTGTCGATTGTGGTTGTAGTAATTATTTCGTGGAGGAGATTTCGAGTTGCCCGAGGGACGTGGCGACGTGCTGCGGCTGCTGCGCTCTCCACCTTGATTACTACCACCATAATTAGTTCCATTGTTCTTTTTGCGTCGATTGTTATTCCTTCCCCGTCCTCCTCGGCCTCCGTTGCGAGGTCTCGGCGAAGATCCCATGGAAGGTGGAGGAGAGGAGGACATTTGATTGCCATCGAAAAAACCGTCGTAGCTCATCTTGCACGTTTGTTGATTGTAGTTTGTGGTTGCAGATTGAAAAGTTTGAGGTGACGTTATGAGGACCAGATTTATGAAATACCCATGGATTGCGTTGGCCTTAGATATGCATTGGTAATGTTGTATTTTGGTTGTGAAGTGAAATTCAGTGTTTGTCGGAAACGAGTGCTCTATGGACGTCTGTTTTCTGTTTTGGTCCTCGTCACTCGTCAGGGTCGAAAGATTCTCAGTCTAAGGATAATCAACACTAGTAGATGAATTGGATGATGATCAGCGTTCTATGTGCTGGTTTTGATAAAATTAGATTGGCGAGGAGGAATAGAACGTACTGAGAATACAACTATGCGAACAGTACAATCGAAGAGGGCGCCTGAAGTAAGTTTACGTAAAGGATCGGGCATGGTATCACTCTATCTAGTAGACTTTTAGTAGGCTACTACCGTAGTAGTGGTGTACTAGTCTACTAAATAGTCTAATACTGCCAATCTGTTTTGCACTTCATTGTCGCACGTCAGACAGACAGACAGACATCTGTGACGACGCCAGCCGAAGGACAAGGTTAACAAAATAAAATACTCGCACTGTACTAATTAACGGCGCTGTGGAAACAGGACTGGAGTGCTGCACGCAGCACGCATATCGCACGCAAGCCATAATTTTCTCCTTCTACATCACCAACTAACACCTACCCACTTCAAGTCAAAATTTATCTCTGAAGGAGCACGAATGAGTACCAGGTACCAGAGTACATACGTTCAGAGCTTGCGGATTGAATGAGGTGAGCCTATTGTATCATCTTCTCCGGTAGCTGGAGCTCCGTTGGACGATGGGATGTGTTTGCAAATTCGAGAACTGATGTTGGTTCGCAGAAGCTGTATGTGGATTGTAGATCCAAATATGAAATTCCAAGGCCGACAAAATATCAGATTCAGCAGCAAACCAAGTACAATGCAAAGCTAAGCCCCGTTTCCTTTCACATACCAATTCTCTATTAGTACAAGCGGGTTACACCTTTCTATTGCCAGCCTTCATCATCAACACGGAACAAGAACACAATAATCCTGTATCACACAAATCACAAACATACATCCCTTCTTCCGAAATAAAATGGTAGCTGTGGTACCACTGTTAGTATCCCTGGCTGGCCTTTCAACGGCTGTCTTTCAAGTCCTTAAACCGCGCCTTCCTCCCTATGCCATTACGGTAATAAAATTGCCAATGCCGTCCTGGGTTGATGGGCAAATCATGACCCAGCTTCACGCCGATGTAAAGCTACACAATGACAACTTTGTAGCCATTGATGTACACTCCTTGGCATTTGATTTGTTTTATCCTGATCTTGGTGGAGAATTGACTCACATAGGTAGAGTCTTTGATGGACAAAAAAAGTATCGGACCGAAGAGTGTTTGGCCGAAATGGAGTGTCGAATTCTAAGAGGTCTGGATAAACCATTGTGGGCCCTGCAAGCCAGATCCGATTTTGGTGTGCAGGATAATGTCTTTGCCTCTCTGAGTCTGTGGGGTTTGGCGAAGACGTTTCTTTCCATATTATCAAATCTAATCAAGGGAGGAGGGCATCTTGTAATTCCTACAACAGGGGTGATGCAAATCAAAGCATCATCTTCCACTCCTGTGACCATGTCCATGATATGTGACAACTCACTCAACATATGGACTATGGCATTGGTGGGCGTTGATTGCAGCCTTAATTCACTTGACGTAGGATGGTTAGAAATCAATGGTTCCATTGATAAGTTACAAGAAGAAGTCTTGGCCAATCTGAAAGCCAATGCCACCGGCGGAGTTCTAGCAAACCACAAAGCACATGCCGGGACAGAAAAGAAAATTGAGCAGGTCTGGAAAACGTTGCATAGGGGCGTTTCTAGGACAACTGAAAAAGTAGCTGCATAACATTGAGGCCGCCCAGGCAATGCTTTCATACAGTGACATTTTTGTCGCTAATACTCTCACGTGGGTCTGAGGCTCTGTCAATACTAACGTTCCACATTTTGAATCACAATTCTACATTCTTTTTGAGATTGGCCAATTCATCCTCAATTTTGGGATTCAACACCTTGGCACTGCTTTCTAAAGATTTACTCTTGTCTTTGCTGCTTCCCAACAAAAAACTGTTCATAGCTAGCTTTAAATTCATCATCCACCATATAAGAGGTTCACAGTCATTTGTTCCTTCTTTGACTTGCTTCCCAGGATTTTCTTTTCTAACTGTCTTTGCACGTTGCACGTCTTAGTAAAATTTGTCAAATCTCTCCCATGGCTGATCAGTCAAGCTTTTGTGCATTAAAATTTTCAAAATAAGCCCAGGTGGACTATGGCTGTTGAACCCCAGTCTATGTTGCATCGATGATCTGAGACTCAGAGGTTGGCCCTGTACTATTTAACTTGTTGAAGGAGCTGCCACTTTGCTAACTCCCAATACATCTGTATTGCCTCATGTTGTTAGAGACCACTTTACCGTACCCTCCACACACGAGGCTTTTATGTGCTACTGGTACCAGGTACCTGGTATCATCACCATGACTTTAAAGCAGCCGGCACCCCAGTTTATTTAGCGAGGATCATCCTGTATTAATTAACTAGCCAGCTGCTACTGTACTTGGCTCACTCCTAATACACCTGTATTATCTAACCATAATATTACTTGTACTCTACCCCTTTACCCTACACACACGAGGCTTTTTATTACGTTCAAACGTAAATACGCGTTTGTGTTCTGGTTGAATGCCAAAAGCGAACAAAAAAATCTTTCGATTTGGTGAAAAAGAATCTTTTCGATTCTGTTAAAAAAAAAGAAGACCACAAAAAAGTGAAACATCAAATCAATTAAAAAAAAGACATCTGCAATGAAATTCCTTAGCATTAAATCGTTTTTCTTCGTGGCGGGCCTCGCACATTCCAAGCCACAACGCTATCTTCGTTCGCCGCAGAAGCTGGCGAAGATTCCAAAAGCCTGGAGTCGTCATCCAGCCATGCTATCGCATGGGAATTCTGTGATTGATCCTCAGAGCCATCGAGGATTGTTGAACGGTGGAGCTGTCTTTGTAGTTTCCAAAGAAACGAGAGACGGCGTGGAATGGTGTGTCGACGCCGACGAGGGAACAGTTCGTGAAAGTGACGGTCAATATCCAAACGTGGGACTGCGTCCATGTGCCTTCATGGCGGGGCCCACGGAACAGTTATTTCTTCCTTATTTTAGTCGTATTGAAAGCAGATTCCCTTACGTCGAGGTTTGCCTGCTGATTGATTCAAATTCAAAGAATGGGAATGCGCAGGATGGAGATCGTGTCCGCCTGGGTGGTTGTGATCGTGATGATGGTACTTTCGACTTTGACTACGAAGATATGATCAATGGACAAGGGCAAATCAAAGTAGCTGATAATCACAACCTATGTCTGACATACGAAGGCAACAACCCTGACGATAATGACCGCATGGTTGTGCAAGCCTGCGAAAATGAGAATAAATTTTTATTTGAATTTCGAACAGGATGGTATGAACTTGGAAGCGGCGACTACTGTGTCACAATCAAAGATGGAAAAGTAAAAGAAGGCAATCGCATTGTGTTCGACAGGTGCAATGGATTCAGCAGCCATTGGAGGATAGACGGAGATGGTTTGTTCCATTCTCGCAAGAACGACAACTATTGCATGACAGCGGAATCATACGAAGAGGATTCTCCCATTCGGCTTGCCAAGTGTGACCCTGAAGATAAATTTCAGCTGTGGGAATGGCCAGATGGCTTTGAGGCGCCCATCAATTTGAAAAGTGACCCTGACTTATTCCTGGTTGTTCAAGGCCAGACCGAGAGTAGAGGTGATCCAATTGTCATCCATTCTTCTGGTAGAGAATGGAGTGGTGATGCTGTTCATGTGTAAGCTCTAAGCTCTAGGTGTGGTTCCTAATTCTTTGTATTGCGTGCGTTGTTTGAAGCTTGCAACAAGTGAGGCCACGGGAGTAGGCATCCGCTGTTGCTGTGTGCATATGAATTTAAGTCACGAGTCCTGCGTCCAACCAAAAAAACATCAAAGATCAGATCCAAAAAGTCAAACACATCATACTTTTATGAAAGTTTACTCTTCACTCTTCCAGCATGATTTTTATAAGACGATTGATTAAAGATATTATGATATGTTATCGATTATGGTCTATCTTATTTATTTCCCTATCTTCAGTGCTAAGTCATAACTTGTGCACTGGATTCTTACCTTGCAATCCACAATTTCTGCCGGAACCAATAATTAGCCATCGGCATCAAGATATCATTCGACATCGACGACGCTTATTCCAAACGACCTCAGTGCACGTATCAGATCAGCCAACAGTGGCGGTGCTAGGGGGAGATTTGGCAGGTATTGCAGCAGCTCTGTCGATCACTCAAGAAAAACAAGATTGCAGTGTTTGTTTGTTCACGGGCCATTCGCATATTTTAAAGGGAATCTTCAATACAGAGACCACTCCGATATTGCCAGATGTCACGCTCGAGAATCGGGAAATCATTGAACGCTATGGTAATGGGGGACGTGAACTGGCGGGGATACTGGCGAAAGAATGCTCTCCCTTGCAGGCTAAAGAGTGGCTAGAAGATCAGGGTATCATACTGCAAGAGGAGGGGTCCACCGACGATATCTCCATCCTTTTACAGGAAAAGCCATTATTCGTCAGTCCAAAGTGCAACTTGATAGAAGTATTCGAACGAAATCTTGTACAAGCCAACGTTTGCATAAAAACAAACGTATTTGTGAAGGACATTAAGCCTCAAGAGGGAGGGGGCTTTAGGATCGATCTTGGAAAGAACACCATCGTGAACGTCGATGTTCTTATCATCGCAAATGATTATTCGGACAGAATTCAAGACCCTATACTGGTACTCAGCAAAAATGACGAAATCAGAAAACCCGCTAAAAATGGCTTTGCGTGTTTTGATTTCGATGACGACAATGGGCCATTATCTTTAAAGGAGCAAATGGCCTTGAAAACGCAACAACAAAAGTATGCGAAAAAGCAAAGAATTGACGAACTGGTCAAAGTCAATGACGTAAATCTCTTTGCACTTTCCAAACAGGATCAAAGAACCCTTGCTAAGAAAAGAAAACGTGAGACCAAAAGACAAAAGGAGCAACTCAAACAAACGAAAAAGGGAACCAGTGGAGGATTGTTGGATGAGATGCCGTTATCAGCCTCTATAAACGAAAGCATGGAAGAGCCCATAGCTGGCGAAACAACGAACAGTGAGAACGACAACGACAATGACGAGGCAACCACCATTCCCACAGAGTCGCAATCCCGAGCATTGAATACAATAGAGCTCGCTGCAACATTGGGGCATACAATCATCAATGCGTCACCAGGAATGTTTGATTTTCTGGTGCCTACGAAAGGAATTCTGGAAGGCTGCAGCAAAGCAATCGTCCCCAAAGCAAGACTTCGTTGCAAAGTCGATTTGCCCCAAGACAAGAAATATCCAAAAGCCACGCGTCTACCAAAAATGGAAGGTCCACTTCTTATGGCGCAAGGAGAAGTGTCGGGCTCGGGGGCTCTACGTTTGTCGACTCGGATTGCACATGCGATGGCAAAGTCAAAACACAGAGGTACACTACAGATTCATTTTGCGCCTGACATTGGAGGTGTTGAGGATATAGTAGAGATGATATCGGAGACAGCGGATCCCAATGAAAGCGTCCTCAAGTCTCCTTGCCCCTTGGTTCACCGCGAGATTGACTACAACGACTACGATTTCGAAAGCGGGGATTTCAAATCTGTTGTCTTTCCGCTAGTGTCTGATAGACTTTGGCACAATCTGTGCCAGCAAGCAGGAATTACTGTCGCCAAATTGAAGTGGAAGGATCTACCGCCAAACAAGCTAAAAAGTCTCGCTCGTGTATTCGTGGATTGCAGCATTCAAATAACTGGGATTCGACCAAACGACAACATCATGGCCGGCGGTGTAAGTCTTAAAGAACTGGACTTTAGCGAAGGATGCAAGAGCCGCATACAGGAAGAATTGTTTGTCTGTGGCTCAGCAATTGATGTTCACGGGTTTGATCGGGGATTCAATCCACTGGCTTCACTAGCAACTGGCCGTGTTGCAGGGCTCAACGCAATCCACTGTTTGAGCAATATTCGGTAATCATTAAAAACTCAGCCTCAGAAAAAAATTCTAGAGTTGAAGAGCGTGCTAGCAATATAATGTAGTAGCGCAACATACATTTATTGTATTGGTTTAAAGGGTAAGGAATGAATTCTGTCATGAATACGCACACACTGGTTTCATCTGCCGCTTCCGCCAATGACTACTCAAAAGTTTTGCCAAGTATGGATAAGATAATATTTTTGGCATGATTTTGAACGTCTTCGTCCTCGGGATACTTTTTAAGAGTATCCGCCACGGTGGGCAAAATTCCGGCCTTCACCACAGCATCCCGCAACAACTTGTCCACCAAAATGTTGCGATAAAGACGAAGCACGCATTGGCGTACGTCTTCTTCGTCGGGAAAAGTCTGTAAAGCCTTCAAAACAAGAGATACACCATCAATTTCCTTCACAAAACGATATGTGACACGGCGGACAGCTTTTGGCTTTGATTCGCAACCGTGTAAAGTATTGAGGAGGGTTGTACAGGCTCCACTTTGAACCCTTCGAGATTGGGGGAATACTTTCATCGCATAGATAGCTGCTTCAACGCCACCACATTTAACCACCGGAAGCGTCTTATGGTATGCTAGCATACCCAAACATAAACAGCCAGCAGCCTGGACTTCCTCGAATGTTGTCCATTTCTGCATCGTAGCCACGACAAAGCTGTGCGCTCCGAGCTTGCAGGCTTTGGTCCGGTTCTTGTGGCCGTCGTCCTCCTCCGTGATCAAGTCAAAGAGCTCGTCTAGAGCAGCCGATACTTCAGAGACCGCATTCTTGTGCAAGTCAACCATTAAGATTGAAGCAATTTCGTCGAATTCGGGGAAAATGGGTTCTGGTAAAGGCACGACTGGTGTCATTTTTTGCTCCTGCTTCTCTTCGAGCTCGGAAGGCTTAAAAGCGCTTATATTCAGCGCTTCATCGCCATCGTTAACGCGGCGTCGTTTGTTGGGTGACGACATGGTTTGCTATTTTCTCTTAAATATTGTCTCGGACGAAAAGAATTGCAGATCTCGTTTGAGAATTTATAAGCTATTTGCAGCCTCTTTGCATTTTGATAAAAATCGCAATTGCGCACGGTTGAAAAGTATCACGATGGCAAATTCAAACGCCCTCTCCGACCATGTTGCGCGGGGGTGCAAAGTACTTGCGTTATTTCTTTATACATACGAAAGTCAATCGAGGCGAGTCGAAACGCGGGATACGATTACCGTGGTGAGAGAGTTTCCACGGCATGGACACAAACATCCTTGGCAGTTTTTCCCCCCAACGCACCTCTGCTGTCGAGGATACCGTATCTCACTTGTTTGATTGGAGAACAACGCATTTGAACTTGAAAGGTGAAGACACTTTATCGCAACTGCGTATGAAAATTGTATCACTACTATGCGTTCTAAGCTTGGGTAAACCTCTGTCACACTTTGTGTTTTTATTGCTAATTTATTTACATACATGGCTCACTCAAGCACGAATAGGAATATGAATACTAATCAGAAAAGAGATCACGTGTTACGCAGGAAAGAGATAAAGTTGCAACTGTGGTCTCGCTGTTTCACGCGACTAATAATTAGTTGAAAAGATCTGGAGCTCCTCCCTGCTTTCGACTAACGACTGTTTCTGTTCGTGGCTTGATGCAATAATCAATGTCACCTTCAGCTGCCCCAGCACAACCGGGAACAATGATCGAACCAGCGGACCTTTCAAGGCAAATCAAGTTGCCAACGCAATCGGCGTCGGTTAAGCAGCTGCCTTCGCACTCACTGAGTGGATAAGCTGATTGCGGGCTCCCATTGGATCCAACTGTGACCAAGCTGGGGAACAACTGGACTTTAGGTGGCTGTCTAAGAATACAGTAATCCCTTTCGCGCACAGGATTCCCCACACACCCAGGAACAACTTCATTCCCTCTTCGTTGAAAGCAAATGGAATTCTCCTCACAGTCGGCGTCTGAATCACAGTCCGCCTCACAGATTTTTAGAGGAAAGGCTTCACTCGGTCTGCCATTATCGCCTGAAATCGTTAGGATTCCCGGAGGGGCCTTTCGTGTGGTCGAGCCAGTTTCAATTTGTGCGATGGTAGTAATAGAAATCTGCCCATCCGCACACAAGTCCCGAAATTCTTCAAAGCATACAGTGTAAGGTATTGTCTGTACCCCAACAGGTGCATTTCCGTACTCGAAACTGCCGTTACGCTCGCCATTGAACGTGCCATTAACGGCACTGGTGTCATAGTCCGTGACAATAAGATTATATCTGTTGTCACCACTATCGTTTTCCAGAACGCCCGATGCATTCACTTTTAGTGTTTCCCCGACCACAACTTCATACGTATCAGCTGTAGCAGTTGGAGGCGAGGTTGGTTTGTCTGGGTCCACAACTACTTGAATTGACGCCGTGCCAGTCGCGCAAGCCACGCACTCCCATCCACTATGGCATGCTTCATAGTTGAACCTGTATGTGCCGATTTCATTAGGGGCTCTGTACGTGAAACCGCCTCGTGACCGCACATCTAGACTCCCCCGGAAGCCACCTTGCTTGTCAGTGTCTGTGACTCTCAAAGTATCGCCTGCATTCACATCATTTGCGAGCACACCTTCGCTCGTGGGGACCTCTAAGCGCTTGCCTTCAATTACAGTATAGCTATCCGCTTGGGCACGAGGAACGCCTGGGCGATCTTGGGCGTTACGAATATTGATATTTACGGTTGCATCACCTGACTCCAATTCTGGATAATCTACATTGCACGCTCGATAGGTAAAAGAATCACTTCCTGTCTTGCACCTTCCAATACGATAAGTAAAGCTGCCATCTTTATCGAGATGCACCGATCCTCTAGGATCTCCTCCTTTATCGCAAACAAACAATGGATTCGTTGGTGTTCCTGAGCGATCATTACTGAGAACTCCAGCAGCACTGATCCTCAATGTTTCGTCTTCCACGGCATTGTAAGTGTCACTGACAGCAATTGGCGGCGACCTGGGCTTGTTTGGATCCCTGACAACTGTAATGACGACATTTGTCGGAGGTTCACACAAGCCGACTTGACAGCCAATATACGTAAATGTTTCTGTGCTGAAGAAGTTGTCTGGTGGGAAGTAAGTGAAGGAGCCGTCCGTATAGACTTTTAGATGCCCTTGAAAATCTCCCACCTCTCGGTATTCGACAACATAAGCCGTGCCAATGAAAATATTAATATCATTTCCAAGGACTCCAGGGGCATCGACCTCAAGTTTAAAGCCTTCGGTGGCCTGGTAAGCATTCGCAACAGCTTCGTGAATGTATGGGTCCTGCAACTGTCTGTCTTGGTGTAAAGGTGCAGGTTTTCTCTCCGGTGCTAAGGCTAGTTTAAAACCTTTCTGCGTCACTGCTGTATTACCTCGTATTGTTTTCGCAAATCCATAGTGAAGACTGAGCAGCAGAATGAGTGTCAGGTTATAGTGCATCATCGTTTCTTCGTTCGCAAAATTATTGTTTCTTCGTTCGCAAAATTATTTTTGTTGGACCTAAATGATCAATGAGATCAATGCGGTTCGACGCCTGGTCCAATCTTATTGCCGTACTGGTAGGTAATGCCAAGTGAATCTTCCGAATGAATGAAACAGAGTACCTGGAAGTCTAGAGTAGTGTTAGGTCATCGAAGGAAAAAAATGTCAAGAACTCCGACAAAAGAAGTACGACTCATCGTTCTCGTACATAGTTGGTGGTGGTTTACTATCGCTGAATGGTACTATCCACGATCTTTTGATACTTCTTAAAGATTCGTTAGCAGTTTTTTTTTTTTGAAACGAAGCCACACGTGCTTGTTTTGTACGAGTACTCTCTACTAGTAGTACTACTAGTATTAGTATTACTACCGGTACTAGTACTCTAGCCTACTACTAGGTACGGTACCTGTTACTCTTCGGCGATTTTGGAAATTCAGTCGTGATTTTAGGAGTCAATGTGATGCACTGAGTCACGAATGATCCTTGTCGTTCTAAACTGTACGGACCATTGGGTTTTTACTACTAGCTACCACTAGTAGTAGTAGCGTCAACACGATCAAATTAAGCCCAGGTGGACTGCCATAGGACTCAGGAGTTAGGTCTTACTCTATTAGGTCGTGTGCCTATGCTTACTCTGTATCCACACACTAGTCTAGTCCAGTAGTCCAGTCTATCCATAATATTTATCTAATAGTCTCCACTTTAGCTTTTTACGTGTTATCAGACACCATGATGCTCTAAGCCGGCTCCACAGCCGGCTGCCACTGGTTAACAAGGTCTATAGGCACTACAGACGGACACCCCTCCTGCAGCCCCTGTAGTCCTCATGCGAGTTCCGAAGGCGTATAGCAACTGGAAACGTAACCGGAGATCGATTTGATTCATCATCAAATAGATCAACCACAAAGCTTTGGAGACTTTGGCCATGGCTACTACTACAGCCGGCCGGAAAACCAAGTTAACTTGCCCTTCTCCTACTACAGGAGCAAGGGGACTACCTCGCTTCCATCACCGGAGACGAGGTACCGTACGACAACCGAGAGATCCACTTCATTCACTTGCCAAACCGAATGGAAAAGCACAAGTCGTGCCTTTTGCCTTTCCATACACCAACGTCTATCCGAAAGGACGACAAGCCTACAGTCTGTTGCTACAGACGACAATGGAAGCCCCTGCCACATGGACTTTGGTCTTGTTCCAGCAAGCCATTGACCGGCAGGACCGGACACAGACTGAGGGACGCTTCAGTCTACTGGAACCACTGGAGATACAACAGCCTTCACAGGAATCTCTCCCACTACCGGACAAGGACTCATCGCACGACGCCGATGACATGCCTTGTAGGCACCCCTCCATTGACGGCTACTCCTGCTCCTGTTGCTACCGGAACGACGAGACACCATCTCGCAAACCGACACCTCGCAGGAGACAGACTTTGCATCGCACCTAGCCTTCGCATCACACCGGTCATCACCACTACCATCAGTCATACCGGACTTCCAGGACTACCAGCAACCACCGAATGACTTCTTGGCAAGACCAGCAACAAATGGGAACAGCTTCTTGCTTCTTCACTGGTATACGTCCCATTTGGCAACCAACTCGTCTGTTTCCACTGCCTACAATTCATGTACAACCCAGTACTCTCGGTGGTCTGCGATCGATGCGAAGCAGCTTGGCAACCAAACTGGTTTGCCGGCATTATGAAAGTATTTTGAATTCAGTTTGTATCGCATTACTCATTGTTTTTGCAATATACGTCTGTAAACACCGGACACCCTGATTCAGAGTAATCCCGTTTCAGTAGGATATTCCTTTCGTAATTCTGAGGTTTTTAATTACATTGAAATCTCTTTTGAAGAGTTCGAATTTGTTTATTAATAACGAATGTAAATCAGAGATATTTTAAAAGCCAACAGATGTCTATGATAACCTCCGACACAACTGCCAATGCTTAACTCAGATCTATGTAGCTGGCCGACTTTGAAGTTAACAAT
>Ga0210025_1001127_pt1 | contig 30288 bp, 16 predicted proteins | sample CryGeyme20150102_FD_183989 | JGI IMG/M metagenome (GOLD analysis project Ga0210025, IMG submission 183989) | Groundwater microbial communities from Crystal Geyser aquifers in Utah, USA - Crystal Geyser metaG 2015-0102 (SPAdes) (version 2) | ecosystem: Environmental > Aquatic > Deep subsurface >... | reverse complement strand
GACTTTATTATTTCGATTTAGTTCGTGCTTTTGGCGAAGTTCCATTGGTAATTTCGACAACTCCGCCTTTAAAAGTAGCGAAATCAAATGTTTCTGAGATTTACACACTCATAAAATCAGATTTAGCGAGTGCAATTGCAGGATTACCTGAAAAAAATATCTATGGAAATGAAGATTTAGGTCGTGCAAGTAAAGGAGCTGCAAAAGCATTGTTAGCAAAAGTCTATTTATTTGAAAAAGATTATGCAAACGCTGAACGCTATGCACTAGAAGTCATCAATTCAGGCTTATATCAATTAGAACCCGTTTTTTCTGATGCAAATAGTCAAAATGGAGAACATGGTGTTGAATCTGTTTTTGAAGTTGGAGCTGTTGCTACAGAATCTGGCGGAACAGGAAATCAATATGCAAATACACAAGGTGTTCGTGGAACGCCAAATCGTGGTTGGGGATTTAATCAACCTTCTGTTGATCTTAGAAACGCGTTTGAAACTGGCGATCCAAGAGAAGATGCAACGATTATTGAATTAGGTGAAGTGATTGATGGCGTTACGATTCAAGGTGATGGAACTACTCCTGATGAAGTTAAAGATGCGCAAGGAAATGTAATAGAAATAGAAAGTTATAATCAGAAAGTGTGGATTCCTGGTCTTACTACAAATACACAATATGGTCACAATCGTCGCTTAATTCGCTATTCAGATGTTTTATTAATGGCTGCAGAAGCACTGAATGAAAATAACAAAGCAGCACAGGCATTACCATATTTGAATGCAGTTCGAGCCCGTGCAAGACAAGGAAATATGAGCATTTTATCTGATATCACAGAAACAGGAAAAGATGCTTTGCGAGACCTAATTATTCATGAACGCCGAGTTGAATTAGCACTCGAAGGACATCGTTTCTGGGATTTAGTGCGAACTGGAAAAGCAGTACAAGTATTAGGACCTGTTGGTTTTCAATCTGGAAAACATGAGTATTTCCCCATTCCTCAAAACGAAATTGATATTTCCCAAGGCTCTTTAATTCAAAATCCAGCCTGGAATTGATCAAAATTTTAAAACCAAAAAACAAAAAAACAATAAACCCAAAACCTTAATAATCTCTAAAACTATGAAAACTACACGTACTCTTCTCGTTTGGCTTCTTGCCATTATGATTAGCAGTTCAGGTTTTATCGCCTGTTCTGATGATTCACCAAAAGATTTGAATATTGAATCAATTATGATTGGTACAATCGATTTAAATGGGGCAACTTCACCTGCTGATGTTCCTGTTAAACCTACGATTGTGTTCACATTTAATTCGAATGTTGATGCTGCAACAGCAACAACTTCAAATGTTAAATTGACTCAAGATTATGATAATACTGATGTTGCAATTCAAGTAACAGCTAGTGGAAAAACACTTTCTGTAACACCTGTTGATAACTTAGGATCTGGTACTTTATACAAAATTTCTGTTTCTGAAGGTTTGTTAAACGACGATAAACAGCCTTTAGCTGCTACAACTCGTACATTTACAACAGCTGGAACATTTAGTCCTGCTGGGATTCTTGCTCATTACACATTCGAAGATAATTCAAATGACGCAACAGGAATGTTTAACCCAAGTGCTTCTGGTGTTGTCGATATTTCTTATTCTGCAGGTCGTAACGCAAATGCTGGAAAAGCTGCTACATTTAATGGTACTACTTCAATTATCGAAATTCCAAACGGCGATGATTTGATTAAATCTAATGATTTAACCTTAAGCTTCTGGATGAAAACAAATTCTGCAGATAAAACTTCTGGTCATTTCGTAATGGGTCTTGGTGCTTTTTACGGTATCGGATATGAAGTATTTGGTGGTTACGATGGTGCAAAATTTGCCGTTCGTTACAATCTTTCCGACACTTCTTCTACAGCAGAAGATATGTGGTTCCCATCAGAAGCAACTGACGCATCTAATGGTGGCTGGCAAGGTTGGGATTTTGCTAAAAGCTTAACTGTTGAGCAAATGACCGCCTTATTAAAAGATAACTGGGTTCATGTAACCTTAACTTATGATGCTACAGAACGCAAAGGAACGCTTTATTACAATGCAGAGAAAATGAAATCTTTTGATTTCGATTTATGGCCTGATGGAGATGCAAAACGTGTTGTTTCTGGCGTAACTTATGCTGGTGTAGCTCCTGAAGTTGTTAATGAATTTGCATTCGGATTTAATCAGTCACGTGCTGGAACATTATGGGATGCAGAAGGATGGGGCGGTTATGACTTCCCTGGCGCTAACCATTTCAAAGGCCAATTAGATGATATTAAATTCTATCATAAAGTGTTAACTGCCAATGAAATTAAACTCATGTACGATTCTGAGAAATAATCTCTGAAATTGTTATGTTCATCCGAAATTCCTGTGGAATTGAAAAATTTAACAGGGATTTCGGTTTTTAAAAAGAAATTTTATAATACATGAAAGAAAAGTGGATCGTATTTATTTCAGTATTTGTGATTTCAGCATGGAGTTTTTCCTGTTCAGAATCTCAAAATCGCCCAGATCCTGAAGTATTTCAATTATTGAGAGTATCATCAACTAGTGGACTTTTAAGTACTACACAAACAGTGGATGATATATCTGTTAAACCGCAGTTTACAATAGAATTTACATCAAGCGTTGATTCCCAATCAGTTAAGAATTCTATTTCACTAAAGAAAGAAAACACAACTACAAATGTAGATTTAGAATTTATTTTTTTTGATTCCGGAAAAACGGTTCAGATTAAAACGGCAGATTCTCTCGATTATAAATCATTATATAGCTTACATATAGGGGAAAATTTAAAAGGGTTTGAAGGTCAAGCCTTTCCAGGAATTTCTTATTCATTTTTAACGGAAAATGGAACTCTATCTTTACTTGCAGCAAATTTAAATGGAGTAAATTTACTTTCCACATCAACAATTACAGAAATCGATTATTCATCACAAGTTTTTGAATTTCAGTTTTCAGAAGCCATACAAACTGATATTAATTCTAAGTTTGTGCTACAACCCAACGCAAATTTTTCAGCGGTTTTATCTGCTGATAAAAAGAAAATAACTCTAACGGTCAATGATGATCTAGACTATTATACAAAATATTCAATTATCATAAGTTCGGGTTTAAAATCTGCAAATGACTTTGAGTTTAAAGGCTTTAGTAAGGCTTTTAATACAGGTTTAAATTCAAGCATAAAATTCCCTTTAATCTCTGATGAGGAACTTTTAACACTAGTTCAAAAGCAAACGTTTACCTATTTCTGGGATTACGCACATCCAGTAAGTGGACTCGCCCGAGAACGAAAAGGTTCAGGCGAAACCGTTACAATTGGCGGTAGTGGATTTGGAATAATGGGTATTATTGTGGGCGTTCATAGAAATTTTATTACTCGTTCTGAAGCTATAACACGCTTAGCCAAAATCACAAATTTCTTAAAAAATGCCGATCGTTTTCACGGTGTTTGGCCACATTGGATAAATGGTTCTACAGGAAAAACAATCGCATTCAGTACAAATGATAACGGCGCAGATTTAGTAGAATCAGCATTTATGGCTCAAGGATTAATTACTGCAAGAGAATTTTTAGATCCAAATGTTGTAGAAGAAAATGATGTAATTATCGTAATTAATGAAATTTTAGATTCTATTGAATGGGACTGGTTTACAAGAGACGGGCAAGATGTGCTGTATTGGCATTGGTCGCCAGATAAAAACTGGGCTATGAACATGAGAATTAGCGGCTACAATGAAGCCCTAATTGTGTATGTATTAGCAGCAAGTTCTAAAAATCATTCCATAGCAAAATCGGTTTATACCAACGGTTGGGCACGAAACGGTTCAATAAAGAACAATAAAGAATTTTACGGTCATACATTACCAGTTGGCTATGATTATGGTGGACCATTATTTTTTGCACATTATTCATTTTTAGGCTTAGATCCAAGAAACTTAAGTGATGAATTTGCCAATTATTGGGAGCAAAATAGATCGCATTCCTTAATTAATTATGAACATAATGTCCGAAATCCCTATTCAAAAATCGGATACAGCGAAAATTCCTGGGGTTTAACAGCATCTGATGAACCAAGCGGTTATGGAGTGCATGAACCAACTCGTGATAATGGAACAATTTCCCCTACAGCAGCCCTTTCTTCTTTTCCCTACACTCCAGAAGAATCTATGAAAGCATTAAAACATTTTTATTACATTCTAGGCGATAAACTGTGGGGCGAATTTGGTTTTTATGATGCTTTTAATCCAACTTCCGCTTGGTGGGCCAATTCATTTTTGGCAATCGATCAAGGTCCGATTTTAGTAATGATTGAAAACCATCGTTCAGGTTTGTTATGGGATTTATTCATGCAAGCACCCGAAGTACAATCAGGTTTAGAAAAATTAGACTTTTCAACCGGAAATTAAGTAAACAAAGAAAAATCAGTTAGATACAAATAAATGGAGCGAAGAAACATGAAATCTCAACGTGTATTACTAGCAATTATGCTTTTACTCACTACTCAGTTTTGCACAAAGCAAAATGGAACAAATATTGATGCAGAAATTGATAAAAAAGTCGATTCTTTATTGTCAAAAATGACTTTGGATGAAAAAATTGGACAGTTGACTTTGTATACATCCGATATGGATCAAACAGGCGCTTTTTTAAGACCTGAATATATTGATGACATAAAATCGGGAACTGTGGGTTCAATTTTTAATGCTTATGGCTCAGAATACACAAGAAAACTCCAAGAAATGGCTGTTAATGGAACACGCTTAGGGATTCCATTATTGTTCGGTTATGATGTGATTCATGGTCATCGCACCATTTTTCCAGTTCCTTTAGCAGAAGCCGCAAGTTGGGATTTACAAGCTATTAAAAAAGCTGCCGAAGTCGCAGCTGCTGAAGCAGCATCAGAAGGTTTACACTGGACATTTGCGCCTATGGCAGATATTGCTCGCGATCCACGATGGGGAAGAATGGTTGAAGGCGCAGGCGAAGATCCTTATTTAGGATCTCTAATTGCAGCGGAACGAGTTAAAGGATTCCAAGGGAATTCTCTTTATGATTTAAACACAATTGCAGCCTGTGTAAAACATTTCGCAGCCTATGGTGCAGCACAAGCCGGTCGTGATTATCATTCTGTTGATATGTCGGAAAGAATGCTTCGTGAAGTGTATCTACCACCTTATAAAGCCGCAATTGATGCAGGAGCTTTAACAGTAATGACCGCATTTAATGATTTGAACGGGATTCCTGCAACCGCAAATAAATTCCTTTTTGATCAGATTTTAAGAAAAGAATGGGGTTTTAAAGGATTTGTAGTTACCGATTACACAGCCATAATGGAATTATTGTATCACGGAGTTGCAAAAGACAAACACGAAGCAAGCGCATTAGCCATGAATGCAGGAATTGATATGAGTATGCAAGATGGTTTTTATGATCAAACCTTAGCTGACTTAGTGAAAGATAAAAGAATAAATGAAAAACAAATTGATATCGCTGCTGCGAGAATCTTAAAAGTGAAATTCAAATTGGGATTGTTTGAAGATCCATACCGTTATTCAAATGCAGAACGACAAAAAGCAGAAATAATGAAGCCCGAAAATATTGACGCGGCTTTCGATATGGCAAAAAAATCAATCGTTCTGCTTAAAAATGAAAATGAAGTTCTACCGATTTCAAATAAAGTGAAAACAATTGCGGTAATCGGACCACTAGCCGATTCAAAACGCGATTTAATTGGTTCTTGGTCAGCGGCTGGAGATTGGTCAAAATCGGTAAGTCTTTTAGAGGGCTTAAAAAAGAAATTTCCATCTGCTAATTTTATTTATGAAAAAGGTTCAGAAATTGATAAAGATGATAAATCAGGTTTTAATAAAGCTGTTTCAGCCGCAAAAAAAGCTGATATCGTGATTTTAGCAATTGGAGAAGCTTTTTGGATGTCAGGTGAGGCCGCAAGTCGAACGGATATTGGTTTACCAGGAGTTCAAGAAGAATTGGCAAAAGCTGTGCATGCGGTTGGAAAGCCAGTTGTTGCTGTATTGATGAATGGACGTCCTTTAACCATAAATTGGTTAGAAGAAAATGTACAAGCGATTTTGGAAACATGGTTCTTAGGAACAACTGCAGGTGATGCTATCGCTGAAGTCATTTCTGGCGATTACAATCCTTCAGGCAAATTACCTGTAACATTTCCAAAAAATGTGGGCCAAATTCCTATTTATTATAGTTTAAAAAACACAGGTCGTCCTTTTAAAGCAGAAGATAAATACACTTCAAAATATCTTGATGTAAGTAATGAGCCATTATATGTTTTTGGCTACGGATTGAGTTACACTAAATTCAATTATTCTCCAATTCAACTTTCAAGTTCAGAAATGGCAGAAAACGGAACTCTAACTGTAAGTGTTGATGTAACAAATTCTGGAAAATATGATGGTGAAGAAGTTGTTCAATTATACATAAAAGATAAAGTAGCATCTGTTTCGAGAGCAGTTCGTGAACTCAAAGCTTTTGAAAAAATTATGCTTAAAAAAGGAGAGGCCAAAAAAGTTAGTTTTCAGATCACAAAAGAACAACTCTCGTTTTATAGAGCAGATATGAGCTATGGAACAGAATTGGGCGAGTTTGTAGTTTTTATAGGTGGAAACTCAAGAGATACGCAATCGGCAACGTTTTTATTGAAAAAGTGAAAATAGGAGTCAGGAGTCAAGAGTCAAGAGTCAGGAGTCAAGAGTTAGGAGTTAGGAGTTAGGAGTCAGGAGTCAGGAGTCAGGAGTCAGGAGTCAGGAGTCAGGAGTCAGGAGTCAGGAGTTAGGAGTCAAGGAGTCAAGGACTTCTTGATTTCTGACATTGTTTTGCATTTCTGATTTAGGATTTTAGATGTCGGATGTGAAATGTCGGATTTCGTATTTCGAATTATGAAATGAAAATTGTGAATATTGAGTTGCAAAGATCAAAGAGTGAAATTGTAACTCGAAATTCCCGAATTTCTAATTCCCTAAAAATACACAACCCAAAATATAAGTAAAGCAAAAAATCTCCCAGACTCCAGACTCCCAGAACCTCAAACCTCAAACCTAATTCCTCTCACCTAATACGTCATAATCATCTCATTCAAATTCGTTTCACTCGATAAATTCAATCTTTTTCTTAATCTGTAGCGACGCTCTTCCACTCCTCGCACAGAAATGTTCAACAATGGGGCAATTTCTTTGGTAGCTAAATTCATGCGTAAATAAGCGCAAAGTCGCAAATCACTTGCTGTCAATTCAGGGAATTCACGTTTTAATCGTTTGAAAAAATCGGCGTGTGCTTGGTCATAAAGTTGTTCAAACGCTTCCCATTCGTGTTCATCTTGCAAATTACGGTCAATTAAATTCAAAACACGCTGGTAATATTTTTTAGGAAAACGTTCACCCAATCCAGATTTCTGCATTTCCATTTCTTGTTTAATCGACCGTAATAATTCATTTTTCCGAACAATAGACATCGTATTTGTAGCTAATTGGGACGATTTATGTTCTATTTCAGCTTGAAGCTTTTCGTTTCGAACGGCAATAAGTGTTTTTTCTGCTAACTCTTTTTCAGTTTGCATTTTTTCTTTTTCTTTTGCCATTTCCAACTCAGCTTTTTTCCAACGCCTTTTAGCTAGATATAAACGTGCAAACAGAATCGAAAAAACAAAAATAATTGCGTAAAGAATAAACCCATACGTGTTAATGTACCAAGGCGATCTTATTTTAAATACAAGCGAAACAGAAGGTGAGACTAATCCCGACGCATTTAAAGTCCGAATTTGAAATGTATAATCTCCAGGACTCAATCGTTCAAAACGTTTCTCGGTTTCAGCAGACCAGTCACTCCAAGAATGATCAAAACCAATTAAGCGAAATTGAAAAAATCGATATGCCCCAACAGGCAACGAAGTTCTCCACTTTATACTAATCGAATTCGCTTCATCAGAAAAGCTAAGGTTCGTTTTTTTGTTAGGACTAATGGTCTCTTTTAACTGCAAACCATTATATCGTTTTAATTGACTAATCGAAATTGCAGGGAAACTAGATTCCATGCGATTTATCCTATTCAAATCGATAATTGCGAACCCATCATCTAAACAAAGTAAATGCAATTGCTCATTTAAAGGAATAATACGTTCGTAGCCCTCAACTAAATGAAAATCATATTGTTGCGGCAACATTCTATAGATAAGTTGCACCGAATTAAAGTGAACTTTAGCGAGTAAAAGTTCGTCTTTTTTTACTATCCAATAACGGTGATTCCCCGCATCAACAATATTAAAAACAGCACCACCTTCACTAAATAACGAATTCAAAACCGAATACATTTCAAATTGTTGATGGATTGAATCCCATTGATATAATGAATCTCCCGAAGAAACTAAAATACGATTATCCGCTTTAAAAAGTCGATTTGTTGTTTTTGGAATACCATCTTTAGTTCCTATTTTTTTTAAACTTGCAACTCGTGTAAAATCAATAGATGGCTGCAATTGATAAATTCCTTTTATTGTATGTCCCAACCATAACGTACCTTGATAATCGATTTCTAAAAAGCGGGAAGGCATAGCAAAATTCGAAATCGTATAATTCATTTCCCAAATTCCTGAAGTAGATTTTTTGTTATAAACAACAATCTCATTGTAGGTGCTTTGAATTTTTTTATCTGTTCTACCTGGATAATCAATTAAGGTATAAGCCCCTTGAACTGGACTAACTTGTTTTAACGATTCGTTTTCAAAAACATAGGTTCCTGAATTCAAACCGCAGTATAAATGACCCTCAATAACGGACAAAAACCAGACTTGACCTTGTGAGCCATTAATTAAACTTGGTGAGGAAAACTTACCTGTTACACCCCTATCAAAACGATAAATTCCTTGATTACTTCCAACATAAAGTTGATTGTTGTAAAGCGCTGCCGCATAAACACTTCCGATAGAAAGTTCGCTACTTCGGTAGCTGTCAACAGGCGAATCGAAGGCGATATAATCCAAACCTTTATCCATACCAACCCATAAATTTCCTAAAGAATCGGGAAGCATAGAAAGCACCGTGTTGTTTTGCAATCGAGTTCCAGAATTTATATTCGATAAAAAATTACCAGCTCTATCGTACAAGTAAATACCATTTAGAATGGTTCCAATAGCTATATAATTTCCAACTATGGTAATCCCATTAATTTCACTCGAAACGACTTCATCAAACCGTTCAATTTTCCATTTTTTGAACAATTTTGTATTCAAATTGAGTGAATATAAACCACTTGTAGTACCAGCGATTAGGGTTTCGTTTGAAATTAAAAAAGCACCTTTTAAATCCTCGCCCTTTTGAATTACAGACGAAGAAAGTTCTATTAAGGAATCATTTCGAATCAAATAAAACGAGCCCCCAATTTTTTGAGTAACTAATTGATTCCCTGCGGGATAAAAAAACATAAACCCCGTATAGTCTTCAGGTAGTCGCATAACCGTTTTATAATCATAAACATACATAGATCCAAATGAGTGGAAATATACCTTTCCTGAATGCTCAGCAATTCTCCAAATTTCATCGTTAGGTCGCATTCGTTCTTGCAAATCTGCACTCAAGGAAGTGTATCTAAAACTACCTTTTTCTGTCTCTTCCCAATATCCAAATTCTTCGAATGAACCAGTAAAAATTCTTTCCCCAATTACAGAAACTGATCGAACAATGGTAAGTTCTGGAAGATAATAAATTGCCGCCGAGGTATTTTCGAGAACAACTAAACCGTAATTATTTCCCACAAAAAGTCGCTGTTTACTATCACGAGCCAAATCCCAGTTTTGATTTCCACCTTTCATAAATGAAACAGGATAATTACTAATATGATAAGTAATTTGAGCAAACCCAGTCGTAAATAGCGACAAAATCACTAATAAAAGTAAGTAACGATAAAGCAATCTTTTAAGCATCCAACCGAATAAAACGAATCTATTTTGGTAAATATACTATTATTCTTTTATCATTTACGTGAAAAAGTATTAAGTACGAATTGTTTATATGTAATATAAAAATAATAGTATAGATAAATATTAATTGGCTTAATAGAATGTATATATTTTGGAAATCAGAAAAGGAATCTGTCTTTGTCTATTTCAAAATTGAAAGGAAGGTTATTTTTAAATATAATTTTTACTAATAGTCCTTCATTTAATGAGTAATCACTTTCTGAAAAGATGAGAGTCAACAATAATTTAACTCAAATTCGGACTTCGTTTCTAAGCAAACTTCACTAGTTTTTGCAAAATTAAGGTCATCCCGTGACCCGACACGATCTGAAGAACCACGAAGTGCTATCTCTGTCCAATATCTTTTTACGCCATAAGCAGTTCTTTTGTATAGGTTAAGTTCTTAGGCTGAGATGCGGGGTCGAAGCCCAGCATGAAGAAATGACGTATATGTAATAAGAACTATATGTTGCAATTATATAATTGTTTTTATTATATTTGTAAAATTGAATCTTTGAGTGTATTCCGAAAAGTAGTTTTTAGCAAACTATTCGTCAAATTCGTAGGATTTGGAAGGGTGAAAACCGAAAGAATTGACTTTTTGGAGTGGACTCAACCTTTTTAAAAATTAATAAACTTTACAAAATGTCCAAGTCTGAATTTGAGTAATATAATCAGTTTTGAATCCACTTTTAAAATGATTTTAACAATTTTAAACTGCTTCAAATCGTGTAAAATCGCCGATTATTTTGTTTAAATCTACTTTTTGATATAGCTAGATTTCTATTTTAAATATCTCATCGAAAAGTACCCTTTTATTTTTTTTGAAAAAAATTAGCCTAATTCTTGTAGTTTTAATTTTAAAAGGAATAGATATCAAAAGTGAAATATCTAACAATTTTTCTCAAGAAATGAATTATTATGATTGTAAAAAACGTTAAAATTTAAAATTAACTCTAAAATAGTTTATATAAAAAATAATCTTATTCTAATAATTTAATTTTTTTGATAAATTATTCAGATTCAGTTCAATTTTTTAAACATTCAGTATTACAAAATCCAAAAGAAGAACTATAATTTTTCTTTAATTTCAAAAAGATCATAATCACTTGAAATAGCGTACAGTTCTGAATCTGTACTTATAAATTGTCGAATAGAAAAAGGAACATCAAATTTTGTTTTGGAATAGTCTTTCAAATCGACGCGCCAAATATGATTTTTAATGGATTTATCTTTTTCTGTACTTCTATAAACCGTAAATAATTGATTACCATGTTTAACAAAATCTAATTGTGAAAAATTACTTTTAGGTGCCATTGGACCACCTGAAGTATCAAGTTCGTAATCATTTTTATCATCAGTAAGGGGTATTCTTTTCACCGATTTCTCATTCATTTGAAATAGGAGAGGAAAATGACTGCTCGAAGCGAATATATCTTTACCATCTGAAAAAATATTACCAGCAATTAGAAAAGGATTACTCATCGTTAAATTCGCAAAATCTTCAGGAAATGATAATGTTTTAGTGATAACAATGTTCTCGTTTTCTAAAGTTCCGAAAGCAACTTTGCCTTCTATGCGTCCAAATAAAGCTAATTCTTTTTTCCCGATTGTCATAGTTATAAAGTCAACCATAAAGCTACTTTCAGGCGATTTCTCGAATAAAAATTCTTGCGAAAATGATTCACTTATCACATCGTAAACAATTATTTTACTTAATGATAAGCCATGTATTAGTATTTGATTTTCCCAAATTGCTATTGTTCCAGGATACATTATTTCAAAAGGTCCTTTTCCTTTTGGAATGGAAACTTGTTTAGTTTTTTGTGAACCATTTTTAATAAGTAAAAAGGGTTCCATGTTTATGAAAGCTACACCTGCAAAAAGCTGTCCATCTGAAACAATTAAGTTGATACTTGTTTCATTTTTATGCTCACCTAAGTCAAATAAATCAGATGTTTTTTTTTCAAAAATATAGTCTTGAGCAAAAAGTAAATTGTTGAATTGTAACAGAAAAAGAAGAATACAAATCCTAAAAAAATTATTCATAAAGAGTAAAGTGTGTGATTAATTGTAATTAAGATGAAGGATAAGTAAAAAAATACAATTCACAAAATTCTTAAAAGAAATTTTTGCATGTATAATTACTAGAAAAAAAATTGTTTTTTGCAAATACTTAAACGATTTTTAGGCCTTATTTAAACCAATAACTAGGGAAACCAATATGAAGCTTATAAAAAACTCTTTACTGTTTACAGCTCTCGTAAGTTTAGTTGTAGCCTGTACTCAATCACCAACGACAAAAAAAGTCGAAGAAATTAAAGAACTCAAAACTGAAATTGTGTCTCAATTCAATGTGAGCCAAGATTTAATGTTGTCAAAATTTGGTTCTAATTTCGATATAAAACGAAATTCAAAAGGAGATTTACTTTTTGCCTTTAGAGGAAAATCTAAAATTCTTGTTTATGATAAAAATTACACTTACAAACAAACGATGTTAAATAAGGGAAAAGGGCCAGAAGAAGTTGGAGGGTATTTCTCCTCATTCCTTGATGGAACGGATTCATTATTTGTTCAAGATCCTCAACAAAAGCTGATTCATGTTTACGGATTGTCGAAAGCTGGTTTTTATGAATATTCACGGACATTTTTATTTGGCATATTTTTGCATCCTACTGAAATGACATTTAATGCAAGTTCACTTCACCCACATACTAATCCAAATTCGTTTTGGTTGAGTTTTCAATCGGCAGAAATGGATAAAAGTATTGATGATAAAAAGTATGTTCAATTCGTTGGTGAAATTACTAAAGATGGAACTATTGTTGCTGACAATACTCATTATTTAAGTGTTTCTGATTATAAGTTAACAGATTTTATTTTAGGTGGTAAACAAAATTTGGAGGTACCATTTGGTAAAAAATATGATTACAGGGTAGATGATTCAGGTATTCTATGGACTTCAGATTCAGGAAAAGGAACAATTTCGAAGGATAATAAAGTAGTAGTTGATCTAAGTGCATTAGTACAAAGAAATGAAGTAAAAGAGGCCGATTTAAAACGATTAGATGAGCAACAAAGGAAAGATTTTAGTGGCAGCATTCCAAATCAAAAACCCTATTTTTATAGGTTTAAGCCAGTCTCAGACAATCTTATTATTATAAATACCGCCGACGCTGAAAATGATAAAACAATCCTTTTTATGAATACACAAAATGAAATTCTAGGCAGAATAATATCAGATATTAGTTTATATAATGTAATTTCTTTTGAAAACAATATGTTAATGTATTCAAATTATGAGAATAATGAGCAAATTGTTAAAACATTGAAAGTTGCTTTTTAAGGGTGAAAATCTACAAATAAACAAAATGAAATTTATTTAAATTAAGAAAGGCTGTTTGGTAAAGCTAAACAGCCTTTTTTTAAACGCGTTACAATAAACTAATAAATAATCGGATTCTATTGCAGTTTGAACTCACTTCACCAAACTAACTTTTGCTACTTGGCGAGAAACTTGCCCGCTTCCCAATTCGGTTCCAATGGCTTCGATAAAATAGGTTCCTGATGGCAATCCCGAAAAATCATACATAAATGAATGAGTTCCGGCGGAATAACGAACATCTTTGTGTTCTAAAGATTGAATTCTGCGACCAAGAATATCATAAACCGAAAACGAAATGGAAGAAGAGTTTGCAACGGAAAAAGTTAGGCTTGTGCTTGGGTTGAAAGGGTTTGGGTAAGTGGATGAGATTGTAAATGATTGTTTATTTGCAAAATTGTTATGCTCAATAGTGTTTAAAGTAGCATAAAATTGTATTGTTGGAAAATTGAACTGTTTCATTTCTTTAATTAAAAAATAACTATTTACGCCATTATTAAAAATTTTTCGTCCAGGAGATGCATTCTCATAAACTTCAGATACTAAATATTGTAAGTTTTCAAATAAATCTATATAACGTATTACGAAAGCAACAATACTTAAAGAATCAGATTCTTTAGTTGATAATGTGATGAATTCTTCATTTAATTGATTAATAGTAACCACATTATGCAAATAAGGCTGTATTTGATAATTTTTTAAAGAGGATTCACTGACATTTGAAATCATTGATTTTTTTGATACCAATCCAACAACATAAAAACTTCTTTGTAAGTCAATTGATTTTATTACAATATTAAAATTAGTTGCAATCGTTATTGAATCGCTGCTAATTTCACTTCCATAAGTATCAAAGTTCTTTACATAGGGTTCGCTTAATTGCTCTTCTTGGTCACTTAAAGCGTCATGAAACATAAGACTAAACGAAGTTTCCGGAGTAAGTGAAAAGTGTAGGTTTACTTTACTTCCCGTTTCATTAGTAGTCAATGTCGAGGTTTTAATCTGTATAGAATCCTTTGGACTCATGATAAAAAAATTAAAAGGAAGCGAATCCGAAACCCAAGGTGAAATACGTAATGTATCGGAGAATTGAAGTGTCAAATACGCATCACGCTTATTCTCTGAAATAACTAATGAATCAGAAACGGAAAGCGTTTGAGCAATTGAGGAACTTGCAGAGAGAATTAAGAGAGAGAAAAATAGTAAACTTTTCATAAAAGCGCCTTTGATAATTAGATTAAAGTTATTAATTTATGCTAAAGAGTCTTAGGGCTTAAACTATAAAAACACAATTAATAAAACAAGGGTCAAGTATGTTAAATTTTAAAATACACTCATACACTCATACACTCATACACTCATACACTCATACACTCATACACTCATATAAAGTAATATTATCTGTATTTTTATATATTTTTGTATCGAGTTCTATTACTGTATCTGGACAAGAAAATACTGGCTATCATTTAGTTAATATATATGCAAAATACCCCTTAAGTAGTAAACAAGATGTAGTAAATTACATTTCTTATAAAGATAAAAGCATTAAAAACACGGTTAGTAAAGAGTTAAACAGTGTTTTGAAGGGGATGAAGATAGAATTAAAACGATCTATAAATTCAATTCCAATAAACACAAAGCTTAGGAAAAATATTAGAACAAAAAAAATGGTTACTTTAAAAAATGATGCTAGTTTATTTTACCAAATAAAAATTTACTCGTATCAACCCAAAGAAAAGATTGTAGAATTAATATCAAAATTAGCTTTTGTTGAACGAATAATAGAAGAAATTGAACCTATCGCAACTTCTAATCCAAACGATAATTTATTTAACTCTGTAGGAAGCCATTACTTTAGTCATGCTTCTGGGCAATGGTATTTAAAAACCATAGAAATTGATAAGGCTTGGAGATATACACTAGGTAAATCGGCTATTAAAATTGCTGTACACGATAATTTTAAACAGGGGAGTACTAACAATTATGAACATGAGGATTACAAAAATAATACATCTACAACATCAATAACAGATAATGGTAATTATTATGGAATAAATCATCCCGACAATTATATTAATCATGGAACTATAACATCAAGCTTTATCGCTGCAAATTATAACAATACATTTGGAGTAGCAGGGGCTTTACCAATTTCCAATATTGAATTAAAGTATTGGTCAATTTCTTATTTAGATTCTCTAGTTTATAATGCGAATCCGCCAGACATAATAAATATGAGTTGGTTTAGACAATATTATTCAACACAGCTTGCAGACATTCTAGATGATGCATTAAATAGAGGAATTATTTTAGTTGCAGGAGCTGGCAATGATTTGGACGCTCAGTTTGGTGGGATTGCACAAAAGAAACTTCCGTTCGCATATGTCGCATCAAATAATGCAGGGCGAGTAATTGGAGTAGCAGCAACAGGATTACAATTTGATACTACAAAATATTATAATGGCGCACCATATACTTATACACAAAATCACCCAACTTTAAGAGAGTATGTGATGGATACCGAAGCAAGGTATGGAGCCGCAGATCAATACATAAGCGGACCTTCTCTAGCGCCTTGGAATTACTCTCTTAGTATTAATGATATTCAAGACAATACCCCAGGATTAACAGATTCCTTTGTCGATCTTGCTGCACCTGGTTTACAAGTACAAGGAATAGATGTCAGATATTCATATAGTGCTTATCGCTATTATTTAGGCACATCTTTTTCAGCTCCTCTTGTTTCAAGTGTCGTAGCCTTAATGTTATCAGTGAATCCCGATCTTACACCAAATGATGTGTATTCTATTTTAACAAGAACTACAGATCGGACTGTAGCTTTACCATCAGGAGAACAACTTAACAATCTTAATGATGGAACAGGCAGAATTTATGATAGATTTACTGGGTTCGGTCGAGTAAATGCAATGAAAGCGGTAATTGAGTCTATGCCAACCTTGCAAACAATTACTTCATCTATAACATTAACAAACTCGCATTATAAAGTTCCAAATACAATTACTGTAGAAAGTGGTGCAATTGTAACAATTCCCGCAGGCACAAAGATATTCTTAGGTCAAGATGTTCAAATAGTATTCAAACCTGGTTCTAAGCTAATTGTACAAGGAAATGCACAGAATAAAGTTGAGTTTAATAGATTGTATGAAAATTTGCAATGGAAAGGAATTTGGCTACAAGGGAATTCTAATAGTATAAATTACGCTGTATTTGATGGAGGAAAACACCAATTAATGATACAAGCGGCAAATAATACTATTACTCATTGTTCTTTTAAAAATGGTTGGAGAGGTATAGATTCTTATGCCAATCAATCAACCCCTGGTACAAGATCTTCAATAAATACATTTAGTGATAACAAAATTGAAAACATGAGTTCTACGGGTATTATGCTTTATAATACTGATGCTACTACCATAATTGAATCCACTTCAAATCAAGTGAGTACTGCTGGGCTGTATTTGTGGAATTCAAATGTTTATGCTCTAAATAGTAATAAATTTAGTAATAATAGCTATGGTATTTTGATTACTTATGGTGGAAATTTAAGTGTTCAAGAGTTTAATACAAATAATGATATCACTAATAACTCTACAGGTTTTCAAGCTTCAGGATCTGTAGCGCATTGGTTGGGTGATGATATGTTTGAAGGACAAAATGCATTCAAATCGAATACGTCTTATGATATAAAAGCACAAAGTGGAGCATATATACTTGCGAAGTATAATTATTTTTACCCTAGTGCAAAAATAAGTGGGAATGTAGATTTTACACCAACTTTGACGAGTGACCCAGGCAATAATGCAGGTGCATCGTTTCAAATGAATGGGAAAAATGAGCGAATCGCACAAAGTTTTGATGATAAAATGGCGTCACTAGTTAGTAAAATTTTTGAAAACTCTTCACATTCAGAAAAATCTTTATTGTTATTAGTAGCAATGAATCATTCTGTTAAAAAAGACGACAAAGTCAAATCTGAAAAGATTATGAAAGAGTTACGGAAAATTGCCAAAGAGTCAATTAACAAGTTAAACTCGAGCTTAATTGAACGAGCAAATTTATTAGTATTGATAGAAGAAAATGAAGAAATGGTAACCGAGAATTCGCTTATTGATCTTGAAGCGGTAAGGCAAAAAGTAACGAAAGTAGATATTAAAAATGAACTCGATCAGTTTGAAATTAGTGCCTTAATTCGTTTACAAAAAGAGGATAAAGCTTTAGAAAAAATTGATAAAATGTTAGCTTCTCAAAGTAAAATTGGTGAATTAGAAATTCAAGCACTTCGTGAACTAAAAGAAGTTGTCGAAACTCAAATGGAATTAAATCCTAAATTCAATGAAGGAACTAATAAGCTATTTGAAAAAAACAATAAAGTAGCAGAAAATGATATTGTTTCTTCAATTACTACTTACCCAAATCCATTTAACCCGACTTCTGTATTAAAACTAAATTTAAAAGAAAATTCAAATTTAACAATTCGAATTTATGACCTAGTTGGAAGATTAGTTTCCACCTTACATTCTGGAGAGTTAACTAAGGGTGAACATTCCTTTAGGATAGATGCTTCAAATTGGTCATCTGGTTTGTATTTGTATTCAATACAGAATGGATCTACTTATTTAAGTGGGAAATTAACGGTAATTAAATAAGCATTATTTAAGCAGATTACTCATTTGAGTAATCTGCTTACTTTTGAAAGTAATTTTATGAACTATTTCATTTTTATTAGCAGCATTATTTTAGGATGTATTTATTCTCCAAAACTAGTAGCTCAAACTACTGATAAACAAGAACAATTAAGATTAATGATCGATCCTATTGACTCTTTAGACTCATGGAATTCGATTGAATTTAAACCAAATCAACTTTCAGGATTAGAATTACTTAAAACAAAGAATGCTTCGAATCTAAATTCAATTAAATATAAAACGAGTGTACTCACTTTTACTAAAATAAACGAAAAAGACTTTGTTAATAACTATGCAGAATATTATTCAAATACGATTGAACAAGAAACAATATATGGATACCCTGATACGCGACTAATACTACGAAAAACAGTAGATACAGATTCTTGGTACCCTGAAACGTTTACACAAATATATACACAAAGTGATACTCATTATGTTCGAGACCGTTTTGTGAACTGGGACAAAAAAAAAGAATTTTTTCAGAATAGCACAAAAAATGATATTTATCATTATAGCGGAATTGTCGATTCAAATTTAACTTCATCATGGTCTAGCTTCGATAATTCACTAACCCAAGGCGCTGAAAAATGGAAATTTGATTCATTATCTAGATTAGAAATCTATAGGTTCTATGTGAAATTTGACCCTAAATATTCTGGCTCAGATAAATTCAATTTAAACCATTTTGATTCTACCTATTATTATGGAACCGATACAGCCGCAACAATTCAATATTATGAAAATGATGGAATTATTGGAACCTTACATGTTGATATTGTTATCACTAAAATTGTAGATGATACCTTAAACATAATAAATATTGGTTCAAGAGGAGTTTCTTGGAATTTAATTGAAACTAAAAATTTCAAAGAAATGATAACTTATGATAGTGTTATTACAAAAATTGTAAGAGAGCGAAATTATCTAAATGAGAAAACGTATTACCGAGATTTTTGGGGGGATAAAAATGAGCCATTAAAATTAAAGAAAATTTATACGAAAGATTTAAGAGACGCAAAGTATAGATATCTAGAAGAAGTATCTTACAGAGATGGAGAATTTGAAGATACTAACCGCGAAGAATTGTATTTTACAAATAACTATTTGGATTCAGTAAAATATTATTACGAAGATAAAACAACTGGTGGACCTATTTTAACTGCTAAAGATCAATTTTGGGCTGTTTCTTTTTATCAAGATTCAGCTTACTCAAAAAGATATACTGTAGATGGATCAATTTATACTGAAGGTTACCATCATCTTAATTATGAAAGAGAATATCCAAGAAAACTTCCAAATGTATTTCCTCTTCTTACAAGTGCAGAGAATAACACAACTATTGAGTTGCCTGAAACAATTATCTTGCATCAGAATTATCCAAATCCATTTAACCCAAGCACGGTAATTCAGTATGAAATTCCACGAGCAAGCCAAATAAAATTAGAAGTGTATGATTTGCTAGGTAGAAAAGTCGCGGAATTGGAAAATGGAATCAAAGCAGCAGGTACATATCAAGTACAGTTCGATGCATCACAGTTAAGCAGTGGAATTTACGTGTATCGATTAGAATCAGAAAAGTCAGTAATTTCAAAAAAAATGCTATTAATTAAGTGAGATTTTTATTCTTGAATCAAATAATTAAGAATAGGATTGAATTCGATTTTTAAAAACAGTTACCATTTTAGCGCTAGATATTGCTTTTGTAATTGTATCCCAGTTTGCATTCAAAAAGCTTATAAGTTCGTTTATTCGCATATTTCCTAAGCGTAAATAAATTACTTTTGGCGGTGGTTCATTCAATAAAATCCTAAAGTAAAAATCTGAGTCTTTTGTAACAATAATTAGGTTTTTCTCTTTTGCGAGATTCCAAACTTCTGTATCAGATAAGGACTCGTCAAAATCTGCAACATGTAGATAGTCATCACTATTCCAAATGGAAATATATTTAGGCAGGTTTGCATCAATTAGAAACATCATAATTAAGCAACATCATTTAGTTCTAAAGAATTTCCAGCAATTACAGCTGCAAATTCTAGACAAGCTTTTATATCATCTGAATTCAATGTTGGATAATTTGCAAGTATTTCTGCTTCAGAATCTCCAGCAGCTAGAAATTCCAATATGGTTTGAACCGTAATTCTTTTGCCCCTAATTGTAGGTTTACCGTTACATAAATCTGGTTTTATGGTTATTCTTTTAAGTAAATCAGACATAATAAGTGGATTAAGTATTGTGTAATCTAGTTACAAAAATCGATTAATGAAAGTATTAGCAAAGATTTTGCTTTTAATTCTAGCAAAAAAAAAGCTGCCAAGTTTTCACCAAGCAGCCTTTTTTAATTAAAATCTCAACGAATTCTTACTCTTCAACAGAAGTAGTCTTAGTTGGAATTACATCATAAACACCCAAATTTGGCTGACGTTTCATTGGATACACTTCTTCGAGTGTATTTCCATTGTACAAACGTCCGTTCATCATAACTTGATTTACAGTGTTTGTATTACGAATATTCTCAAGTGGGTTTTTATCCAAAATGATTAAATCGGCCATTTTTCCGGCTTCTAATGAACCAACTTCTTTTCCTAATCCGATTTGAGTTGCACCCATAATCGTAGCCGTTTTTAAAGCTGAATGATTGTCCATTCCGCCACTTGCAACAGACCATAATTCCCAATGGAAACCAAGACCTTGTAACTGACCATGTGAGCCAATTCCAACTGTACCGCCAGCTTCAACAAGATTTTTCATGTTTTTAGCGTGTTTTTTGAAAACGTGTTCATCTTCACGGAACCAACCTGCACGACGACGAGTTTTTTGAGCCAATTCATCGTAAGGAGTGAAGTGTCTCAATTTTGCATCATCATAAGGATTTTCAGTTGCGTAATAGAAGTTTTCTGCCCAAGGTCCGCCGTAAGAAACTAAAAGTGTTGGGTTTACAGCCATTCCTGATTTAGCAATCGTTTGGAAAACATCATCATATAATGGATAAATCGGTAAGGAGTGCTCATGACCAGGATATCCATCAAGCATTTGTGTCATATTCAATTTGAAATCCAAACCGCCTTCTGTTGTAGGCATAATGTTTTGCTCTTTCGCAGCTTGAATAATCCACTGACGTTGTTTACGATTACCAGCCAAATACATTTTGATGGTTTTGGTGTGATAATATTCGCTGTACTGTTTCATCACATTTTGTGTTTGCTCTAAATCTTTAAGATTGTAGAACCAGAAACCGAGTCCAGGACCAGTGCTATAAATACGAGGACCAACCATTTTGCCCGCGCGAACCATATCAGAATAGGTTAACACGTCGGTTGATGAAGTCTGTGGATCGCGAGTTGTTGTTACGCCATAAGCCAAATTAGCAGAATATTGCCAATCTTGATTTTTGTGGATTTCCCAAGTTGGCCACATGTGTGCGTGCGGATCAACAAAGCCAGGTATAATCGTTTTTCCTGAAACATCCATTTTCTTCACGGAAGCAGGAGCGCCAGTAGTTCCCACTTTCCCGACCGCTTTAATGCGATTGTTTTCAATCCAGATATCGCCATTTTCGAAGATTTCATCACCATTCATGGTAATAATTCTAGCATTAGAAAGTAAAATGCTACCTTTTGGAATATCTTGATCGTACATCACATTGATGCGAATTTCCTCAGGTTTGAATTTCGCTTTTTCTTTCTTTTTGTCGTCTTTTTTAGCGTCGGTTTTCACAGAATCTGTTTTTGCTGAATCAGTTTTCATTTCTGGAGTTTTAACTGAATCCTTTTTCGCTTCTTTTTCTTTGAGTTTCTCAGCTTCTTTTTTTGCTTTCTCTGCTTTGTCTGCAGCTTTTACACTGTCATCAAATGCTTTTGATTTTTCCAAATTGTAAGTGAAAAACGCGTTTCCAATTGCCCAATGCACATTTTTTGCATCAGAAGACCAAGATGGAAATTGACCGCCAATTTCGGTTAGTTTTTTGCTTGGGAAAGCCGCGCTTGCTGCATTTGCAACAGAAATACTAACCAAAGAACCAGTTTGTGGAACCGTAACGGTATAAACATCATTGTTGATTAAGGCAATCGCTTGGTCACCAACAGGAGCCATGATGATTTGTGAAGCAGGAGAAGGTAAATTCACTTCTTTCATATACAAATCTGGATGCATTAATTTGTGATTTAAAGCTTCTCCTTCATGTAATTTTGCAATTTCATCTAAAGTAGAACCAAATGTTGTAATTCCAGAAACTTTGACATGCTCTTTTTGATCTGTTCCATCCCAACGAATAGAAACTAATTTTCCGCCACCAGCACTAAAATAAATTCTGTCTGATTTTTTAGTAAAGTGTGGATTAGAACGATCTTTTACTTTGTCAATAAAGTTAGTTTCTCCACCTTTGTCAGCAGAAATCCAAACGATGTCTTCAATCGCACTAAAAATTGCGAATCCGCTTGCGTCTTTGTTGTATTGTGATGCAGAACCTTTTAGCATAACAATTTTGTCGCCAGAAAAAGCCCAAGCTGGTTGATAATACAAACCTGCTTCTTTGGTCAATTGCTTTGGTTTTGCTTTCTTTTTGGCTTCGATTTTATATAAATGTCCGCCTTCTTTTTCTTTCCATGTTACAAAAGCAATGTATTTGCCATCAGGAGACCAAGTTAAATTCGCTTGTGTGTAATCAAAATCGGTTAAACTAACTGGAGTTCCATTTGGTAAATCTTGATAATACAATCTATTCAAAGCGGTGAATGCTAATTTTTTTCCATCAGGAGAAACAACCGCATCACGAATTTGAGTAACGACTAATTCCGCGTCATTTTCGATTGGGTAATCAAATTCAACTTTGGGGCCGAAATGTAATTCAGACTCTACTTCAAAAGGAATATTGATGATTTTACCAGAAGAAATTTCGATTTTGTTGATTTCGCCACCGAATGAAACTACTAAAAATTTGCTATCAGGAGTGAAACTCATTGCTGGTAAAACTCCAAGTGGAGCAATTGACTCTTGTTCGTCGCGCTGAACGGGGAATGCTAACCAGCTTTCATCACCATTACTTAAATTGCGTAAAATCAAACCTGTTTTGTCTTCATAACGCGTTCCATAAACCATGAACTTTCCATCGGGAGAAAGTGTCGGTGTGAAAGCCGAACCATAACGAGTTGCATAAGTATTTACAGATGCATCATCACGATCATAAACACCGATTGAATATTGAGGTAATTGTGCATTGTAATTCCAAGCGCCAATTCTGCGTGAGAAATAAATATAACGACCATCAGGGCTAACAGCAGGATCAATAGTTTTTAAACTTTTTGGCTCACTGATTAACTCAACTCCGCCGCCGCCATCAACATGATACATCACTAATTTGTGATTACGGCGACCTTTTGAGGCAATAATGTATTTTCCATCGGGCGTGAAATCTGCATTCGGGAAATATTGATTTTCTTCTTTACTGATTTGTGTTTTCTCTTTGGTTGCTAAATCCATCAACCACACATTATCTGCGCCAGAACGGTCAGAAATGTATACGATAGATTTCCCATCCGGGCTGAATTTAGGATGAACATCATACGCCATTCCACGTGTTAGCGTATCAGCTTTTCCGCCTGAAATCGGCATGGTGTATAAATCTCCCATCAAATCGAAAACGATAGTTTTTCCATCCGGACTAACATCTAGAGAAATCCAGGAACCTTTTTTTGCTGAAAGACTAATGGTTCTCTCTGGTTTTAAAGGAAGGTCAGCATCAAATTTTTTGATTTTTACGGAATCTGTTTTGCTAGAATCTGGTGTTTGAGCAAAAGATAAACTCAACGTAAATGATAGAATTAGGGCTAGTATAGATTTTCTTCTCATGTTCTCCTTAGCTAAGTGTTTAGAAAGGCAGAATTTATCTGAAAAAGGGCTTCCAAAAAAATAAAAAGTGACGAGTAGATGTAAAAAGGTGTCTAAAAAGAGGTGTAAGGTGTAAGGTTTAAGGTGTAAGGTTTAAGGTTTGAGGTTTTGGGAGTCTGGAGTCAGGCGTCTGGAGTCTGGGAGATTTTTTGCTTTACTTATATTTTTGTTTGAGTTATTTTTTAGGATCTTGGAATTTTTATGCTTCTAGTTGCTGTTTCATATTGTTATTTGCAACTCTTTATTCTGAAATTCGAAATTCGATTTTTATAACCACCTTTAATAATCTGCAATCTACTATTCGAAATTCGAAATCCGACATTTCACATCCGACATCCGACATCCAGAAATGCAAAACAAAGTCAGAAATCAAGAAGTCCCAGACTCCTTGACTCCTTGACTCCTTGACTCCTTGACTCCTTGACTCCTTGACTCCTTGACTCCTGACTTCTGACTCCTACTTTCCCTATTTCAATAAATACTCAAACAAAGGCTGTTTGAAATTCTTCAAAGTGGTTTCTTTGTAAAAATCGGCCAAAATTTCTTTAACTGGATTCCAACGAGCATGCAAAGGACATTGATCTTGAGGATCACAATGAGGGTTTCCAATTGCGCATAGAGACATCATATCGGAGCCTGAAACTGCTTTAATAATTTCATCAATATGTATTAGTGTTGGGCTTTTTGCCAATCGAACGCCACCTTTTGCTCCCTTAAAAGAATTAAGCAAATCTACATCGGTTAATTGTTGCAACACTTTAGTTAAAAAAGTAAAGGAAATATCTAATTCAGCACTCAGTTTGGAGATAGATATAATCTCTCCTTCGGGCTGACTCCCTAAATAAATCATGGTTCTAATTGCGTATTCGCAAGCTTTTGAGCAAAACATACTATTCGGACTAGTTTGTCTCAATATAGTAAAATAAAAGACAAAAAACACTTTAGTTATATTAATTTTTTTTACAATTTGTAAAAACGAGAAGAAAGCTTATTTAGAAAAAATCTATATAAGGGCTATTTTTATTTGGATTTAATCTGAATAGTTGATTATTTTTGCGTTCGAAAGTATGATGCTTTCAAAATGATATCAACTTTACTTTTTAATCAACCTTCATAATGTTTAACAAATTCGTAGTGAAATCAGTTCAAAGCAATCAAATCGTATTCCTTTTTAGTATAGTTTTTTTATTGATGTTGTCTAATTGCTCTGAAGAGAATAAAACTTTAAGTATTCCTGAAAATTACGATGCAACTAATTTTATTACATCTGCAGCCACAGAACTAAGCATTCTGAATCAATTAGATGCTTTAGTTAAAGAAATGAAAAAAGGAAGATCTACTGAAAATCTGCTTGAAAAAAATGTTCTTCAAAATTTATATGAAGCAGGCTCACCATCATTAGCCGACATTACAACATCGTATTATGATTCTAAAATTATAGGTGAAACTGGTTTTTTTGCTCAATTAGAAAAAGCGTCAGGAAATGATTTTAATCCAGAGTCAGCAAATGAAACGGGAGGTGTTTATGGATCTAATTTATTTAATCAATTTGGTTTAGAACCAGAGCAACAAGTGGAAAAAGGACTTTTTGCTGCAGCTTTGTATAATCATTTTTTAAGTTTGAGTAAAAGTGAAATTACTGCAAAAACGGTTCATCAACTTATTGCCATTATAGGAGCAAATCCAAGTTTTCCAAGCTCAAATAATAGTGTGATTCACGAAAGTCCAGATCGTTTCGCTTCTGTTTATATAGCAAGAAGAGATAAAAATGATGGAAACGGATTTTATTCAATTATTAAACAGCAAAGTATTCGTCTACAAGCCGCAGTAAATGAAGGTTCTGAATTTAATGATGAACGTGATGAAGCGATAGAAAACATTAAGCAAGCCTGGGAAAAAGCGATTATGGCGACTGTAATTAATTATTCATACGCTACCATTTCAACGCTTTCATCTACAAATCCAACAGATGCGCAAAAAGCTTCTGCTTTACACGCTTATGGCGAAGCGGTCGGATTTCTGCATGGGTGGAAAACCATACCTCAAGCAGATAAAATAATTACAGATTCACAAATTGATGCTCTTTTAACACTTTTAAATGCAACATCAAACGGAAATACTACATCGTATTTATTTATCACAGATGCGGCAAATCAATTACCAAAACTACTAGAAGTTATTTCTGAAATTCAGAATATTTATGATTTTTCAAGTACTGATTTAGAAGATTTTAAGAAAAATTGGGTAAGCGAACAATCACGATAGTTAAATTAAAAAAAAAACAAAGAATGAAATTATTTTCCAAACTTGTTTCACTACTCATTGTTTTCGTTTTGTTTATGAGCGCCTGTTCGTCTTCTGACGATTCAACAAAAGACGGATTTGATAGAAAAGCATTTCTAAATGAAGCGGTCGTTTCTGTTATACTTCCATCAATTGAAACGTTTTATGATGATGTTCTAACTTTAGATCAACATATTCAAACACTTGTTGAGAATCCGAATGAATCAAGCCTAGTAGTCGCACAAAATTCATGGAAAACTGCGTATTTATCTTGGCAGGCCGTTTCCATTTTAACAATTGGACCGGCTTCTACAGAAGGACTTAGAAAATCACTGTTTGAAGAAATGGGTACGTTTCCAGTTTCAGAAGAAAAAATTGAGCAACGAATTGAAAGTGGAAGCTACAATCTTTCCGATTTTGATCGAGATGCACGAGGTTTATTTACGATTGAATATCTCTTATTTGGCAAGCCTAATCCATTTGATCAAAAATCCATCACATTTTTAAAAGCTGTTTCGGCAGATGCTTTAAGCAGAATTGAAGAAGTAAAAACGGCATGGAATGATCAACAAATAACTGATTTTATTGAAAATAATGGAACAGATGCTGGCTCAAGTACCTCAGAATATTATAATGAATATGTGAAAAGTTTTGAAGTGCTCAAAAACTTCAAAATCGGTTTGCCTTTGGGTTTGCGTCCAGGTCAGACTCAAGCAGAACCCAAATTGGTAGAAGCATTCTATAGTAAATCAATGTCTTTAAAAGGCGCTAAATATCACTTTGAACAGATAAAAACTATTTGGTTAGGTCCAGAAAATGGAATTGGATTTAAAGGTTATTTACGCACTGTCTCAGGCGGTGTGGCCTTGATTGAAAGTACAGAAAATCAGTTTGCTGTAGTCGACTCGGTGTTTTCAAGGTTTATTGTTGAAACCGAAATCTTAAGCGAATTAGTAGCCGAAAATGATGAACGAGTTATAAGTTTACACACTGAATTGCAGAGACTTACGCGTTATTTAAAAAGCGAATTGTCATCCTTAATTGGAATTGCAATTACCTATTCCAGCAGTGATGGAGATTAAGGTCAATTTGAAATCGTGAAAAAATCGAGCATCCAAGCGAATCAAGAACATTCGTTTTTATTTAAACCTGTCGCCATTGAGCCTCTAATCGTTTTCCGAATCTTATTCGGATTCATGATGTTTTTTAGCACTGCGCGTTTCATCTATTTGGGTTGGATTGACGAGCATTATATTCAGCCCATTGTTCATTTTCGCTATTTTGGTTTTTCTTGGCTTCCAATAGGCTCCGATTGGTTCATTTATTTGATTCATGGAATAATGCTTTTGGCAAGTTTGGGAATTATGCTGGGCTATAAATATCGAACTTCAACAATTCTGTTTTTCCTAACGTTTACCTATACCGAACTTATCGAAGTTAGCTACTATCTGAATCATTATTACTTCGTTAGCTTAATTTCGTTTGTACTCATTTTTCTGCCAGCGCAAAAGTACTTTTCGCTTGATCTGCTGAATTTTAGAATTGAAGAAAAAAGACATGTTGAAAAGTGGACTATCGACATTCTTAAATTTCAATTATTCGTTGTTTATTTTTATGCTGGAATTGCAAAAATAAATGCGGATTGGCTTTTTGAAGCTTTACCCTTACGCATTTGGTTGCCAGCTCACGATACCTTACCAATAATCGGTCAGTGGCTCATTTATCCTGAAACCGCATTTGTTTTTTCATGGCTTGGAATGCTTTTCGATACCACCATTATTTTCTTTTTGATGTGGAAAAGAACACGGTTACTCGCTTATATCTCAGTTGTTTTTTTTCACACAATTACTGGATTATTATTCCAAATTGGCGTTTTCCCACTTGTAATGATTGCATCAACTCCCATCTTTTTTGATGTAAAAGTTCATAAATCTATCATTGAAAAACTCCAAAATGCTCAAGTATTTTTGTGGGGAAAAATTGAGCCAATTTTAATTAAAACAAAGCTTAAGAAAGTAGAACCTGAATTTGAAATAGGTTGGTGCGCAACTCCTTATGTGCAAATGAGAGAAACAAAAGAGGATTTCTACAACAAATTGCCAGTCTCATATTTTATGAATATTGAGAAGTTTAGAGAAACTCGTTTGAGACAACATTGGGTTAAATTTCTTTTGCCACTTTATATCTTATTCCAATTGCTTTTCCCACTTCGTTTTCTCCTTTATCCAGGTAATTTATTTTGGACTGAACAAGGCTATCGCTTTTCGTGGCGAGTTATGTTAGTTGAAAAATCTGGATCTGCTCTTTTTTATGTAAAAGATGCAAAAACAGGAAGAGAAGGAGTTGTAGATAACAACGAATTTTTGAACTCGCATCAAGAAAAGCAAATGTCTTTTCAGCCGGATATGATTCTACAATTTGCACATTTTTTGGCTGATTATTATAAAAAACAAGGAGTGATGAATCCTGAAGTCAGAGCAGAAGTGTACGTCACACTTAATGCGCGTCTAAGTCAGTTGTTAATAAATCCACAAGTTGACTTAAGTAAAATAGAAGATTTTTGGACAAATAAGGAGTGGATTTTACCATATATAGAATGAGAATAATATTAAGTATAGTTTTTAATTTCCTTTTTATTAGTCAAGTTGTAGCACAAGTATCGAGCATTCGTGGAATCGTGAAATCAACGAATGGGGAAGCTATAAAAGATGTTCGTGTTGCACTAAAGCAATTGTATATCATGGATATCACGAACGAAAAAGGAGAATTTGAACTTCGCTCAGTTCCAAATGGAAATCAAGTTCTTATGGCTTATTCTGCTGGGTTTAAACTTTTTGAGAAGAACTTAAATGTGCAAAAAAAAGACACAAGTATTGTCATTATTTTGGAAGAATGGTTGGAGGAATTAGACGAAGTGATGGTCTCTGCTGATCAAGCTAAAACGTTTGGCTTATCACGCTTAAATACGGTTCAGAATTTTGCAATAAATGAAGGAAAGAAAACCGAAGTAATCACTCTTTCTGAAATGACCATCAATACTTCAACGAATAATTCTAGACAGATTTATTCCAAAGTTGCTGGTTTAGCTATTTGGGAAAGTGATGGAGCCGGATTACAATTAGGCATTGGTGGAAGGGGACTTAGCCCAAATAGAACAGCTAATTTTAACACACGTCAAAACGGATATGATATTAGTGCCGATGCTTTAGGTTATCCCGAAAGTTATTACACTCCACCCGCTGAAGCACTAGAACAAATTCAAATAATCAGAGGAGCTGCATCTTTACAATATGGAACTCAATTTGGCGGATTATTGAATTTCCAGTTTAAGGAAGGTTCAAAAAAAAGGCGTGTAGAAATATTAAGTCGACAGTCTTTAGGCTCTTGGGGATTCATAAGTAATTTTACCAGTTTAAGCGGTTCCTCAGAATCAGGACAGGTTCAGTTTTACGGATATTATAATTTCAAAACAGGAGATACTTGGCGCCCGAATTCTGGTTTTACAGCTCATAATGGATATTTTTCTATTCATTTTGAACCGACAGAAAAATGGGAATTTGAACTCGACTTAACCAAAATGAATTATTTGGCTCAGCAAGCTGGCGGATTAACAGATCGTTTATTCGAAGAAAATCCAAGACAATCCTTAAGAAATAGAAATTGGTTCAAGGTTGATTGGAATATGTTAGCTCTTATTGGGACTTATAAGATTTCATCTTTAACTCAAATAAATACAAAGACATACGGCTTGTATGCAGAACGTTTATCCTTAGGAAATTTAGAACGCATAAATGTGTTTGATTTTGGTGAAAATAGAACGCTAATCGATGGGAAATTTCGAAATATTGGTCATGAAACCCGTTTAATTCATCGTTATAAAATGGGAGGTAGATTAAATATTCTTGCCGCAGGTTTTCGTTTATACAAAGGAACAACATTAGCTCGTCAGGGTGATGGATCTGCTAATTCAGATGCAGATTTTCGTTATCTAAATCCAGACAATCTCGAAAACTCAG
>Ga0210025_1001118_pt1 | contig 30429 bp, 20 predicted proteins | sample CryGeyme20150102_FD_183989 | JGI IMG/M metagenome (GOLD analysis project Ga0210025, IMG submission 183989) | Groundwater microbial communities from Crystal Geyser aquifers in Utah, USA - Crystal Geyser metaG 2015-0102 (SPAdes) (version 2) | ecosystem: Environmental > Aquatic > Deep subsurface >... | reverse complement strand
AAAGAAAAAAAGTACACCTTTTTCACCGTTTAGGGTTAGAATTAGTACACCTTTTTCACTGGTACACCAAAAAAGTACACCCAAGTACACCTTTTTCACTGGCCCCATTTTAAATGTGTAATGAAAAAAAATGCTGTTTCTATCCGTTTCGGATATTACTAGAGAAGCATGAAAGGAATAAATGTGCGAGATTATGATCATTCATACGTGTGTCTACTGCTGCCATTAGTCTAGCTAGTACTACTAGCTAGTACCGTAGCTACTAGTAGTCCAGTAGTAGAGTCGACTAGTACTACTGTACTACTAAGTACAGTTGTAGAGTAGCTACTACTCCTAGCTAGCTAGTAGTCTACTACTACTCTACTACTACTAGCTAGAGTAGCTAGCTAGAGAGTAGTCTACTACTAGCTAGTACTATTAGTAGAGTACTGGTAGTACTCTAGTAGCTACTCTTCCTGCTCCCCCCCTAATAGCTAGTAGACTACAGTACTACTTTATGATGTTTTTGGAAGATCTTGAAGTACATACTCCCAAGCTCCAATACAATGTTAATTATCTCAAGAATAGATTGTGATTTTGTTTGCACGAAACAGCTTATTGAAGCCTATTCTTAGCAGATTATTTGCGTCGGAAACGAACGATGCGGACCATAGTACCTGTTGTAGTAGTTATTTTCCTTGAATATTATTTTATCTCGGCAGCTCACGCCAATGACGACAAGACTTCCACATCGGAACCACCATGGCTCGACTTTGAACGGGTCTATAGTCCCTATCCGCAGAATAAAAGGCCTCTAGTCTGTAATCAAAACCAATCGATGACTGCAGAATCCTGTCTTATACTACCAATGGCAATATCTGAAGAAGATCTCTATAATGATTCCGTGGATCTGTTAATTCTCTCGCTGCTCATTTATGAAATTGTAGAAATTAAACAGCTCATGCAAACTCACGGCGGAGTGATTGACGGCAGTCTCCTCTTAGATCTTGACAAAAAATCTCCCAGTAGCTTCGTCGACTTGAATGCAATGATTGTGCAAAATCTAGGTTTGCTATACCGTGCAACTGGTAACAATTCAGAACTGAAAGAATCTTTGGATGCTGTCGGTGAGTATTTTCAAAACAAAAACAATAAGCGAAACGTGATTGAAAATCGCATGCTGTATAAGATTGCAGATGATGCTAGTGCCACGAAAGCTTCCTATGTCCATGCCATTGCCATCAATCACGACCGGAAACGAGTCGAAGTTATCTTTCGTGGCACTTCCCGACCTGGAGAATGGAAGACCAATCTGAACGTTCGAAGGCGCACCATTGATAATCCTATTGAGCTAATGAAAGAGTCACTACCTCATATTCACTTGCACAGTGGCTTTGCGTCAGCCATTGTTGGCGATCCCGAAAATACCACGCCCACCTACGAAATCATACTGAAATTCGTCAAGGATATTATTCCTGACGGATATCAGCTGTACGTGACGGGTCATTCTTTGGGAGGTGCCACAGCAACTATCTTTGCCTTTTTCGCCGCTACCGATGATGACATTACCAATTCGGGACCTGTTCAGCTTTATTCGTTTGCATCGCCTCGTGTAGGTAAGAGATCATTCCGTCAAGCATTTCAGTTTCTAGAAGAACGAGGGAAACTACGACACGCCAGGATACACAATATGCATGATAAGGTCACCCATATGCCATGGATTCCCTGGTACTTCCCACGTTCCCAGTTCAAACACGTTGGAATGCAAATGCGTTTCGACGAAACGACTCCTCCAGACATTGACTATCCAGTTGCTGCCGGATGGCTTCAAAAACTGCCTGCCTCTATTTGGGAGCACATATGGACGACTCGGAATCTGCTGAAATACCACGATTGTCTAGAAATGCGCCGACGAATGGAAATTGCGAAACCAGCCATGACTAGCACAAGCCTGGAGCAGGAGTACAGGCAGGTTTGGGGTGTGGAAGTAATAGAGGGCACAGGTAGTGATATTGGAAATGACGAGTTATAGTATGCAGTGCAAAAGTGTTCGGGTAATGGATTGAAAAGAGTCTGTTGCTGATTTTGCAGCACAAGCAACAACTAGATTTTTCTCTAGGTACCGTACGTCTTTCAAAATTGCCCAGATCGCAATCTTCCGGGAATTTTTTTCAAGGTTTCTGCGTTATTTCACCTGTTCATCCATGGACACATTTTTCTTTCCGTGATAACGATCGAATACAAGCGGGCGGGATGGAAAGTCCTTATCCTGTATAAGATAGATCTTACGTTTCTACAAAAAGTCGCAATAGATAGAGCATATTATTATTATTATTAATTTGGAGTATCAACTATTAGGGGCTCCTTCGCCTTCACCTTCGCCATGCTCTACCTACCTCGTACTAGCTACGACCGTAGTAGCTAGCTCTTCTAGTACTACTCTAGCTAGCTCGTACTCCGAGTAGACTAGACCCTACTAATCTAATACAATAGGTTTGAAAAGCTTCATATCGATGGGGCAGAAGATGCGGGATAGCTCATACGTGCATGTGACGTGATGACGTTGGGACAACCCACAAAGAGAGAGAGAGAGCAAAATGGAGTCAGATCAAATTAATTTTGTCATCGCATAGCATAGTCTACTACTAGCTACTCACAATACTGAGTACTGAGTAGAGCCGGCGGCCGGAGAAAGTACTGTACTACAGTTAATCAAAAGGAAATTGGAAACAACACAAATCGCCCACGCTCATTGAAAAAGGTTTCTTCGTCAACCATGACATGCACTGCTGCCTTTGTATCATCAGCACCAGTTATACGAAGTATGGTACAATCTCAAAATTTCGCGTTAACATCCGTCTTACAACTCCTACCTTCGAATCTGTTGGATGCATCCCAATCCATCGCTTCAGCAGCAACCACAAGTGAAGTCTTTGCCGGTACCCATGCCATCACTTCCGCAAAAGAATTTGAACCCATCCTTCCCGATACCTCGGCTTTACTCGGTATATTAGCGATTGTTTTGGCGTCTGCGGCCGCTACCTGGGTCTGGGCCAATCAAGTGGTTCCTACTAGCCGAACGAAATTGGCGTTACAGAAACGAGAGGGAGGCGAAGTAAATGATTACCTGGAGGAACTAAAAGCGGACAAAAAGCTGGAAAATGGAGGCGAACGAAAATTGGAACAATGGTTGTTCACGGATTGGCTGGAACAAAAGAGTGCCAAGACAGGAAGACAAAAGGAACCAGCATTGCCCATTCTCAAGAAAGCCAAATGGAATTCGGGAGATAACCCTGTCCTGGCAGCGACAGCATTAATCATGGCAGGTGTTTTTCTAGCTTCTGCAATCGAAAAGTTGACAGCTCTCTTCTCCTGAACGTGCCAGGAATTGTTAGTGGCGTCAACGTCCAAAATGGAGAGAACTAAAACTGATTCTTCAGTCCAGTACGGGTCTCGATTATAGATTCATCACGGGCGGAGAAGACCATGTATGTCATCTTCAACAAAGCTGACAGGAATTTCAGTTTGTGAGGTAAAAATATCGCAAAGAAGCCTTCAATGTTACTTCTTGTTTTCAAAGAGCGAGTGCAGGAGATCTTTAAACTGCTTTCTCAATGTGTAGATTTCATTTCTCTTGATGGAGATCATAGGAACCTCTTTTTCGTTACATTATCCTGCTTGTTTACTGCATCTTTTCTTTCAAGGATTCCTTGCTCTGAAACTGCCAGTTTCGGAGACACTCCAATGAAAGTAAGAGGAATGGCAGAATACCATAGAAGGTTGCGTTGATCCAAAATGCTATCCATTCATCTTGAAAGTCTAGAAAAGAAATCATAAGCGTAAAAGTTAACATAGGAATAAAATTCGACAATGACAACATATCCAAACTAGTTTTTTGTTGTTGATAGTGTCTCGTTCCGTCGCTCCCTTGTCTGCTTCCAGTTGATAGTAGATAATTCAATGCAACAACTAGTTCCATGGTAAACATGACTTGATAACAAACACGAATGAAGGGATAATCACTCCAGATGGGTTTTTCCAATAGAATACATTTGCCTTGAATGATGCCAAAGGAAACAACGGTGTGATAAATGGCGATGCAGACGTGAAAACCGCCAAAGAAAGTGCGCGCTGTTTGATTGGTAGGATCCATCACAAGTTTCCAGGATGACAACTGAGCCAATGTGCCACCGAAGCAGTACAGTAGGAGATGGAATAAGAGATATTGGGGTTCGCTCCGACCATGCCGGGGCCAAAAGAAGCCATCAGGGTGTAACACTTTGGCCCAGGCTTGTCCCAACCCAAAAGGTACCCAAGACAGGCCTACAGTTTTCCAGAGAAATGTTATCACAACAAACAGTAGATTGAGTCCGGACACAACGATTTCTACCAGTCTGGGATACTTGATCATTTTTAAAAGGTTTTGCAATAATGTACAAGTAGCTGCTGGGTATTGTGATGAATCTACTCCAACTTTTTGTTGATCACAAATCACAAAACATTCGCATGTGAAATGTGAAATAATAAGAAAATCGGCAATTGCGATGAAAGATATTATGTAGGGTGTGATCAAGTGCGCGTATCATAAAACTCTCTTTCTGCCGCGAATTGTGATAAAAATTAATAATGAAATAATTGTATTGTAGAACAAAAATAAAAATTCACATTACATGTTGCAAAAACCTCAAATCTAATGTGCAGTGCCTAAAAGGTATATTCTTAAAAGCATTCTTTAATTGGCCAAATTTTTCGAGAAAAAGCTCACGAGCTCATTAATGGCTTTCTCGACGCTCACTTTGACTTTCTCGTTCGAGACATCACCTCTAGAAACCCAACCGTGAAGCATATCAGGGTACTCCGTCACACCGCCTCCAGATTTTTCGAGTGCCTTTTTGCCGTCCCCGCCCTCCTTATAGATCGGGGAATCATTGCCGGCCAACAAAAACTTCGTTGGCTGCTTCATTGCATTTATCATTTCCATTTCATCTCGTCCAAAGACGGCAGCTTCCAAGACGGTGGCTGGATGGCAGCCAACAGCGCAGGCAAAATCAACATCGCCCGTAGAACTTGCCTTGCTCAACAACCAAACTCCAAAGCAAAAACCCAATACACCCATGGGTTGACCATTCGTTTTTTCCTTTAAAAAGGCGGCACATGCCTTGACGTCAGGTCCGAGCTTATCGTAGGATTGCGACTTGAACCAATCCACTCCACCATCCTGGGCAAAGGAATCAAACGCTAAAAAATCTCCGTCTTCGGGACCTTTAATGGCGACATCGTAGGGTTTATCTCGAAAGACCGAAGGCAGGGCGACCGCATATCCAGCCTCTGCGAGAGCATCACAGATGGATCCAATACGATCGCCGGAACGAACGTGCGATGTCAAAACACGGACACTGTAAATATCTGGCAAGACCATAATGGACCCAATGGTCTTTTCTTTGGTTTGAACGAAATAAATGGGAAGATCGTCACCGGTTTCCGTCTTGGTAGTAACGAGAGTGCCCTTGGGTGGAGGAGCATCGTCCTTATTGAGTTCCTCGTTTGGACGCAACAATTGGGGCCAGGATCCTTCGGGACAGCAAGCAGGGGTTGTCATGGTGGTGGATGGAGGATGGAGTTGGACAGATAGATACGTGAAAAAAAACAGTATGTGAAATATTTGTATCTTGTGAAAGTCTCTGATTCATTATTATTATTTCACTTGACTTCTTGTTTGATGCTGTAGCGTAGTCTATTATCATCTGTCGTTGAGAAATCAAGTTCAGTGAGCGCGTATCTTTCTGTCATAGCGCGAACTCTAATGTTCTTCGTTCGCAATCCACTACAAGTTGTGTGCTGTACCACTAGACCCTAGTAGTAGTACTCATCGTCTCATTATCCTCAAAAATAAATTCGATATCAAGAGCTTCAGCACACAGCACAGACCTGTGTATAATAATACTAATCACTAATTAGTCTACTATTCAACCAAAAACGAATCCTGCAAACAACAAAAACAATGATCAAGTTAATGCAGTCGACCTATTCAAGACAATGGTCTAGCTGTGGTATTGCTATTCTTTCTTTGCTGCTGGCTTGTGCAATTATCACCATTCATGCCTTTGTTCCATTGGCAGCCACCACAAGTTCAGTAAGAGTGTCCACGACCACCACCACCGCCACCACCACTAAACCAACACGACGTTACATGTTTACTGGAATTGTTGAAGAAATGGGAACCGTAGTGTCACTCGAGGAACGAGATGATATGACGTTATGGGATGGATCGAAAGGATCTGGAACCGAGTTAACCGTCCAGGGCAACGTTGTGATGGAGGGTGCCTACCAAGGGTACGTACTGAATTTTGATTTTATTATTTATTTGCTTGCTTTGTGTGCTTCATAATGGGAAAAATCAAAATTTTGTAGCATTAGATGCGTCTGAAACTCTGACAACCATGGCGTTTTCCTTTTTTCTTTTCTTCTTCTTCTTCCTCGCTACTACTGCCTATTGTACAGTTGCAGTATATGTGTGAGTGGAGTCTGTTTGACAGCTACCGATCTTGATGGAACTAAGAATCAATTCAAAGTTGGATTAGCACCGGAGACGTTGCGAAAAACGTACTTGCGATCTGTCAAAGCTGGTGATAAGGTCAATCTGGAACGTGCCAGTGAAATTGGAGGACGGAATTCGGGCCATTTTGTACAGGGCCACGTGGACGATACGGGAGAAATTATTAACAAGTGGGTAGACGAGGATTCTCTTTTTGTGAAAATCAAAGTAACACCGGAATTGATGAAATATATTGTACCCAAGGGGTTCATAGCGGTAGATGGAACAAGCCTGACCGTCTGTGAGGTTGATACGAAAGAAAACTGGTTTACACTCATGCTCATTGAATACACACAAAAGAAGATTATTGTTCCTGCCAAGGCTGTGGGTGATTTGGTCAATATTGAAGTCGATGTTTTAGGCAAGTACTCTGAGAATGTCTTGGCAGCTCTTCTTCCTCGACTGGAAGCACTGGAAGCTAAAGTTGTTTCTCTCGAGAAACAGATTGCTTCGTCGTCATAAATTTAGTTGATCAGAATGGTTCGTTTGTCGTTTATTGATTTGAATAGCTATTGCCTTGTTTGATTCAATGCTTGGCATAAAATTCATCCCAAACACAAAAAGTTGCTATCAAAAACACAGTTCTGTTCCTTCCTTCCAACAACATCACTGTTCCATGGATGCGAGCTGTTGTGCGATCTTCCTCAGTCTTTACACGACTCATCGCGCACTCTGCGCACCAACAAACCAGAAAAGTTTTAGCTTCATAAAAACTAAAGAAATAATATGTTGTCACCAATCGAGGGATATCCCTACCCCGGGATTTCCAAAATAATAATAATATTTTCACATCATAATTTCGATAAAGCAGACGAGAGCCCTCTTTAAATAGTGAGCAACTTCCTTACGTTCATCTCTTACCTGCACTTTTGCAATCCAGTATGTTACAACTGATACCACTGATACAAAAGAGCGCACAAAGGAGAGTCAAAAAGGGAAGTATTCATCAACGTCTTCCCTCTCGGTGGGCTTCTGCGACGTCATCATCATCACCACACGTTGCACGGCTATTTGTAGATTGCAACGAAGCTGCTCAACGATGTACGACCACAAGTGCACCACCAATTGCATGGAACGACAACAGATTACTGCTGCTGATACCTCAGATCTGGACGCATTCGTCAAGAAATTGCAGTCAACAGCAAATACGTTGTTTTCAATCCACAAGCTACCCACTTTTAGGTACAACAGCAACGTCTGCAATTACCAAGAAGGATGAATTGATAAAATCCCTTCAACAGGATGTTTCTATTCTACGACAAGAAATATGCGCTGTAATTGAAGAAGACGACAAAAATCAACAATTGGAGCTAGAGGCGGACGGTGATCCAGAAACAGAAACAGCATTGACGATGGAGGGGGAAACCACTCTTGAGGCGGCATTTAGTAGACCAACGCTGCGAGTTCGTTTTGATGATGCCTGGACCAGACACTGTCGTCAACAGACACGGTTTCAGAAATTCAAACCAACAACAAAGTCGCTAGCTGAACACACTTCTGTGGCTGAATGTGTCAGATTGGAATACGATTTCATCGTTGACGGTCCCACGACAGCATCGGCGGAAATGGATGATGTTGTACTATCGGCGAATGCAGACTTCGATGATGTTACAATCAACTCACCGTCGTCGGAAGAATACTTTAATGCCAACTATAATTCCGTCATGGCAGCAAACACTCAAGGTTTCGAGAAACAAACTCGAGAGGAACAAAGAGGTGTTCTGCAAGAAGAATTGGAAAAGATGTGCATATTTCTGCAGAATACAACACAAAAAGAATGGCTGCTGTTAGACAGCAAACCAGAAGATTCATTCGTAGCAGAAGATGACGATGATATGGAATCCATATCAGACGGTGATGGGGATGACGAACATATTTCGACAGCTAATGATGACGATGACAATGATGATGATGAAAGTTCACCAGACTTGACCGAAATCGAAGAGATATTTGAATTGCTGGAAAACAACAATGAGTCGCTCGAGTCTTTAACGATTGACGACTACAATCTACTACTCTGTCGGGTTGCGATATCTCCAGAATTATCGGCTGATGCTGTCATGAGTCACCTGTTGGAAATTTACAGTCACATTACCAAGAATGCTGTTCCGAACGAAACAACGTATAAAATCATTCTCTTGACATTGGAACGAAGGATAAGTGCTGAAGCGAAAGGCTCCAGCGACTCGACCATCGTGACACTTTTGCAAGATATGATGGATTTTAAGGTCAAGCTTTCTTCTCCAACCTTGCTGAATCTTGGGATGCGATGCCTAGAACGTGAAAGCAACTTGAAGGTGGCCCACTGCTTGGTCGTCGAACATGTTTTGGATAGTCCACAACGAAAGATCAAGGTTCCATCAAGAGTCACTGGAACGTTAATGTCCATGATTGCTCGAGAAAATGAAATTGACCTGGCCACGTCTCTGCTGAAAAAGTGCATCCAAGTGAATGGATCACGGGGCAGCCGTTTTACAGATCAGGTCGTCGATGCTGCTTTGCGTTGGCCAGATAAAAATCGAGCTGGCCAGCGCCGTGATATTACTCCTGTCTTAACCGCTATCCGTGACATCGTTATGAATTCGAAGACGCGATATGAACCTAGCTTTGCTGTTTGGAGAAATATGATTGTTGCGTTGTCGCGTACCGCAGCGGTCGATCCAACCCGATGGGAGCTACTAAGGCGACCCTATCATTCCCTTTTTGGTCAATACAGTCGATTTTACCCGGACGAACTACTGCTTCGACTAGGACTTAAATATTGCGCTGCTACGAAAGATGCACATCTTGCCCGTACATTGATTGTCCGCTCGGTAGACCGGCATGTACCTGAGACATCGAATCTTATCTTGACCAAAACAAAGCCATCCAATCTGAGTTCCATCTTTGCTGATTTCACAAAGGAGAGCGCACTCCAGAACGAAGAATTTCCTGGCTTTGTTATGGACAGCTCGGGCTTTCTGAATAGCATTAACATGATCAATGAAAAACACGGCGATGCAGTACATACCGATCACGACGACGACGAGGATGATGCCCATCAAGATTCCTTTGCGGAGCCAGTCTTCTTGTCACATGCTGGATGGGGTGATCCAGCAGCAGTCAAAGTTTCTCCAGATAAAGAAGTTGCGACATCACTGTTTGGTATGCCTCCTGTGATCCCTGAGGATTTGGGCGACGGGATTCCAAATGAAACCATTACGGACACGTTGCCCGGTGGATCTCCCGTTGGCAGCGAAGTATCAGAGCCTGAAGCATCAGCTCCTTTTTCTTTCAAAGTGTTTCAGGCCGCAATCAGGGTATGTCATGCGGCCAACGATATGGAATGCGGTCGAGAGATTTTGGACGCACTAGACAAGCTAGGTAATGCTTACCCTAAAAACATTGAATCGGAAGTCTGGTCGTTTGCGTTACAAGGGTTTGCAAGCTTGGGGCACGATGCAGATTCTGTGAAGAGCATATTTGAAAAGATGCAAGGCAAAGATTTGGAGATCACAGACGAGACGTATGGTGCTCTCCTTCACAGCCTGGCGTTGGCACGGCGGCATGAAGAAGTATTTGACATAGTCTCTTCGCTCAAACTGTCCAATTTATCATTGAAGGAAGATGCAGCCGGAGTACCGGGAGTGTCATGTTACAATGCAGTCATGCTCTGTCACTTGAACTCGCAAGCCTGGGAACAAGTCTTGTCGACATACGAAGATATGAAAACTATGGAGCTTGTTCCGAACGGTAAGACAACCCAAGGATTGATCCTTGCGTCGCATGGTTTCGGGGGTTGTGATGCTGTTCGTGAAATCATTGGAGGAATCCTGGCTTCGTCTCTTGACGTTCCAATCAGCCAAGAAAACTGCCACTTGGCTCTGAAATTGCTCATGCCTAATCTGCTGAGAGGTTTACAGGGACAGTATTCCGTCGACAACATTCAAGAGCGGCTTCGTGAATTGGGAGACGAAATTGTCTCTCTGCGATTCGTGTGCTTGAATCTCTTGCGATCGTTCCGACAAGCGGAAATCGAACAAAAGCGCGTTCCCACAAAAAATTTACCCGCAGAAGTCCTCCTGAAACGACGAAATGGTGCATGGCGATGTGCCATGCAAGATATCTTGCACGTTGCAGAGGCCCAAAGGCTTTTGGCGAATAAAGAGGTGGAGGATTCTTCTCGCGTTAAACTTTTGTCAGGCTAAGTCCGTTTAGTGCTAATATCAATCTACACAAAAGCGATTTTGTTGCAATTGTTCTTATTCAGCTATTTCACAGCTAATAGTGGCAGGAAGGAAAGCTGTTTCTTCGGAATCATGGCGGTTATCTAGGTCTCTGGCTTCGGTAAGGAGGGACCACTGTCCAAGGACGCACCTCTGTCCATACAACCCCTCAAAAAGCAGATGCGCAAAAAGTTATCGAAAGGAGGTCCCCTTGTTTCTCTGATCTAAATACAAACAAGCTACTACTAGTAGGATGAGTTTTACATCTTCCATGGCTTTGTTAGACATCTGCAACAGAGTGTTTTTCCTTCTGGCGCTTTTCTTGAACAGACAGAATGTGTATGATCCTGCGTACTAGCTACCGTAGGCACAAGGAAACACCCAATTGGAGCGCGGCGCTCATTTTTTCTTCCAACGTTGTCGCACATATATTCAGTAGGGTAAGGGTTACTGGTACAGTGTCAAAAATGGATGGATAGGAAAAACCTGTGAAAAGTCCTTCGCGAGAACAAAAACCATGAAAACTATGATTGTTTTTTAGTAATTGGATCACCAGGCATTACCAGCTTAACCACATTGAGAATAGATAACTACTTGGTTTGTCATGGTAACCAGGAGAAGGATTCAAGTGTCTTCGACTTGACGAGGTATGAAGACGTAGGTGAATGTGTTTGTTTGTGATGATATCCCTGAGGATTACAATGCTTTAATTGAGACTTTCGGATCAATAATTGAATGTCGAAACGAAATGCATGGCTTAGATGAGGGGATCTCATCTCACCTTTGAACTTTGAACTGGCTGCTGATGTGCTGCTGTAAAACCGTAAGCTTTCAACTCAAAGTTGCCTTGCTTGTTATCCTCGGTTACCTGTTTCTTTGATGGTGTCGTTATAAAGGTATTATTGTGTGTTTTGCAAGCGGCGGCATATTTTAATAAATGAGTCGTCCTTTAAGCTTCAACGACAGCGCGGCGGCACTTGAAATTCCAATGATGCACCCACCCCGCCAAAGTATCCACTTTAAGATCCACGAATTTTTTTGAAAATAGACCCAAAAGAAGGCACTACAACAAAGAGGACGGACGCATTCCAAGAAGATACCAATGGCCACGGTCCCTTAGACTTTCCCCATTTTGTTCCCCAGGTTTTGTAGGTGCAAAAACGATCAGCACGTAAAAAGCGACATACTGGGCACTGCCGGTATAACTGTATTACTAGTATCTAGAGTTGGACCATATGTGGAAGATTCATTGAGCTGAAATAGTTGTATTTGCCATAAAAACAATGCAATCTCAAATATATTTCAACGTTTTTTTTTGTCGTCTTTTTGATCCATTACACTCGTTCACGTTGGCAACTTCGCTCAGCTAATAACATTGTGTGTCCCTTGCCAAGCATCGAAGTGTATCGGACCGACCAGAATGTCTGTACAAACATAAACAAGGAAGAGAAAGGAAAATTCTTAATAATACAGTGGTAGGACTACAGATAGAGCAAGCCCAAACTGGACAAAGAAAAGAGTAGGACAAAATCTTTTCTATACTCATTATTAGGGTGCCAATGGTTGCCTTCGGGTGACCTTGGCGCCCTGCGGGCGCCATAGTTGTGACGTATCCCCGTAAATTAGATGTTCAATTTTTTTTTCTATACTCATTATTTTATCTATATTTCTATGCTATGCACATGTGTACCGTAGTACGTACACAGTTGTCGTTTATGCCATGGTCACTCGCAACTCTTGCTAGCTAGCTAGCTCGCTTTTCATTGCGGCTTTCCACTTTGCGATTGCGCAGTAAATTTTTCGACTTATTCGACACGAAAATCAAAGGCAACTCGTCGCGTCGTTCGGTAGACACTGTCGACAGGTTGCGAACGATGCACATAATTTTGAATATATTTGGCCATTTGCTTGTTGAAAGTATCCGTCAAGAGGAAGACATAAAAATCAACGGTATCGCTCGGTTTTTTACCTTCGTCGTACCACAAGGTGATGGCGGCAGTAGTGACGTGAGAAAAGGTATCGGCTGGGTTGTAAGCCGTTTTGACCCATTGCATAGTAACACCCACAAACACATCGGCGGCCGATGCTGCCGCATACCGTTCTTGAAGGGAATCTTCCAAAAAAGATTGTGTTGCAGCCAGCAAACCAGCGATTTCTAAAGGAGTTGGCGACTGATCGTCGGACATCCCACCGAATTTCAAGATGACGGGAACCGTTGCGGCATTGTCATCACTTGAGACCAGAGTATTAGTGGTAGGAGTAGCAGCGGTAGTAGCAGCAGCAGCGGTAGTAGTAACAGGAGATGCAGCCACCTGTGCTTCCTGTGGTTGAGGATTACCGACAACAATTTGTTCTCGCGTAATGGCTCCCAGCACGGTGGACGAATAACCAACTGAAGAAACATCTCCAAACAATCCTTGCATTCGAGGCACGTAGTTCGCAATAAAATCGGTGGAAGAAAATCTCTCACTAAAGCCAACAATGAAAGCCATCGAGGTGGGCACATCATCTACGGAGCCAGCTTGCCAGTAAAAGGTCATTTTAAGGGGTATGTTGTAGGGCATATCCCGGGTCGTATCAAAGGCGGGATCGGCCAATTGTTCCGTTTCAATTTTGGCCAATGCCAAGATGTTGATATTGGACAAGAGCGGATCACCGACCATTCCCTCGACCAACCATTCCTTGGTGAATGCCACGAGTTCGTCGTAGTCGGCTTGGGTTGGACGTTGCAGGGGAGCCACTTTATCAAACCGCCAAACCAATCCCAAGGGCATGGCATAGACACTTTTCGTCGTCGTAGACTTAGCTGTATTGGCCGCTACAGGACTTCGCACGGTTGGACGAAGAGTTGGACGAGAGGTTGGACGAGAGGTTGGACGAGGCGTTGCTGGTCGAGAAATGGCCGTGGTTGGACGAAGAGTTGGACGAGGCGTCGTGCGTGGTGGAGTTGGACGAGGAGTTGGACGAGGAGTTGGTCGACTTGTGGGTCGAGGCGTAGTACGTGGAGGTGTTGGTCGGGGTGTCGTGGGGACAGGATTTCGATTGTTCTGGGTACCACCGTGTCCTCCTATACTTCCTGCCGCCATGCTGGGATCATAGGTTGACTCTTGAATAAAGTAGGTGGCCGAGTCCATACTGAATTGAAATATGCTGTCTTCGGGTCCGCTGGGTCGTAAATGATCATAGACAAAGCTGGAGATGGCTTGTCGTCCAATGCCGGACAGCAAGGACGCTACCTTTGTGGGAAGGGCGCCACTCGGACCAGCTGTCACCGTTATTTGCACGGACAATCCCACTGCATGAGGCGCGGATCTGGTGGAATCCCAAGTAGTAACCGAAGGTTCAAAGACACTGCGAATGTTGGAAATAGTAAAGTCGTTTCCGTTCACTTTGCCATTTGGAAAGACAACTTTGTTGAACCAATCGGCAGTGGCGGCTGCAACGCCATTGTATTCGGAAGAGGTACCAGCACGATCGATGATACAGCAATCGTTGAGTTCGATCCGCCACACCATGTGAAATGGCAAGACGGTGGAGGACTGTGACGCGACCATTGGAATAGTCGAAGCGAAGGCTGTCACAAGGAAGGCAAGAATAGTATTGGTCCACATGATAGTGAGTTGGTTTATGGCTGTTGTTGTTGGTTTGGTGTGTTGTTGTTTTGCTGTTTGAATTGTAATGGAATGAAATTGTGATCGTTTGAATTTGTGATGCTTTTCGAATAAGTAATGTTTGTAATTTAGTTTTCCGTAACAGGCGAGCCAAGAATAAAGACTTTCGACGCTAGTAGCCTAGTAGAGTATTAGCTAACGAATGATGAGGATCGTGCTTTGATCTTGCCAAGTGCTTATTGTTGTTGTTGCTGCTGCTGTCATCGACGAAAAACATCGATCCACTCAAGTTCCGTCAAGCAACGGATGCTAAACACGTGCTTGGAGTACAACTCGTGGACATCTTGAAGACGGAAGGAAGCAAGCGTTTCAACGGTAGACAGGAATCAACCTAGTAAAGCAAGCAACAAATAGTTAAGGACAGTTTTTGTCTGTTTTTTTCTTCACTTCTTCCGAGCAAAAACAGCAGTGTGAACGACAAGGGGAGGGGACACGTCATATCGATACAACAAATATCAGTCGTGCTTCACCACACGGATTTGGATTTCAAAAAACGGTTGCCGTTTTTGCATTAAATCCAAAAGTGGAATTTTGTAGATCATCAAAACATCAAAAGCATCAGAACACAGTGGTTGGACCAAAGCAGGAGATTCTTTTCGGGAGGTAGTAGTCTACGTATGAAGTATGAAGAGAGATTGTGCACACGACAGGAGGGCACCATGATTGCTTTGACCCATGAAGCCTAATCTCTTATTAAGAGATGGGAGACTCTTTTTGACAACCAGCAGCTTGCTGCAAGCATCTCCTACAGCAAAGTGCAAAAGATGGAATGCGATTGGATGGTTCTGGTTTCTAAGAAAAAATCAGCAATACCAGTAGCTATCCTGACTGTTAGGGGTATAGGAACCGGCCTCCGAATTCTATGGTAGTCTCTTTAAATAGGTAAATAATCTCCAAATGCGATTAAAAACAATAACCTATGAGTAGCAATGAGATATCGTCATTATAGTGCTATCGACCAAAATTGTGCCATTTTTCGGTGCACCAGGACATGTTACATTGACTGACACGCTTTTCCATGGGTGCAGGTATCGTCCGAGCTAGCACAGTTTGTTTTCTGCTTCCAAGACAAGCCACACCTCGATACTACGAAGTTGAACACAGATTCGCTGCGATTCATTTGTATCCATGGTGGTGTCGTTTAGAATTGTTCAATTTGACAGGGCTCTTTAAAACCGGTTGTACTGCTATAGCATTTTTTACACAACAAGTTCTGCAATTTGTCGTGCTTTTTTACAAGAAGATGCAACACCGCAGAGGGCTTTTAGATCGCCATCTAACCATCGATTCTGCATCAAAATAAGCAGTATCTATCTAGAGGACGGCATTTAAGGTTTGTTGTCCAGAGCAGGATTGCTGCTCCGCTTTTTGCCACCAACTTAGTCCGTGACGCTATTGATATTACTACTCAAGTTCGAGAACAAATTTGCGCGTGTTTTGATGATCCATGTAGCTTGATATATAGAACATCATAGTGGAAAAAACCTGTTCTAGCAGCAATGCTTTTGGCTGTCCATCCAGTTGTCCAGTTTATTACTCGAAAATTGAATAAGTCCAAGCCCAGTGGCTGGACAAAGAGTGACTCAGCAGTCACTCACCGTTTAGTATCGTATGTATGATGGTGGCAACGACAACGATAAACCAACAACAACACAAAAAAGAGTGCTCTGTGATGATGAGACCGCATTCCCTTTACGACCAGAACCGTCACACATAACTCGCTCTAATCTCGTCTTTCGTGGCAAACGAACGTTATAATACTTGTTGTCTTGCGGACACTCAACAAAAGATATCTTTCCAAGCCAATCCAATCCAATAAGATCCAATCCAATAAAATCCAATCCAATCCAATAAAATAAATCAACTCTTTTTTACTTCAAAACGTTAAAAAAATATAGGAAACAAAAATGAAGCCTGCGTTCCCTTATTGGACTGGTCTTATGATGGTTCTCTCTGCTGCAACTGCCTTCCAGCACCACAATTACCATATCACAGCACAAATTCGGCAACCCGCACTAACTATACCACGTGCCACAAGCCACAAGGGCAGCATCCGCCGAGACGCTGAACATTGACGAAAATGCCCCACGGGATATCCATACCTTTGATGAATGGGCCACATACTGCGGCATCCAAAAAGCCGAAGGCGTTCAAGTTATCAGAACCAGTAAAGATCATAAAGATATTAGCATGATAACGCAGCAAGATATTCCTGCTGGTCAACCGGTCCTGTTTGTTCCTGGTGGCATGATTTTGACAGGAGGGAATGCCCGTCAAGAATTAGGTGACGTGGACGGAGCAGAAGAGTTGATGGTACGATTGGGCGCAACAGAACACCTGCCACAATTCTACCTCCTGCTCAAAATTTTAACGGAATACGAAAATGGTGACCAATCTCCCTATTATCCATGGCTGAATTCATTACCACGATACTTTACCAGTGGTGCACACATGACAGATTTTTGCTGTTCCAACGTGCTCCCACCACTGGTTGGAAAGTTAGCTAGCAAAGAGCGAATCCGGTTTTTGAGATTTTTTCGAGCCCTACAGTATGTTCCATTTTTGAGCAACACCACAAAGAAAAATCGCATTTTGGCTAAATGGGCCTTTGCTATCGTCTACACAAGATGCTTTGATACCCCAGATGGCGACGCTCGGATTGTTCCTATGGCCGACTTTTTGGATCACGGAACATTTCCAGAAGTAGAGATTAGTTATGATGAGGAAGGAAATTGCTACGCTTACTCTACCTATGATATCCCAGCAGGATCTCCGTTGCGCATCTCCTATGGGGATCCCACCAATCCATCTTATTTGTTTGCTCGCTATGGATTCCTGGATGAATCCTCCCCAGCAACATTTTGCAAAATCATGATTGACAATCCATCCCAAGAATTGCAAAATTTGGGGTATGATCATTCCCGTATGCTGTTCTACAAAGACACTGGCGATGTCTCGGAAGAAGTCTGGGATGTTTTGTTGTATCAGATTTTGCAAGAGGTCGATCCCAACACACAACAAGCCTTCTACAGTGCTCACATGACGGGTGATGTAGACACCAAACAAGCCATACATCAACAATTTTATCCCCAAACAAGAGCTGCCCTCAATTATCATGTGGATTCTTTTTTACAGCAATTAGATGTGTTGTCCAGCCGAGCCCATGGCCGAGACCTCAAAGTGCATCCTCGTTTGCCTATTATTCTACAGCACAATGAATTTGTCAAAGAAACCTTTCAACGGGTCAAGACGAACTTGCAACAATAATTGGTGGCACTCATTGGTCGTCACGCCAAGGTGACTTGCTGTTTCCACTTTCAAAGGTGCCATAAACCGAGTGAAGACGCTGCATTTCCCTAGGCGAATTGCATTGCACGTTCCCCCGGGTGTTGGAGCGATTTTGAAAAAGACTTACTACGCCGAGTAGGTCCATTTTTACATAATTCTAAATTCGAAGGTACTAGAATACTACTTCTTTCAATTGAACATTTTCCTTGAAAAACACTAGTCTACTCTACTCCCTCCTTGAAAGAGCAGACGTTCCCTATACCTCCAGTTCGCGTTATTTTATCTTATAACCGAGGTTTCCATTTTGGTCATTATTACCATAGCTAACGTCATGACTCCGTGGTATCGATAGTCTTATTATTAACACACCAGAACCCATTTTACGCAGTTTTGGATTAGCGTTCGATTTTTGAAAGATGACGTCGCTCTCACAGTGAAAAAGATTCTTCTCTACTCTACTAGGACTACTCGAGTACGGTAGAAGACTAGCTAGTAGACTAGTAGAGCTAAAGTAGTACTACTAGTAGTAGACTAGCTAGCTACTACAGTACTAGAGTAGGAGTCAAGTACAAATAAATAGTCGTAGGGCTGATATAATCTTATTACTACATCCACAGCCATTCAGAGCCTCCTGTTTGATAAGTTCAACGCATTGACACTGCAATTATATTCTTTGAAACCAACAATCATGTCGGACGGTACGAAAGAAGATCCCGTTGAGAAAGCTTTGGAATTGTTGAAGCCCATGGCTTCGCAATTGAGTTTCGGCGCTGTCATGGGTTACTGCTCAGGAGTTGCCTTGAAAAAAATTGGCAAAGCGGCTGCCTTTGTCACTGGCGTTCTTTTCATTGGTGTTCAAGGTGCCGTTTCAACTGGATATGTTGAGGTCGATTGGGCCAAGATTTCAAATGATACCTTGAAGAAATTTGATTTGGTACGTGTTTCTGTGTTTTGTTTGTTCGTCGTCGTCGTCTTCGTGTAAATGCTCCCAGGAAGAAGTGGTGGGAGAAAGTAAATTGGAATTGTCATTTTCCTTTCCCGCAACATTTTTCTAACCTTTCGTTTCATTATTTTTGTTCATACTTTTCCTTGTCCTTGTTTCATAATTTATATATAAAAAGAATACCGATGGGAAGTTTGATACAAATGATTTGAAGCTTTACTGGAAGAAATTCAAAAAGTTGATGGTGACGAAGCTTCCTTCATCGGGTGGATTCAGTTTGGGATTTTTATACGGTGTGCGATATGGATAAAAAACATACTCTACGTACACAGGTACTCCTGAAACAATTTATGAAGCATCCCAAAAAAAGGAGGAGGTATCAGCAAACTTTCAAGATGGATAATACGTTTGCTGATGCAGAAAGGACACGAGAAAGCGCGTGCGTGTTCTGCCAACATCCAAAATAAAACCAATCTACATGCTCAAGTGGTGACTAGTCTACTGTATGTATAACATTGCGCACACTAAAAATTCATATTTTTTTCTTCTTCTTGTTCGCCTTTTGCGACCAGCCATTCCAGTTTGTTTACTTTTTTCATCCAACAAAATGCTACTAAACATTGTAACGGCACGAGCTTTGGTACAGAATGTATTATGTCGTGCTGCTTGATGTCTTCATGGTTGCATGCGCTACGCTTTGGTGTTTTTTCAATAAACGATGGTACTCGAGTATTTCCTGTTTTTCGTTCACATTCACAACACAGTCACCATTTTATCTGCTTTGCCAGTGACACCTCTCAGTCTCTCAGTATGTATTCGACTGTACATCAGTTTGCCAGTGGTATCACTACTGTATTCTACAAGATGCTGCGTTTTGTTAATTTCGTTCACGTCGAGATTGACAATTCTTTGGCAAAGTCAATATACGTCTGCAGTTCTTTGTTCGGAGGATGCTGTTGTATGTCCCTAGCCGTCTTGTTTTTTTTCTTTTGTTCCACTAATGAGCATATTCTTGCATCAATGTTTCACAAAAATGATGATGCAAAATACCCGATCGGTCCGCTTCTAGTATGGTCAAGGGAAGTTGTGCCGCTAGTCTACTTGATCCAAACTCAAGTCGTCTTTGTGTTATTACTTATTACCACCCCCCCCAAGCACCAAACAAACAAACAAACAAAGAAGAAACCACCAAACACATCGCGTCGTGTATTTCCAATAGAATGGTATTGTGGTAACAGCTCTCCCGTTGCTGCCTGCTTGGATCCATACTATCAAAGGGCGAATGTATGTTTTGTCGTCGTTTTTGATAATGGTGTCTGTGTCTCGTATTAGTATTGTTGTGGATATTATCATTTTGTTTCCGCTGTAGCAGTTTGTTCGAAAGACGCCTCAAACCTGCCATTTCTAATCCACTAGATAAGTGCCAGAAAAATAGGCCATCGATCAATCAGCATAGACCATGGCAACACTTTGATATTCTTGACGAGAGACAAGTCAAAGGTAAAGAACGAAGAAATACCGACGTTCCACCATTGATCATTCCAGTTTTTTTTCCAAAGTCGCGTAACATGGTCCTTGTCGTTTCTTCTTGTTGAGCTCTGTTACTGTTACGCAGCAAATTGGATTTACACAGCATCTTTCGTGTCGAGGCAGCTTGGATTTTGGCATGACAATAATACATAATACTATCATAATACATAATACAGCTTCGATTGTACTACTTAATCATCAGGTGCTTTGTCCGACGATTCGTTGGTACAGTAGACGATACGAGAAAACGAATCATGTACCTACACTGTCTACCAGTACGCAATCCGATACGCAATGCTCCGCCCTCCGCCTGCACGCCAAAAAAGTGGATGTGTATCTTTTTGAGTTTTGAGTTTTGAGCATTATCGTTCCTTCCTTGGATTTATTATTGATCACCGGGTGGGATGGACTTGGATTGTAGTTCGTGATTAAAGTCGGCCACGAATGCATTTATGATTCCATCAAAATAAATAACATAAAAAATTGAATAATCGTAATAGCTAATATTAGTCCGAACAGTAGTCCTATTGTAAAGAATTCACTTTGCTCAAATTACAAGGGTTATTATCATCAGCTGAACGGAGCCCAAGAGATGAGACTCAACTATGAAACATGTATAGTAGGAGACAAGTGTGTTCTTGTGCCGTATCGACCGGAACATGTGCCAAAGGTACATTTTGTTTGTTGTTGTTGTTGTTGTTGTTGTTGCAAGTTTTTCTTCTTTTTTTTTCTCTTGGCATGTCTGTTTGTTCGTATGAAACATTTAGCTACAAACAGCAACGTCTCCCTTTTGCCTTTCTCAATTATATTATGAAAAATAATATGCTTTTGATAGTATCACAAATGGATGTTAGATCCATTTTTGTTGGACATGACAGGATCCGAACCTCTGTCACTTGCCGAGGAGATTGCCATGCAACAGACGTGGCGGGATGATGCAGAAAAGTGCACGTTCATTGTATTGGCCAAAGAGCAATGCGATTTTGGTGATTTTGATCCTCCGATGAAAGGTTCTGGAACGTTCGATGATCCTGATTTTTGTATACGAAATCTGTCCGCCATGGTGGGAGATGTGAATCTCTTCTTGTCGGAAGATGAAGAAGACGACGACGAAAACGAAGATGAACACGATTCAAAGACGACGGCCACTGTGACAAACGCACCTTTACCTGACAATCCTCAACCTCCAAAACGAATAATACAAGCGGAACTGGACATTATGATTGCAGAAGACAATTGTCGAGGAAAGGGATTGGGCAAAGAAGCCAGTTGTCTCATGATGCTGTACGGTGCCAAATCAACATCGATACGAAGATTTTTTTGCAAAGTCAAGGAAACAAACGAAGCGTCCCTCGCGCTGTTTCAAAAGCACCTAGGGTTTGAACAATGTGCTTATGCTGCATGTTTCAAAGAATACGAACTAGAACGAAAATACGAAACATCGGAACAAATGATACAAGAAGTGACCAAGACAATAGGGGAAAACTTTGAATGGAAAACGTTTTCATGTACGCTTCAGAACGGCAAATAAACTTTAATAAAAGAATCGTGCTACTTCAATCCCAACACACGTCGTTTACACTACCGTAGCTACAATATAATCATCCGTAAAATCATATGCAGAGTTCTCATCATGCATTGTGATTTCATCTTGACACATTTCTGGAAGAAGAATAAAAGTAAAATCGAGAAATGAAAAAGATCTTTTCTGGTGAGTGACGATCTTCCAACACGCGTAATTCTTTTACGTTATTTTTGGTTCTGTTCGTTTGAAAGAAAAAAAATGGCAACTGTTTTAATTACCATACAACCTTCAACAAAAACAGAGAGAACCCACTCTTTTACACGGTTATTCTTCTTTCTTTTATGATATAATACACGCACACTTTTTGTCTTCGTCATCGGGAGCGACTTCGTTCAGGTGTGGGTACCATTCCTTGAAGGCCGTGGCGATATCTTCAAAGGTAGCTTTCAGATCGGCATTGACAAAGATACGATCAAAGTTACCAGCCTGATTTCCGTAATCCAATTCTTTGGCAGCATTGCCCAATCTTGTTTGGATGGCCTCTTCCGATTCTGTGCCACGTCCACGCAATCGTTTTTCCAATTCTGCCTGCGATGGTGGAGCAATGAAAATGTAAATAGGCTGGGTGTATTATTTAGTCGTTCGTTCATTCATTATTTGTGTGGGTTGTGTTTTTTTGGGGAAATGTCATTTCGGATATTTTGTTTTTTGCGGCGTTGATAAAAAATGGAATTGATGTAAAATTCGGTGCGTCAGGAGCAAGCATGAATTTTTTTTACATTAGTTTATTGGTGGATTGAGAGAGTAGACAGATAATCAAAGAAAGTGTTGAGATTTGCATCCATCACAAACAAGTAGTCATCAACAATATCCAAAATACTAGTATATAATATATAGTCGCACCTCCAGGGAACTCTTTTTGACCTTTTCGGCTCCCTGCACATCGATATCCAGAATGCAAATTTTGCCGCTCTTCTGGACCGACTGGACGGCTTCAATCGAGGTTCCGTAGTACTTTCCGTGCACTTCGGCGTACTCGATAAACTTTCCGTCGGCAATGTCCTTCTTCATTTGATCGACGGTGGTAAAATTGTAATGCACGCCATCTTTTTCACCATCGCGGGGTGGACGAGTCGTATGGGACACCGAAAATCCCAGTTGTTCGTTAGGAAAACGCTTCATGAGCATCTCAATGAGCGTACCTTTTCCTACACCGGAGGGTCCACAAACGACCACGGGCTTGAGAGGATCAGAAGGAGACGACATTTTTTCTTTTTACGTTGACTAATCTGTGTCTGAGTGTGTATGTCTGTATGTCTGTGTCCTGTGTTGTGATTAATGTCCTATTTGAATTTGGATATTTGGAACCGGATAACAAAATTGGCAACAACGGGGTGGTAAAATTCGTGAGAAAACAAGTAAATGTTGACAGCAGAAGATACTTCAGGAGTGGCAAAAGGCTGCAAATTGTTCTTACCTTTGTTAGATAGATTGTTCAAAGGAGCAGAAAGCAATGTTGGTGTTGGTTCTACCTGGTACCAACATTCATATTAATTATTAATATCTTATGTAGTAGATGACGGAGTCGCTTTGAATGAAAAGTCATTGGCATTTTTCCAAATCAAACCCGTTCAATTAAATAGTTTCCTCGTTAGGGTTACGGATTCCAATAGTTCAAGGTTGACACCGCGCACTTTCCCCGTACTTTCCTTTCTGAGCTAAAGAAATAATGGTGTAGTAGAGTACTAGAGTACTAGCTAGTCTACTAGAGTACTACGACATGTAGTAGTCTACTACGGTACGCTCAACTATCACCGGTCATGCATGTCACCTCTTTCTCACAGCTGGCTGATGATAATTCGATTACGACACAACATTAAACTCGATGAATTGAATCGTTCGCAGATTCGAGTATTTATTATTTATATTTTTCAGACAAGACGAATCAACAGAAGATTCATCATTCATCGTCTGTTGAACAAAAGCAAAGGTCTCTTGCACTACATCAAAAACTATAATTGATCTGTTCCTTCTTAACAACAAACAATATAATCGGAGTAGCAAATAAATATTGACTGCTACGGTATTTGGTACTGGGTCATCGGCATTTTGTAAAACAGTCCTTGTTCTTGGTGGTGCACACAGCACACAAAAAGCCTTCAACAATAATATTATTATGGAATCATTATTTTGCTCCTCTTCCTCCAATTCCTCAACCGAGCATGCTCCGTTACTGGCTGATATTCACGAGTACGGTAATTCATCCTATGCCTGTATACGTTCTTCGAACGTTTGCAACACCACCAAAGAAGCGTTTGCGACTACTGCTACTACTAGTACTAGTACTGACTACAACAAGAATACAAAGAAGCAAAAGAATAGGATGATGATGATGACCCAAGATTCTTCCCTCCGTCTTTGGTTTTGTTGTCTTGTCTTTAGTGTGATGTTTACAATGTATTGGTGTCGAGGAGACTCTGGTACCACAGAACTGGTATTCAAGCACAAGGACGAAGGAATAGAAAACAGCACCAGTAGTACAGCCTGTACTGGTTACGATACATGTACGTTTTGTTTGACGAACGATGGCACACATACACACACCTCTCTGCACACAATGCATCGTACATGTAATGTACAGTAGGTATTTCAACTTTCACACAATTACTGATTCCATTGGTTTTTGTTCTCTCTTTCGATTATTATTATTATTATTATCCTATTATGTGCACACAGGTTCTTCGTGTACATATGCTCGATTCAAATATTTTTCCAGTGGCATGACCTCTCGACCAAGTTGCAGTTGGTGTCCCTTAACGCAGACCTGCTTTGCACCATCCAAAGACAGAACTGATTCATCACTAGTACCAGACGAATGTTTGGATCCCAAAACCAATACCTCTGTCGATGTCAGATACGAATACAATTGTCCCTTGGGACCACAGTCTTATCCCAATCATCCTCCCGCATTATTACCAAATTGGATGGGAACGTTTTACGAGGCAGGGATTTTAGATCAAGTACGGTTGGTAGACTTGTCCTTACCAGGAAGTCATGATTCTTTATCGTACGATTTATCCCTCACGGTATCAGAAGATGGGATTGACAGTTTGAAAAGAATAGCACACTTGTTGCATACCTTATCGGGAGGTATGCTTCATTTGTTACCGGGTGATTTAGAGGAATTCTTTCGCATGCAAGGAAAGACGCAACAGTTGACGTTATCCCAGCAGTTGGACAATGGTATCCGATTCATAGACATTCGAATCATGCTGGAACACGACAAACACGAATGGTATTCCATTCACTTTATGCAGTCCGTACATCCCGCGGAGGACTACATGCGACAGATACGACGATGGCTCGACGATCATCCGCACGAGATTATTGTCGTGTGGTTGTCCAAACACGGAAGTACCACGGCAACGGGACAATCGGCGTATCCGGGCGTAACAACGGCCGAAAAACAACAGTTTTGGAAAAAATTCATTGCCATTTTTGACGGGCTGTTGTTGCACACGACGGAATCGTCTATTTTCAACACGTCCATGGCCCAGCTGATAGAGCGGAATCATCGTGTTATTGCCTTCGTTTCTGACTACGAAGAATTTACACAGCATTCTCCGCATGCTCTCGACGCTGCAGTTATCCAGAACGTCTACGATGACGGAGAAGGAGTCTTTCGTACAGAACAGCTCATTCAGACACACGTGGATTACTTTAAGAATGCCACGGAAAACAATAAGCACATTAATTACCACGGCGGATATACTCTGTTGGGAATGAATACAGCCAGTCCGGGATGGCAAATATTATCGGCGGCCAAACGACAATTCTTACACTGGATGAAGGATTTGAATAGCATGCCACCACAAGAACTTACTACCACTACTTTATCCGATTGGTCCATCGACGGCCATTATACTCCCTTTATGCAAGACGAGCAAAACATGGCCACACCGAGTATTTTTTGGAGACTAGTGCTGGCCGTGAGATGGCAAGTTGCGAATTTGATGGGAACAGCAATGGATGATACCGAATGGCAGGTCGATGAACTTCAAACCTCCATTTTCGACTCGTGTGCCTCGCATATAAAAATTCCCGGAGTCAAAAAATGGTGTCCTCTGAATTTGCTGGATATTGCGCAGCTGGCTGCTTATTACAATCAAGTAGCTCTGGAAGAAGCTTACATCAAGAGCTACATGGATGGCGAATCGGATCCCTTCCGAGAATATTCGGCGTTTCCCAATGCCTTTTATTTGGACGCCTATGATTATGATGGGACAACGAGAATAGGTCCCGATTTGCTTGATGGCACAAAGCGCAGCAAAACCACAAACTCCACGACAAAAGATGCGAGGTATGCGATTGTGGACACAATTCTAGCGTATAATGCCCGCATTGCTTGTCAGCATTCCATTGTGAGTGCTGTGAAGTGCGAACACTTGCTGGAAATGATAAACAAGCGACGGTTGAAATACCCACTTCAACGTTGGGACGAATTCAATTTAGCCCGACGTAATGACTGGCCATCCTTTTCGTACGATTCTCCTATTCAACCAGAGCATCCTGGCCTAGCCAAAGAATCTATTATCTGGTGAGCGAGTAGAAAGGTGACCTGCTGAACAGCTAGCGCAGAAAGTTGAAGCAGTATGATATTTCTTTTTGACCTATTGTGTTAGCCGCATACACTAAATCACTGTGGATTTATGTGTACTTTCAGGATGCAAGATGACACGGTGCTTGTCTATAAATGTATTCTAAATTAATGCAACTTTTGGTGGCATTGCCTTTTGGGGGATTAGTTGGCAAATTTTGTGACCTTTTTGTGCTTTAATTTAGAGAGACAGCTGCCGGGCATGGACTTGAATGCAGCAAACTCTGCTTGCAGCGAAAATACTACTTCGGAATGATGGAAGTGGACCAAAGTAGATACTTATATAAGAAGTGACATTCCCTTAGCACTTTGTCTTGCCGAAATCACCTTAGCGTTCGTAATCAACCGCGATGGAGGTGGAACGGCCACGCCAGCACTCCAAGAGCTTGATGATGAATGAAGATGGGTGCCTTGTTTTTTCGGTTGCGAGATACTCATGCGCATGGTATCTTCTTCCTTCTGTGCTGTGGCCTCATTGGCAGCTTTGACTTGCGAAGGCAGGCGATAATGAGCAGGTGTGTTTGTCATGTTTCTTGCATTCCTCCTCATTGTCCAACGCACTAACTGCGATGCTGTAGTTCCCTCTTCTACTGACTCATTGTAATTGAAAAAGAATGGTATTGTTGCATTTGTTCCTCGGCTGGCTTGCAATTGCTTGAGAGCTTGTCGCTTCATATAGCGATGTTGCATGGCGACTTCATTTCCTCCACCGATGGCACGAAGCAGATCGCCGGAAGGTCCTTTCGCGAAAGATTCGTATAGCTCGATGCACCTTTTGTCTAGTTCAGCAGGAGAAAGTTTTACTTCAAGCTTGGGAGAAGTCAAGAATTTGTCAATGTCAAGATCAAGGCGTTTATCTAGTTCTTTGACAAGGCTTTCTCTCATTGGTTTGGGTAGAACTAGACAGACAGAGAAATATTAGTGTGAATACAATTGTTTCAACATTTGACCACGAAATTCAATTCCATTCAGTAAGGCTTACCTCGACTTGTTTCAATATCTTTGGACAGAGTATAGCGAAATTTTCGAAAGTCGTCTCTTGACTTTTGCAGTGACTTCGCCAACACGTTGCGGCCTTTTTCATTTTCGATGAGCGGAGGGAGAGTAATCTGATGGATGTAAAAGAGAGTAAGATCGAGTCAGCCATTAGGGCAGTGAAAAATGAGCCCCATTCGAGAAAATACAGGCAATTTACGCTTACCTCAACACCAGCTTCTCCCGATGCTTCCCATTCCTTGAACTGCTCTGCTTCCTCAACGGGGATACAAGCTGAGGCTTCAAAACGCTCTGTCGCTGCTTTCCAAGTCAAAGCATAGGAGTATTCTTCGGATAACGGTTCTGGTGAGTGTGTCAAGGCATAGTACAGATTCCCGACAAATTCTTCTTTGCTCGTGTAGGGCAAGCAATTTGGGAATTGAGCAAAGAAATCGTTGGATGGATGTGATGGTAAAACGACAAATTTTCCCATAGCCAATGCTTCTGCAACTGTTGTGCACAACACTTCCGAAGTCGAAGGGTTAATAAATATTTTGTGCGTTGTTGCTAGTTCTGGATGATCGATAGGACCGTGAAAAGTCATGTCCAGGCCCATTTTGTTGGATCTTTGTTCCGCTGCACCCTTGTCGGGTCCTCCACCGTACATGTCTACATGGATCTTGATATTGGCAGTTTCATCGGCATACTTCAGGAGCTCCATGAGGGAGCCAATTCCCTTGGACCACAACATTTTACCAATGAAATAAACAGTTGGTTCGGCTGTTGGCGAAAAGACGGGATCGTTCTCCGCTTCGGGTGATTGTAGCTTGTCTCTTAAATCAAGACCTGCGTCGATGAAGGCTCCTCGGACTCCGTGAACATTTTCGATTAATTCCTTCTCGGGTGCATACTGACCAAGTGTTCCAGAAAGTTTAATCAAGCGGTGAGTGTGAGACCGACACATCCATGTACACAGCAACTTCATAGCTGGGGCCTACGCGAGACAACAAAAGCACAGATTAGTCGATGAAATATTTGGGACATAGTCACGCCGGAACATCCCATGTGCCCCATCAAAGCATAACTTACCCTGACCAGTGCTCCTGGTTGATCTTGCGCATAAACAAAGTAGTTTGTATGGATGATTCCAACAACATGCTTAAACTTTTTTGTCCAGCTTTCTCCGGGAGCGCGGTACCAATTCAAATGTTCGGGTTCTTCGAGGACTATAATATCCACTTCCTCTTCCGAAATATCGGCTACAATATCTCCCATGCTGTAGATAGAATTCTCGACCTTATTATTCCACGCGGTATACCACCGAATATTGAGTTCATTACTGGCATCGGGCATTTTCGCAGAATTCAAGAGCCAATCTCGAATATAATCTTCTTGCTGAGCCTGCGAGTCAAAGGTCTTGTCTGGACCGTACACGGCAATTTGATCCTCCTTGCGCTCCAACCAGGGAAGCATAAGTGTCACACTACCACCAGCATCGTTCCGACCTTCGCACATGTACGCGGCCCGTAAGAGTGGATTGACAGCGGTTCCAGTCATCCATGGCAACGATGCTGTCGTAACAATCCAAACTCGCTTCGATCGGTCCGAAACATCCGTGTGTGGCAACACTGCTTCTCCTGACTTTCGGGGCGCCGGAATAGGTCGAGGAGCTTTGCTATTGCTGCTGCTGGTTGTATCCTTTTGACTTTCTGCTGCTATTATCTTCGCATTGGTGGGATCAGAAATCAATCGAATGCTAGTAGAAGCATCCTTCGTATCCTTTTTTTGCTGTTTTTCTTGTTGCCCCTTTTGATTTTCCTCTTTGAACATTCCCCAGGTTGACATGGGGTATCCTTTTCGATTTCCACTTGCTTCAATTTTATCGAGATATTCTTGTATATCTTCGCTCCACTCTTGCAATAGTCGTTCCCAGGATAGTGCCCCATTGTATCGTTCGGGTGGTTTGGGAATATTGGTATCATCTTCGTTAACCTTGACTCCTTTATCTGTTGCAATGGACAATAATTTCCATCGATCGTTGAGTTTGAGTGGTTCCATGGGGTTTGAAGGCAGTGGTGATGATGACTCCTCTTTTGGCTGTGTTGTTTCCAATTTTTTTTTCGTATTCGTCATCCCAATGGATCGAATTTCTTCCAATGTTTTCTTCCAGTATCGTTCTCGTGCCGCTTGTGCATCTTGGTGCAAAGATTTCTTCAGAGATTCTTCTAAGGAAATTAGATTGTAAGAATCTTTACTACGACCATTGCTGCTGCTGCTGCTGCTGCTGCTGCTTTTCTCTTTTGAGACTGCAGGGCTGTTTTGCTTATTGTTAGGATTGGTGAATTGGGCGTCTGCGCTCATAGGTAGCCAGAGAACAACTACCAGTACTAGCAAAATTCCAGACAGTAGCGGTTGATACCATCTGAATTTGCAGGAGGAACTTTGTTTGCACACCATCTTGTCGTATCTTCTTGTCATACTACTGTTGGGTATTGTTGGTACCTTTACTGTTGATTTGTGAATAGAAGGCGTAGAGTGTGCAGGATAAGCGAATCTCTGGATTGTAGACTCTACAGTTAGCAGGAATCAGTCAAGGTATGTAGTGATTTGTAATGGATGAGTATACTGGATACTGGATAACCCTCTTCGTGTCTCTATTGAAGTGTTGACGATGCAAGAGCTTTCGATGGCTTTCTGAGAATACTTCACTACTCTAGTAATTTGGAGTGTACACAATAGAGCCAAGTAGTAATATGCGTCTTTCTGTTGTTTCCGTTCCCATTCATGTTTTTCGTGCTCGTTCGTGGAAGTGCTCTGATGTTTCTATGATGAAACATGATGATGACGAGAGAGATAAAAAATAATGACAAACGTCGTTCGTAGTGACGATTGTGCGTATCCTTAACCCTACAAATAAATAATGCGACGGAACCAGATCTCCAACGAATAACGACGAAGACGTAAAAAGCTAGTGTGGAGACATAAAGAGTAAATATGAATATTATGATAATAGGAGTAAACTAGACTAGTGTCTCTGTGTGGATAGGAAGCAGGCATAGGC
>Ga0210025_1001109_pt1 | contig 30595 bp, 19 predicted proteins | sample CryGeyme20150102_FD_183989 | JGI IMG/M metagenome (GOLD analysis project Ga0210025, IMG submission 183989) | Groundwater microbial communities from Crystal Geyser aquifers in Utah, USA - Crystal Geyser metaG 2015-0102 (SPAdes) (version 2) | ecosystem: Environmental > Aquatic > Deep subsurface >... | reverse complement strand
ACAAGTCGTGGATTGGTACCAGGTACCGTATCACACTGGTGACCAACGACCAAACGCCATAGCACTGGAAGTAAGTTAACACACAGACACAAAAAGGAACAAAGCAGCAACTACAAATTACAACTACAGCGAACAGAAACACAAAGTAATTTGGAGTGTAATTTTCACCTATTTACTTTGCCTTATTTAATGGAGAAGCTACCAGAGTCTATCAAAGAGGTTCTTAAAGGGAAGTGCTTGAGCAACCAGTCCTGTTGTAGCAACTGCGGTGCAAAATTGCCTGATCCTTCTTTTTTCGACACCAGATCTAGAGGAGTGCCCGGCATTCTCCCCGAGCCTGTTGTGCCATTATCATGCCTCCTTGCTTTGGAATCAACGCTATGTAAAAGTAATGAGTGCCAAGAGATGCAGTCGTCTAAATGTAATCAAGTTTTACGGCGGGACGACTTGGTGAATACAGGAAGCACAGTTCGACGACGTAATATGCCGCATTTTCTAAGTGGACTTCCGTCTGCAATGAATAACGATACCAACAGCAGGATCTTCTGTTGGAGCAAAAGAGAAATTGCAGCAGAAATTATGCAGAAATCACCTTACATGAGCCCCTCCTGTCTTCTCTTTGCCCTTGAGACGTATTTGGAACGCATAATCGATTTCGATCCAATGAGTTTTGACAACAAACACCAATTACAGGATTGGATTCTGTCTTTACTCGTTCTTTTGGGCGGAGATGCCCAAGTCATGCTTGACTTCTTTGACTTTACGGCAAAGATAGACCCAGTGGAACCTGGTGAACATGGATTGCCTGTGCCCCCTGATACCCCTGTGAGCAAGGCCAGTCAACAGTATCCTCTTTTAGCCTTGCATGGATTCTTTGAGGCAGATACCAGAACGAGTTTCTTGGTATCCGCTCTGTATCTTCTCGCGTGCTACCGTTCTTTCGCAAAACACATTCTCTTGAAAATATCTTTCCAAGCTTTTCAGACTACGACTGCAAATTCATTCTCCATATTACCCGAATTACCGGAGGGCGTTCAAGACTTGATTGCCTCATTCCTGTGGGGGGCACACAACTTCACCTATGGGGAGCACCTACCAGCCGAAATGCAGCGAACTGCCGCGCATATCAAGGATCGGAAAGAGCACGGATCGTTGTTTTTGGACGGCTTTAGAGAAGAAAAATGGCCCCGTAGCACGATCTCACATTTTATGACATCGGGAATTTTTCGTTGTAAAAAACTTCCTCATACTTTGTTTGTTTTGTACAGAAAAGAATTTGCTTTTTGGTCGGCGGCTTGTCCCGCGCTGTGTATATCGAACTTGTTACCACTAGAAGAGATTGCCGTTACAAACAAGTCTAAAGAAGCTTAAAGGCAATAAAAAGAATTAACTTTTTGTTCGCAACGTACTATGCCAAATAGAATTGTGTTTGTTCGGTTGTTCTCTCTTTATTACACTTATTTCGTTGCATTGACATTGTTATTTTATCTCATTTGAGAGACGAAAAATATTCAAGTAGGAAGGAGGACTTTCCAGTCTCAAGTTGTTCCTGACGCGAAACTTCAACTTCAGCTCTCGTACTTGATCCACTACTCCCACTGCGGGGAAGTGGATCAACATCATACTTGGTTCAAATGAGTATTATGGGCCGTTCAGCTTTCCCACAATACATGGATTATATCCGTCAGCCTAAAGGCAACAACATGTCCTACTTTGTTGTTGAAATACTTCGGGAAGATCGAGTTGCGTGTCTACTCGAATATGACGGCATGGAGTGCAAATCCCTGAGAATAGCGTCGGTATCGGCATCTCGCGGATAGTCATGATCTGTTTGCGATTGTAAAAACGCGGGATCATCGAATCTGGCATCATACTCGGGTCCTACCAACTCTTCTTCCGGGGGGAAGACAAAGTCATTATCCGATACCTTGGTTTCATCGTTGGTTTCATCGTCGTCGTCGTCGTCATCGTGAAATCCCTTTTCGAGTGCCTCTCTCTTTCGCAGGCGTCGCTTCCCCACAATAAGGGCCACCATAGACACCAATACAAGGCCTAGCATACCCACTGTTATTCCTACTTTTTCACCGGCATTGTTGCTGCTGCCTCCCGACCCACCCACAGTTGCTCTACTTCCTTCAAATGACGAAATTTCACTGTCGCCGTCACCACCATCATTATCCTCTACATTTGTCGATAGGACACCATTGCCACTCAGCTCATTTTCATTGGTGCCTTCCAATTCCGCGTTGCTCTCAGCATTTGCCTCTTCGACGCAGTCATCAGCAGGAGACTTGTCCTCGGCCTTGTCCACGGACATTGAAGCTTTGGCACCACGACCACCCTCGGTACTACGACGTTTACCACTCGTCTTGGTCGCAGTGGTAGTGCATTTGATTCCGCTCTTCAGTGCCGCCGAAGTTGGAGACTTGGTGGACTCCTTAAATGTTGATACAGGTGGATATTCTCGATCGGGTACTTCTCCACTAGAAGCACCCTTTTTGTTAGCCTTTGCGGAACTAACACCCTTCACATTCTTGGTACCACTTTCCGTACATGCAACTCCTTCGACTCCTGCAGTACTCTTGGCTTTGGATCTGCCACCTTTGAGACCTCGATGACGTCGAGTAGCACTATCATTGCCCGCAGAACTTCGACCGTTTCTCGTCTTTCCCTTGCTAACAACGCCCTTGCTGTCGGATCGACCGGAGGTACATTCAATGCTTACACTGGCTTTCTCGCCGGCTTTCTCTTTGCTGGACTTTTGTCGAATAATGTTGGCATACGTGCGATCTTTAGGGCCTGTTGCCATCAAGGCGCGATTTTCACGTGGCTCTTTGACAGATGCGAAGAAGCCTCGCACACGATCCTTGGACAGAGCCAAGGCCGAGGTGTGAGAGCCAGATAAGGATAGCACAATTAGAGCCATCCAAGCGATTGCCAGAAGTAAGGGGTATCGATGAGAGGTCATGATGAGATATTAAATGTCGTGCCTTGCTAAGCTTGTCTTATAGTAATGTATTGGAGTCCTCTTGTTGGAGAAGAATAATAATATCAAAGTATTCTTATTCAGCACTAGTACTGGTACTCAGGACAGTACTCTAGTACTCTATTCGCATACTACTAGAGGAGCCATGTCATGGACAAAAAATGAAGGAATACCGAAAATTAAGAATGTGTGACGTTCATTCGTGCCATTAAATAAGACTGATATCCGTTCAGCTGGAAACCCATTTCATGATTTAGATGTTTTATCCCGATTCAAGATGTCAAAAGTTAACTCAGGCTCGGTCTGAAGAAGCTTTCCTATCGATCCTTGCATTGAATCTTCCCGCTCAACTACTTTGCCCGCCGAAGAGTCAGCAGTCAACGAGTATTATGGGCATAGCAATTGTATCTACAAATGCTGTAGCTATGCTACTAGCAGAGTAGTAGCTAGGGTCTACTCTACTAGATAGCTTAGTAGTTGATGTGGCTACCAGTTGGTAGCTCTGTCCAACTCGTAGTATTTCGGGGTAGCAGTCGGGGACTAGCTCGAATGCACGTATGAGCTTTCATTTTTTTACCCGAGTTCCGGCCCATTGCTGCTGACAAATGACACACTGGGTCTTTCCGCTGCTGCGGAACCACTGTGTGAGACATTGGCTGTGGAAACGGTTGGAGCAGGTGGAGCACTCCAATTCTGGAAGCTTGTGTGTTTTGATATGCAATACAGAGTAGCAGACAGGGCAAGGTTCCACGCCTTCAAATTCCTGGTCAACATTTTCTTTCCATAACATGAGAGCTTCCTGCAGGGTTCCGCCTTGATTGTTGAGCATCATGGTAATCTGGAGAGACCACAGCTTCCAGCGTTTGGCCGGGACGCCCAGCGTTTTCGAGCAATCGACTTCGGCATTTCTCAAGGGAAAGAAGGATGGTAACTTGATCATAACTTTGAGCTTGATTTCATCCTGCACGTACAATGCGGTGATTTCTCGTGTCGATACACTTCCCGAAACTGTCATGTCTCCGAACTTGTTCTTGTTTGATGCTAGCTTCAATCGCTCAAGCTCGCTTCCAAGGATGACAGGGGCAATATGAGTAGCAATGTAGTCCTTCATTGGCCCTGTGTAGACCTTGGGGCACTCTTCTTCCCACCAGCGACGGGTCAAGCTGGGCAGGGCTTCGACTGTTCGAAACAAGACCAACGAAGCGAGGTTTGATGCATTAACCATTTCCTCGGTTCCCAAAAGAAGATCAAAATCACACATGGGATCTGTTTCGGATAGAACATCTGTGTGAAGAATAGTAAAATTTAGAATAGAGTGCATTGCTCCGCTCTTATCAATGTAGGCACACAACGATGGCCGATTGGCAGAGTCCTTTTGCACGAAGGAATCAACATACTGAAGACAGCATAGCCAAGCGAGCATCTTGCCGACAATGATAGAATGATCAACATTATCTTCGTAGTCTTCTTCGGACCAGGATTCCATCTCCGTCATAAGCGCATGTGGCAATAATTCTGAAACAATTTCTACATCTCCTTCAAGCTCGCCCTTTTCTTCTTCGTCCAAACCTCTGGTCCATTCTTCCAAACGCTTGGCAGTTGACTCTTCTAGCACTGGGTCTCCTAGTATACTAGTAGCGGATAAACCAATTGCGTTCAATAAACGAAGAGCATGCCAGCGCTTGCTTTCCACAGACAATGCATGGACAAGCTCATCACTGAACTCTGCAGCTGCTGTGACCATCAAGCTTGGCTCCTCACGTAAAGTGGAAGAGACAATTTCAGGAAATTTTGAGAGACATAGCCAATGAGGCTGATTAAATCTGATCGGATCACCGGCATCATTAAAGTCTTGGCCGACAACACCTTGCACTGCGACTGCATCCTCCCAGACAAAAAACCTCCCCAACAACTGCATCATGGATGTTGAGTTGAGATTGACACATTCCATGCCATATTTTCGGGAAGCGGTTTGTGCCATGAAAATGCCGCGTTGTCCAAGCAACAAATCGCCATCTCTACAGCTAGTAAGTAGCGTTGTAGATTGTTTAAACAAATAGTTGAGCACACGACCTCGAGTCTCTGTGCTAGCGATAGCGACACAAGCGGTCATAAACCACGCAAGTATTGATCTTCCTACTGCCGTTGTTCCGCTCGTGGACTCATTTTGGTCGATATAATCTAGTAGTTCCACTGTGATGCTTTCTGGATCAAACATGAGAAGCTGCGGGTCCCAAAAAGCTGAAGGTGTATTCAGACCAAATCCACAAGCAAGGGAGAGCAACCAAAGTTCCTGGCAGATTTTGTCTTTACTAGAATTGGTGCCATCGGAGTCTGTCAACAGCTTTTTCAAGCGAGACTTTGCTCCCAATATCAGCTGGAAAATATCGTAATGCAGACTTCCAATACCTCTTTCGGCCCCAACTCCACATTGTGTTATAGCAACATTGAGCAGCTCAGCGAACGAAGACTGCCAGGGGAGATCGGCAAAGGTCTCTTTTTGCAGGATGGGAGCAAACATTTTGACTATTTTTTCGCGTTCAAATTCGTCGCCAAGATCCTCGTTATCATCGTCAGCTGTGAGGATATCACGTGCTTTTACTCGATCGATGATTGCGTCGCAAAGCTGTGATATCACCGCTACAGATTTGCTTACTCGAACAATGTCTTTTTCCTCTACGTAGTGCTTCAAAGAAGACACGGCTGCCTGGAACCACTCTTTTAGAAGGGATTTTCCAATTCTCCTCCCCCCAAGCACACGCAGCAGCTGCGCACAACGATCGATACGTTTGGAGGAGCGACTAGCAGATACTATGCCTGTATCCGCTTCTGACAGCGCAATAAATACAGCAACGGTAAAATTCACGCAGTCATCTGTTTCCTGGAAAAGAGCCAACCGTTTGGCACAAGTCTCTTCGTTTCGTAGCAAATACATTAGACAGGTAAAATGAAAGTCGTGTTCTGATGATGTCTTCCAAAGATCAAGATCACCTAGCTGCACAAGCGATAAGGGAGACAATGGGGTTCGAGTGCCCTGTAAATCAGCCCTTCTGTGTAGATTAACCAATCGCCACGCCTTTCTTGACCAAGCTAAAGCAGCTATACCCGCCACCTTATTGTCAGGCTTGGCCGACCAGGTCTGCAATGCTTTGTGCAGAAAATTGGACCCTTGATCCAACAGCGCCGCAAGGTAATCGGATTCTTTCAACAGCAATTCGATGCCTATGGAATCCCATATAGGCCCCCCTTTGTTCCACGCTTGAAGTATCACTCGATAGGCCTCTTCTTCAGAGAGTACAGAAGGAACCAATTTGAGGAGAGTATCCATGACTGGCGCGGGGACAATCGTGTCGTCCATCATGGTATCAACGTCAAGACATGGACAGGAGCAGTCAATCCATGTAATCAGCACCTGCCTTCGGACTAGTCTAGGAACATTCGAGGTAAGACCGGCGCAGCTCATGAGAAATTCAGCCAATTTTGACTCTTCTTCCAGGTGGCTATCACTGCCGTCAGTATTTGAACTACTGGCGCTGACAGCGTCCTTGACAACTTTGGCGACAAAGGTATCCAACGCATCGCTGCGAACTTGTTCGATTGTTACTCCTTCATGTTTCAGAAATGACACCAGGCCTGCAATAAATAAGTCCAGTTTGGGGTCTGCAGCAATGACTTCCTTTAATAATGTGCTCCATAGATGTTTTTGCTTCTCCATCGACTGAATATCGGCTATACATAACGCGAACAACTCAAAGTCCTTTCTGACAAGATCTTTACTTTGCTTCTGCGTCGATAGCAAACTTGTGTGTATTATACTCCATTTCAAGACATCATTGAGCAGAAATTTTTCCACAGAAATATTACGGTCCTGTTCCTCCCCGGCATTGGCGAGAACTTCTTTGCCGCAATGCTTAAGAATGACAATCATCAGCTCATAGGCATCCGTATTTGGTATTGAGCCAGATGACTGTTGATATCCTGACAAAACTTGCCGAAATTTCTCGCGCACTATGGGAGACAAGTACACTGACATTTTACTTGAATCTTTTGCTTGAGTGAAGAATTCATCTACAATCATGGCCAAATAGCCGTTTCCTTCTACTTCCATTAGAAGGGTAGAAATACCCTCGTACCAGAACCATTCGCGGATCAGATACAGAGCACAATTGGGTCGATTGGAGCAGGCGTCGTCAAATTTGAGTAGCTCGCTCGCCAACCCTTTCACAAGTGCATTTTGAGCCTGCTGGACAGGGCCCGCAATTTTGGTTCTTGCCTTTGATTCCGTGCTATATTTACCACTGTTTGTCTCGAGAAACATCTTCAGACAATCCAGCCATAATTGAGCCAAGACTTTGGGCAAAGTCACACCGTCCTCGTTGACCGCTTCCGTATCATGCGCGTCCTTGCGTAACAAAAAGTAGGAAGCAGATTCGGAGACTGTGCTGACCACGACCATTTGATCTCCCATCCGTACTGTTTGTTCTCGTCCCTTCCATACCGACGACAAGATTGCAACTTGGTCGGAAAGCGACGGCATCATGGCAAGCAAAGGCAACAACGTGGGACCCCACTGAGTCGCAGAAGCTCCGTGACACGACTTTTTAAATAGTTTCACCAGATTCTTCGTTACATTTGCCGCATTCATAGTATCCCATGGACTACCATTTGGATTGTGTTTTGAATAGGCTGCGAGATACGTCACCAAGGCTTCCAAAAGTGATGAAATATTTCCGGCTTCTTTTTCAGATGCCAGTGCTTGTGGAATGGTTTGATGAAAGGAATTATTCGAATAAAAAATAATGGACGGAGCTTTTTGACAGCACACGGCCAGCAGAACGTAGGTTCGGTTCCGTAACGATGCCTTGGGACTGGAGAGCGTTTTCCACAAAATCCCACTTTTAGCCATGAAGTCGTCATCGTCGTCATCATCGTGATCGTCGCCGTCCTGATCATTATTTTGGTTGTTCAAAATTCCATGCCGTTGGATCCAAACTCGAATACCACTCAAAGCACTTCCCACAATACGTTCGAATTGTTCTTCCATGTGATCTGTTTGCGATTCATTCATACTATCGTCACCACCAGAAGAGCTCGTGTCATTTTTATTTTTCCCACCACCACCACCACCACCACCACCACCACCACTACTACTACTACTATTAGTATATTTTCCAGTAGTATTTTTCACTCGAGACGTGGCAAATAAATCCTCGTGCATTTTGTTGGCTCGTCCGTACGACAAAATCCGTTCCACATAATTCCAAATACCGACTTGCAGATCTTGTAACGTATAGGCCACGTCGTCCTGTGTCTTGTTATTGGTATTGTTGTTGTTGTTGTCGTATTCCTCTTGCAAATAGTTGGTCGCTACTGTCCGTACTTCGGCAGCAGGATCTCCGTAACAACAGTACATCATTCCCAAGAGTCGCCGATCGTTCTGTCGCATCAAGGTAGAAAAAGCTTTCGGTACACGCTGTGCCGCCAATGTCAATACCAACAGTGCCTCGGCCCGCACAGCTGATGCCGATTCGTATACCAATTTGGAATGATACACATACATGTAATGAGCCAGTGCATCGACTTGTTGCTTTTTGGGTAAACCATCGTCACTAAAAAATAGTTGCAACTCTTGCAGGGCTTTGACTTTGGTAATAGCATCTCGTTTGATAAGACGCGGAAATACCAAGGAAGCCAAATGATCGTTCTTGCCGGTATAAATGGGCGACCAACGAAGTTGGAGCGATGGTGGAGTTTGAGACGTCGAACTGTTGGTGGATGATTTTTGGGATAACGATGCACGTTCGGCGGATGGGACAACTGTAGTAGTAGTGCTAGTGGTAGTAGTAGTGCTAGTGGTAGTAGTAGTGGTAGTGGTAGTGTCAGCAAAAGCCCCAAAGCCTAAAAATTCAGCCTTGGTCCCAGAAGTCTTGTTGAGACGGGTCTTTCGTTTCTCCTTCATTTTTGTTTTTGTGTGTGGATTGAGTATTGAGTTGGTTGAAGTATGGATATTAAAAGTATTAAAAATAACGGTCCAATAAGTGTTGGTAGAATGCTGCTGTAGGTATCAGGTATCAGAAATGTTTCCAGAGTTTCTGAATCGACGTTGCTTTCTCTCTTGGCTGCTTGAGCTTCCTTTTTCTCCCCTAAGTTTGTAGTCGTAGCAATTTAATGAAGGGTCGCTCGATCACAGAAAGTGTGAAAAAAAAATGCGTGGCCTCACGTCTGATTTGTGATGATGACAAATGATGATGTGTCGTCTCTGTTTGGTTTCTTGTGTTTTTTGTTGTTGGTGGAAGGACGAAGAGCATGAGATGATGATGCAATCCCACGGGGCTGAAAAATTTGGAAGAAGTGTGCACCGAAATAAAATTCTACAGCTCAATAGTAGTAACAGCAGCAGCAGCATCAGCAGCAGCAGCAGCAGCAACAACAACAACAAACAACAACGCAATTTTTTCCAGCTCGACCCCACTGTTTTGTCTTGCTATCTTCTACTTGAGTAGAGTACACAACATTTTCCAACCTTCATAATAATAGTCGCGAACGCACTACACCACAATCAAATTGTACATAACATGACAAAGACAGCTTTCATGGGAGGCGCCTTGTCCTTCAAGGGCGATAAGAAGAAAAAGAACAAATCAGCTAAAAAGAAGCAGAGCAAGATCAAACATTCTCATCAACACAAGAGTAATATCAAAGACGACGACGACGACGACGACAACAACAAAAACAACCTGGTCGCTAAACTTCCTATGGAAGAAGAATTAGAAGAATTAACAGAAGCCGAAAGGAAAGCTCGATCACGCAAACTGGAACGCGAAAAGATAGAACTGGCTAAAACGGCTGCCAAGAGTCACCGGGATCGTGTCGAAGAATTTAATGAAAAGTTGTCGAATTTGACCGAATTGAATGATATTCCACGTGTTAGTGCCGCTGGTAAAGGATAAATTTAAAAATAAAATTTGAAATTATCGGAGGGAAAAAAAAAAAAACAATGGTTCAGACAATTGGACAAGAAACAGTATGGTTGGTTGGTTGGTTGGTTTACCAACCGAAGATTTAGAGGTTAGCGTAATACGAAAAGAGAAAAGATGTTGGAAATTGCTGAGTAACTGTTACGAATAGTCTAGTATATATCTGGAGGGATTCCATCCTCGTTTTATTTTGACCAACAAATTGAACTGTGTATACAACAATTGATGCGGCAAGGCACTTTCTTCAGTATTTTCCCCGAATTTACAGTATATTCGAATGATTTTAAGAAGTGGCCGCTGTGTGCTTTTAGAAAACCTGCTAGATTTGCTAATAGTAGACTTGAAAGAATTATCATGTACTCTACTCTACTACTCAATTGATAACTCAGGTTGAATAATTCAGGAGGATTTAATTTGTGATGCTTGGAAAATTCGTTTCGAGTCCTTGAGGCTTCGCACGCTTTCCATTTTTGAATGTCGTTGTTCCATTCATCTCATTGATCAATATTCAGAGTACATGAGTTGGTGTGATAGATTCAGAGCTATTCAATTTCGTCCTTGCATGATTTTGATGTCGGCAGCCAAGAAGACCTGATCAACTGGGTAGCCTTACAAACAATGCTGTTCTCGAGCTTTGGGATCTACAGTCTGACTTGACTACACTGAATATTGTGATGTGCCCCAATCTCAGTGTTCGGCTGCCAAGGAAAAGCAGGTTTGAAGAAAATGCATAAAGTATTCTAATATTTGAAATAATACATTGTAGTAATATAAAGGAGCCGTTGAAGGCCATCTTGTACACTTTATGTGCCCTCGTGCTGGAATTTTCCATCATTGTTGGTGTCAAAACTTGCTTCAAAAATCATAGAGACATCGTGCGACTGTTTCAAGCAGTCATTGCCCCTTGGCGTCCTATCTGGATTTGCTGATCCCTGCAAGCGAATTGCAATCTTTCCAATTTTTCGACTTCCTGGAGATAGGGCCTCGTCAGGCACAACCCATTCGACAACCGGAAAAATCTCTGGGTCATTGGGAAATAATGTCAACGGCAATTTGTTGTGTCGACTGATGGATACTTTATACTGTAAATCACCCGGCAAGACAGTATTGTATTCACAAAAGGCTGTCATCGAGGCTAACCCTGATACCATGCGTTTCATAACTGCCAAGTACAACTGAATGTCTCCGTCCCATTCGATCGGCCACTTGTTTCTCCAAGATGAACCTTCGGTTGTAAATACACTGACGGTACTTTGACAGCTCGAATCGATCCACAATTCCAGAGCTGACTGGTTTTCCATCCACTCATCAGCAGCTGTTAACAAGTGCTGAAGTAGCTGATTGGGCACACCGTGCTGGCGGAGTATGTACATTTTCTTCACGTCACCAAAATTGTGATTGCCGGTACTGGGCGTGGAATTGGTCCTGCGCTCGGGATTGTTCCGATGCCTCGATAATGGACATTCTAATTCTTGTTGAATGATATCACGCAATTCATTCTTGGCCTTGGCCAGTCTCAGAGCTGCTTCGTTGCCATTGATGGGAGCGTCCTTTCTGCGTGTATAAGAAACACTGTTCAAGACGGAGGAAACATCTAGCTCTGGAAGGGTATGAGGAGACAGCATTAAGAAGGTACTTCCCATATATACACCGTCCTTGTTAATCCCCGTTGGCTGAAAGCCTGATTTCAGTACAGGTGGTCTGGCAGGACCAGGACCGTTACCTCCACCACTGCCATTGCTGTTGTTATCCGTTCGCGAACTTATTGTTCTAATAAGCGGGCTCCATGCAAAGTATCTTGCCTTGTTTCTTCCACGAATCAGTTTGTACGCGGCAGTTCTTGTCATCAGCATCATGCATAAGCTTAAATAACTTGCAAAGCAGTTCTTGTAGTGTTCTCTATCAAAATTGAATCAGTGACTATCTTTTGATCTCCCTGCCTGGTTTTCAGAAAACGTTGATCTGTTGCTTCTTTGCATTCTTGAAAGGCTCTTTCTTTCAGCGATAAAAGATAGTGTTTCAAAACTCGTGACGTCATAAAGGCGATCTTAAAAACGAGGAACGACTTGAATACCAGAGTGTTAGCTGCTATGCAATTCCTCCCTCTTCACCCCGTAGCACTATGATGATTCTATGTTTTGCGTAGTGTGCAGACAATAAAGTCGAATAGCTATTGTCGGTGCCTATTTACACGACGTACCATGGTAAAAGAAACAAGGGCTACGAGTCAAGAGTTGAGCACCGCTACAGTGCATCCCAAGGAACCTCGAGCATTCACTATGGTCAAGGAATTATCTTCCATCCTTGAAAGTGGAGTCTTACTCATACGTCACAAGGCATAAACATTATGAATGATTCCATGCAAAGAGCAAGACAGTCGCAGCACAGGCTGCATTCAAGCTATCGATGCTTTCTTCAACAGGAATTTTCACTTTCAGATCGCTGTAGGTACTGAGAAAATCTCTATCAACTCCTTGATCTTCATTGCCGATTACCATTACTCCTTTGGTTGAAAAGGTAGCCTCCTGAACAGAAACAGCATCGCCATCATTGGCGGTGGCGACAATCTGAAAGTCTCCCTCTTCTTTTAACCATTTCAAGTCTGCTGCGAAATCCTGCGAGTGATGAATTTTCATTTGAAAGATGCTTCCCATGCTCACCCGAATCGCTCGTCTTCCAAATGGTGAGCATCCCGTGGGATGCACCAGTACTGAATTGACCCCAAATGCATGACAGCTTCGTATAATGGCACCCACATTTTGTACGTCCAACAACCGATCCATGACCAATATCCGGTCCCCCAGCTCTCGTAACGGGGTATCCAAGGGTCGTTCCGCCACTGCTTGCAGTGACTGGTGGATCCTATGCCCCACAATTTTCTCCATTAATTTCTTTTCGATGCAGAACAAGCGGCAACAAGGCAAATTCGACACCAGCTCTTCGTGCCGATCATAATAGGATCGGGTTGCCAAAATGGATTTGATACGAAGACCTGCCGCAATAGCTCTTAGTACAACTTTTTCACTATCGATAACAATTTCGTCGCCCTCGTTAATTTTTCGTGGTGGTCGCAGCTTGAAGGAAGCCACTCGCTCATCGTCCACATCCGTGACAATCTCTAATTTCATCCTTTTTTGGGGTGTGTGTTGTGATGCGTAGGCTTTTTTCCGTTCCAGTTGGTATGGCAAATTGCCTATCCCTGGTTCTTCTACTGCAGTCCCCTACTCAATTGTTTCGTATTCTCCCCTTTGCAGTGCATAAATTTCGAACAATCCATGTGTTGTATGTTGTATTCGTTTGAGTATGTTTGCTTGAAAGCCTCATTTTTGTTTTGATGGTACCGTGCGGAACTCTTCCTTGCTTGTCTTCTGAGAAATAAATTGTTTTCATTCGATGGCTCTGGACGAGTCCCGCTGGGACTGGACCCTCAATTCGATCGCGACGAATCTATCTGCTTCTTATCTTTTTATTGATCCATTTATTCATAGTTCTCTTCTTTGCTTGGTTGATGAAGATCTTGACCAGACTGCTGTACCTTCCATCATCTCTAGCTTTCCTAAGTAGCAGAGCTAACGCTTTACCAACCAGTCTAAAACGAAGCATTTACCACACAATAACAACAACAAAAATGAGTGCTTCTGCCGCCTCTGTCGTCGAATCCAAATACGTGGTCTACGGTCCTGGCGACACGGTAGAATTCCGAACGAAAACACTCAAGCCAAAAGCGGGCCATGTTCTGGTCCAGGTCTATGCGAATGGTGTAAATCCTGTCGAAGCCAAACGTTCCATTGGAGATAAGCTCCCAAAAAGCATGGAACGATTGTCCTTCTGGCTGGTCAAGGGAACACCTGTTGGATTTGAGTTCAGTGGAGTAGTAGCAGAGGACAACAATGATTGTGGTTACAAAAAGGGCGACCAAGTCTTTGGTAGCATGCCACCTCCCGGTGGAAGTATGGGTACGTACATTTCGGTGCCAGAACATCAGTTGGCACCAAAGCCAACGTCGTTGTCGTTTGAGGAAGCTTCCTGCCTGCCTCTGGTGGGCCTGACTGCTTTGCAAGCTCTCAAGGAATATAGCGATGGCAAAGCCAAATCTATTTGCATTTTGGGAGCCAGTGGAGGCACCGGTCATGTGGCAATCCAAGTGGCCAAACAGCTCGGTTTTACTACGATTGTGGCCGTCTGCTCTACACGAAATTTAGAATTTTGCAAAGTCCTCGGTGCGACCCGCACTATCGATTATACGAAAGAGACCGTGGCACAAGATTTAAAGAATATTGTTGGAGATGATAATGTGGATATAACCATGGACTGCGTTACCAGTGGTGACCCGGCTGACCAAGCAATGGGATACCCGCAAATGCTGTTGCCATTGACGAACATCAGGTATTTGCGATTGGGTGGCGTATTTTCCGACTGGTGTGTTGCTTTGGTGGAGCGCTGGGGCTGGAATTTATTTGGAAAAGAAAAGCTCTTTTGGATACGATTCCCTCATTCAAAAGAGGAGTTGCTACAATTGAAAGGCTACTGCGATGCAGGTCACTTGAAGCCAAAGATTGAAAAAACAGTACCCTTTACCATTGACGGAATCCAGGAAGCCTTTGCCGATATTATGTCACGTCGAGCCAAGGGAAAGATTGTGATTCAGGTAAAAGAAGAGTAATTCTTGAGAAGGCGGTGCTTTAATGCGAATATTACAGTAATTATCACGATAGTTTCTATTTGTATACTCCAAGTTATGAAGAGGCTACCGTACGTCCTCGAAGAACCCCGTTACACGTACTTGTTGGACATTAATTATCACTATTACCGGTGTAGTTTTTCAAAGTATTTTACACCTTTGTATTATCCAACTTTAAAGAATAATGATTGTTGTATTCAAACGGCATGGCGGCTCCTTTCGGTGCAGGTACCCACTTGCTACTTCCTTGTTGCAACACTTCTGTGGCCAACAACCACTTGGAACCATTCACTTCCACAATTGTTCCTCGAAGCTTGGCACCATCCCGAGGCCAATTATTGTTGTTTTCCAAAGCACTCTCACCGGTAGGGTCTTTGCGCCAGAACATTCCGGTGCAACCTGGACGATGCTTTTCGAGAGAGACTTGCTGAACGTCGGACGAGATCATTTTGATATTCTTTGGCTTTTTGGAAGAAGATGTATTATTACCCATGAAATTGTATTGAACGATGACTTTTTGTTCTTGTGTTTATAATCTTTGTTTTTGCTGTCCTTTAAAATGCTACAGTGGTAATTTTTTATAAAGTTTGTGGGAGAAGGCGGGTTTAGTTTGACAATTTGACATGTCCTTTTGCTTGAGCATCTTCTTGCCTTCTTGCTTGAGCATTCTTTCATTTTCTTCTCGCACGAGCCATCCAACAGAAATGCGATAGAGAGAAGAATAACAGGGTTATACGAAATCCTCAACTCTAAGTGTGGTACGAGGAGCAGCGTACTTTCGTTCGAGGGATGCACCAGCACGGTATTATTGGAATGATTCCATTATTATTGATATAACTCGGCCCAGTAATTGAAAGTGCAGTGCAGTGCAGTTTTTTATTTTGGTTGTCAGAAAAATCCCCCGGAACTTTAACCTCTCCACAAAGCTTTTAACCAAAAGACACGCATTGTTTACTATTAGCAAAGTACACTATTAGGAACTGTATTCGCTATTCAAGTAACATTTGGTTTTCCCGATTTTGGTACCTACTCGAGTACATTTTAGTAGTTGCTTGAGTAGTAGAAGTTGTTCTCACAACATACACTATTTTGTGATTTTACACTTTAGATAGGTCTAGTAGCTGACTGGTCTACTGCTAGTAGTAGCTAGTAGACTACTAGTACTAGTAGTAGTAGGTCTCAGGAGATCTATCAATAGTTGTAGTAGTGCTCGCTCTCATAGCAATATTATTATTAAAGTACTGGTATCCGAATGGGGCTAGCTGGGTGCCGCCAAATGGCCAAAACCATTGCGTTTACCGGTATGACATTGTACCAGGTACAGTAGCAATTGCAAGCCCAACGACGGCCACCACTGCGTTGCTGCCCTTTACTGTTAGACTTATACCAACCTGCTGGAAGATTCTTTGACTTAAATCCGCTCTCTTTCTCGTTTTTGAGATTCCTTCTGAAAAAAAAAGTAATCCTTTAATCCCTACCTGGTACTGCCAGTAGAGCTACCACAGGAGGCAGCAAATACACTACTGCAAGTGTCAAACGACCATCAACAGATTTTCCACCAGGGTACCAGGTGATAGTACCAGGGTACCAGTATTAACTACAAACCCAATGCGGCAACGTTCAATAACGTCACGTTTCATTACGAGGGTACTACTAACGCATAGAAAAATGTTCCAGCAGATATAAAAAGACATAATTATTATTTGTGCGAGAAAAGACGATCAAGAGAGCAACATCGCGGCATTGGGACTTGAACCGGCTTCGATAACGCTCAAAAATTAAAAGGGGGTAACCCGAACTAGATTAAATGTGTTTTGCATTGTTCTTAACAACATAAATACCCCTGAATCAAATTTGTAAGTGCGGTGGGAATTGGCGCTCGAGAAGATCCAGGAGCGGCAGGCTCCTTTTTATTTTATTTTTCTTCTTTCGCAAGGATCTTTCGAACCGGGTACCTGGTGCTAGTAGTAGTACCATCTGTGTCAACATCAATAAATAAATAAATCATTATTACATCGTTGTCATGTAGTAATGCTTACTATTCGACAATAATATCATCGCTGTCGCATAACGAAATCTCAAAGTCTTATATAAACTTGCCGCATTCCTTCCCTTGCATGCACCTCTCCAGCAGCATTGTCCATTCGAAAAAATGACGCGACGAGACCACACGGATACCTCCTTCTCCTCCTCTTCCTCCTTTTCTTCTCCAGAGGAGAATTTTCTTTTAGAGTCCTCCGCATGCGAAGACAGCAGTGATGCTCGTACCAGCTCTGCATTGGTCAATTCGACGATGAGTACAGCCAGCATCGGTCTGAACATGATCCACAACAACAGCTGCCCAGACAGAGACACAGATCTTGCCTCTACCGCATTTCAGGGCTTTCACATGCTGTGCTCGTACGACGAATCACCGGGTGCTGCCACTGCCACTGCGGCAGCTTCTGCTGCTTCTGCCGCTCAATCCAATGAAACGTTGATCCGGAAGTCTTCGTCTTTATCGTCCTCCAACTACCAACAGTTGCGACATTTGGTCAATACCAATTCACGAAATAAAGCTGCGTTCTTGTGGCAGTCAGAGAATCTCTGTTGTCATGCCGAACAGACCACTAGCAGTAGTAACACGCAGAGCGAACATCATGATCTCATTCTATTTGAAGAACCAATTTACAGTGATGATGATGATGCGGATTTGAACAAAGACGGCTATTGTAATAGTGACGATGACTTTGATCAGCACGAGACAGAACTTGCCATGGCTCTCGAAAGGCCTCGTTCGACAGTAGATTCTCGTCATTCCGATAGCAATCATGGCCACGAAGAGGGGAGCAATGGCACCAAGAATGACCCTCGATACGTCCCAAGGCCCAGTTCCACAACACCAGGTCTCCGAGAAATGTCCAGGCTCTTTCACACTTCGTCTCTTCCCTCGCAAGATCAACTAGCACAACGTCGATACGCTGTACAGGAAGAAGAACCTATTGTGGTGGTCCGACCTACACCCGTTCAACCTGTACGTGCCATTGATGCTGGTGGCTTGACAGCACCTCATCGTACTATTTTCCATGCCTCGAAGCGCTTGAAGTCCTTATCGAACAAGAAGATTCCTTCGCCGTTGACCAAGAGCATGAGTACTCCTCCCATGCGTTTCAATCCTGTAATGTACCGACGCGCACGATCCCAAGACGACCACGCGTTGGCAGCAACACCAATCGACACCAATACCAATCGCACTGCTTTGTCCATCTCTCCTCCACCTCTGACCAAAATTCATAGTTTTGGGAAAAAGTTGGGATTGCCACCTCTGCACCGACGGACGACATCGGATGCATCGGGAGGGAGTGACGTTTGTGGAGATGGCCAGGGTACCAGCAATCATCCCAACAAGAAGACGTCGAAGAAGAATCCTGTAAAGACCCTTCTTAAGCGTAGTCGACTTCCATCGTTCCGCAAACCAAAGTTTCAATCCTTGGGCAGCAAGAAACAATCGGATCGCGATCGAAGTATCACTCCTACAGAATCGCCGGTAGTAGAAGGGAGATGCTCGGATGTGGCCAATATTTTGGCATCGTTGGAGGCGACGCATTTGGAATATAGTAGGCATCAGCAGGGAAAGAGCCGCTCCAGACAAGCAAAAAAAAGTAACAAATATAACAAGGCGAGCGGCAGCTCCCCCGTGTCGCATCAAGACAGTGGAGGTACGCAAAGTGAAACATCATCCATCGGGGACTTGTTTGACAATATCGACGACGACGACGATGATATTTGTTACTCTGAATCGTCTCAGGAGTCACGCAGCACTCCTTACGAGGACAGTAACAATCAAAAGTTCCACAAATGCTTTTCTAAGAAGGCTGGTAACAAGACCAGTTCCTGGCATCAGTACCAGCAGCAAGAAGATTGTAACTCCTTGCTCTCCTCAAAGACGGAACTCCTTCGTTGTGCTTCCGAAGCAACGGCTAAGGCTTCTAATTTGAGTGACGATCCAGCGGCCGATCGCGCCAAGCTCCTCGACCTGCAAGCCAAACTTAGCCAGCAGGAAGAGGAGCAGCGCAAACGATTTTCCGCCCCGCCCATTGAATTTGATGCGCCAGGAGGTGACAATCTGATTCGCGTCCGTGATGCCGTGTGCGAAATTGAGGTCGTGCCAAAACGCGACAAGGATTTGAATACCATTGCCGAATTCTAAGCGTTACAAAAAATGTTCTTTTGTTGTTGTAAATTCTAGTTCACAAACAAAGTTTATGTTCATTTATTTATCCTGTAAAAAGTGTCTGCGGATTAATATGCCATCAATGCTCGAACTTGCACTAGTAGTAGAGTCACACAGCAAAGGCAACAATCTAGCACATCCTGTACTGGTAGAAGCCCAGATCATCGCGTCACTATCATTCAGTTGACTCTTTCGTTAGCAACAGGAAATATCCAATAACTGAATAATATCTATCTCGCTTTTCTGTTGATTCAAGCAATCCTAAAATCTTTCTTCCATAGTACCATACTAGTGTGGCGAGGGAGGAATTCTAGATTGATAGGTACTTGCACCTAAGTCAAAAAATAAAGCCATTTCAGCATATCCAGCAGAAGCCCAGATAATCACAGTATTTGTTACTACTAGTAATAGAATAATCCATCAAGTAAAAACTGTCTCTGCATTTCTGTTCATTCAATCCCAAGATCTTTTTTCCACATGGCAAGCAAATCTAAATTGACACCGCTACCACCGCAGATCTCTACCACTATTGGACCATCGACGCCATCTAATGTAGTCTTTCGTAGTCGATCCGAATACAGAGCTGCTAAGCCTGCACCACATGCTGGCTCCACTAGAATGCGATGATCCTCAGAAAACTTTATGCATGCTTCAACCGCTTCTTTATCGGTACAAATGGCCGCTTCAACCTTCCCGCCCATTGCCTGGTGCTGGTGAGATCGTGTAATGGCAACTTCTGTAACTTCCAGAGCTCCCAACGAAGTGGCAATGGAGCTAATGGTGTCCAGTCGAACTTTTTCGCCTCCCTTGAGCCAGGACTGGCAAAAACTGGATGCACCCTCAGTCTCGCAAGCCACAACTTTGGATTCCTTGCCGTGGCGTTCCAATCCTTCCAGGACACCACAAATAAGTCCACCACCTCCTACACTTACAATCACGGCACCAATGTGAGAAATTTCTTCCACAATTTCATCGATCAGCGTGGAATGACCAGTCCAAAGAAGAGGATTGTCGTAGGGGCTACAGTATTCTGCCTTTGGATCTTCTTCGGCTCGTTGCCGCGCCAACAAGTCGGCTTCGTTCCAAATTTTTCCGTGGACCGTAACGTCCGCATTTAAACTCTTCAGCTTGGCAATCACGTGACTCTTGGTGCTCTCGGGGACTACAACACTAATATCCATACCATATTTTAGCCCTACAGTGGCCACTGCCAATCCGGCATTTCCACCTGACGATGCAATCAATTTCTTGGTCCCCTGGGTAGTAGAGAGTGTTTGACACAAATTTGCCATGCCACGATCTTTGAAGGATCCCGAGGGTTGCAGACAGTCCAGCTTTATATAGATATCCCGACCTGTAAGTTTCGACAGAGGTTCCGATTTAATAAGCGGCGTTCGAAGAAAGAGACCACTTTCTTCGGCGTTCATGACTCTTCCAGTGGCTGTCATTTGTCGGAGGTTTCTGGCGGCGAATGGCAAATGATTGGAGGTCTGGAAGGTTCGAGCAGCTCGAGGAAAAATAAAAGACAAGAAGATGCTTTGGAGACTCCAAACAAAAATGGCTCGATGAGCAAAGGGCATACTGTTTAATTATTTATTTTACTCGGTATGCGTTGTACAGCAAGTACTTGCGTGCTATTGAAAAACCAAGGCGTTGATGAGAGGCACTGTCATCAATAATAAAAGGCCGCACATCTCTTCCTTAAGTTCAGCTACTACAACAGGGAGTCTCTAGTAGCTAGTAGTATCTTCTACTCTAGTAGAGGAGAGATTACGCGGAGACACGAGCAGGACGGAACAGGAACCGTTCGACCAAATCCACCAGATCGTTAATTGCTTGATGTAAAAGCACTACAATGCAATAACCAGGGCCGTACAAGAGAAATACAGACTTCTCCAGTTATGGATTATCAGCTGGTGCAAAGGCTTCCCGTCGCATCGCCCACTAAACAAAGACGACCTAAACAAGGCCCTAACCACTTTCGAAGGTCTACCAGAGATATGCACTTTATATTATTTATGAGGATCTATGGCGAGAGCAGCGAATGTGCAGTTCTCATGGAGCAGCTCGAGGAACAAACGCAGGAATACCCGTAATGGCTCGTCCCAAAATCATGGCGTGAATATCATGTGTGCCTTCGTAAGTGTTGACAGCCTCCAAGTTCATAACGTGTCGGATGACATGATATTCATCCGAAATACCATTGCCACCGAGCATGTCTCGAGCAGTACGTGCAATGTCTAGAGCTTTGCCACAACTATTGCGCTTGATCATGCTTACCATGTCTGGCTTAGCATTACCTTGTTCCATAAGGCGGCCAACCTGGAGACATCCTTGTCTCCCCAGAGCAATTTCAGTCGACATGTCTGCCAGCTTCTTTTGAATCAATTGGTTGGCCGCAAGGGGAGCGCCAAATTGCTTTCGTTCCAAACAGTAGTCTCGGGCTTGGTGCATGCAAAATTCAGCGGCGCCCAAGGCACCCCATGCAATGCCGTATCGGGCATTGTTCAAGCACCCGAAGGGACCTTTCAAACCCTCAATGAGCGGAAATTCATTTTCTTTGGGGATTCTCACACCCTCCATAAAGATCATGCCCGTGGCTGATGCTCGAAGACTAAACTTTCCTTCTATCTTGGGAGCTTCTAAACCAGGTGTGTCCTTTTCTACAACATATCCTCGAATCTTGCCTTCCTCATTTCGCGCCCAAATGACAAATACGTCAGCGATAGGAGAGTTTGTGATCCAATTCTTGCTTCCATTGAGCACAAATTCATTGGTTGCAGCATCAAATTTAGACCTAGTCTCCATGGAAGAGGGGTCAGAGCCGTGGTTTGGCTCGGTTAGACCAAAGCATCCAATCATATTACCTGATGCTAGTTCTGGTAAATACTTTCTCTTCATTTCTTCAGTCCCATATGCATAGATGGGATACATAACCAAGGAGGATTGGACCGACATGGCAGAGCGGTAGGCCGAGTCGACTCGTTCAACTTCTGTTGCCAACAGACCATACGATACATATCCCAGACCAGCCCCGCCATAAACTTCGGGGATAGTGGGCCCCAGCATACCAACTTCTCCTGTAATTAAAAAATCGAGTTTGCAGAAAGGGTAAGACAAAGAAACTGATCATGTACTCAGTCCTGGGCCAGTCAATCGTGTGTACTTTGTTGAATATACGTACTACGTACCCATTTTCTTCATCATATCCTTGTTACATGGAATCTCGTGTCGATTCGCTCCCACAATTCCCGGCATCAATTCTCCTTGGCAAAAGGCATGACCGGCATCCCATACGGCAATTTCTTCTTCGTTTAGTTGACTGCGAAGTCGAAAGGGATCTTCCCATTGGTAATTGGATCCACCAAAAGCATCTTTGGAGTGTACTACTACTGAACCATCGTGACCATCGTCATCGCCACTACTTTTGTCGTGATCTACCAAGACACTAGACGAAAAGTGAGAACACGGCTGTCTTATCACGCAATGGCGTTGTTTAATAGAACGCAACTGCTTGACCGCCAGAGAGGTGAATCGATTTGCCAGAAGCAGCAGCATGATGAAAAAAGAAAAAAACTACTGTAAGAATCGGACAAAAGAATTGCTTCTTCTTTTATGCGCAGTTTGGTTGATGCCTTGGAAAGTATAAATTCACGTGAATCCGGTAGTATCAAAACAGTAAATAGTGCCTAGATTCTCACTTCAAAGTTGACCCCCGCTGATGTTACTAGTAGTAGTAGCTGGCAGAGTAGTAGTAGTATTGGTAGTTTGTTCGTTGTAGTTTTTGAGTTTGTTTCTTTTTTGTGCCGAATGTTGTTGTCATTAAATTCTGCAGGGTGTCAAAGTTCGCTGCCTGGGTGGTTGGTCTCAAGGTCGCTGCCTGGGTGGTTCGTACGAAGCCGGCTAACAGTCGCATTTTTTATCTTTTTATTATTGTTATTATTATTTCCTGTACTCTGTAGTAGCCTACAGTACTTGACTTGTCCTGCCAAATGCTCTATCACTGACAACTACTCGAGTAGTTATTCGAGTAGCTCAGTAGTCGTATATGCACTCCATGCAATCTTTAGCATTATTATGAATTATTATCCAGGTCATTGTTGTACTTGGACGCGATCCCTTGCTGTCCAGAGACGGCTGCTCGCACTTGTGTTTCACCAAGATTTGTTTCGAGACCTCTGTATTCTCGGTTTTTCAAAAACTCGGCTGCCTCACTTTTGTACGTAGTTAGTTGGCCTTTTCCTGGTAGAGCTTTCAGATCGACGCCTCCTCCAGAGCTACCCTTACTTCTGGATTCGTATTTACCCGTGATCATGGAAAAATAGGGTGCATCTTCTTCTTCGTTGCCGGAGGATGCCACAATATTGTCCGCAAAATTTTCTTCGCCAATTCCGGCCATTTCAATGGGATATCGCACTAAGAAATCATTGTAATCCAAACTGTAATCACATTCACCCCATTGAACTTCGGGACCACCCGAACCAAGTGCCATGTGCAACTCCAAGGGCGTAATAATAGGAACATGCATTTCTCGTTGCTCTCCCTCGTCCAGCCAAGATGTTTCTGCGCAAGCTACCATGATGAAACACTCAATCTCTGCAAAATTGGCAATTTTAGCTGGATTGACTTTCCCCATGGCAAATACGTAGCTCGATCGTCCATGCTTTTCAATCACATTCCGCAAAGACTGAACCACAGATCGAAAATAACGTTGTGACAGTGTACCAATAAGGATTCCAAAAATGGAAGCATCTCGGGCTTTCTGGATCAAATAGAACCGTCGATTTAATTGTCGTTGAATGTTAGAGGGAGTAGATGTCACGATCGACTGGGACATGGGAGAATAGGTCCACATATTAGCGGGTCGTGATTTGGCGGAAAGATACCAAAGGATGATATTCATGTACTGCCTTTGCCCTTCTCGCGCTGTTGTTTTGCCGTCCGTCGTCGCCTGGTCGCCGATAAACACGACCGAGAAAGTCGAAAAATCCAAATCTTTGGGGACTTGTAATCCACCTAATAAAAAATGTCTGGTGCGTGGGACAAAGGATTGGTCAATAGCAGTACCTGTTTTCTCGACTGTGCCACCGATTGAAGTTGGTTGTTCTGTTGTACTCGATTCGACAGGTTGTGATGCATTGTCGTTTTGCTTGTGGCATTCCGAATTTCCCCCACAGCAAGCACTGCTGTCCGGAGTCCCAGTCTCTATTATTTTGTTTAATAAAAGGCTTTCCAGTGATTCTTGCGGTATTTGTCCCGTAACCAACAACATATCTCCACGTTCGCTCAACTGCGTTTGCAAATCTTCCATGGCATGTTGGTATCTCACTTGGTACAGTAACAATAATCTTCGTGCTCCTGCCTCTTTGGCTTGTTGCAGAATGGATCTGACACAGGTTTCGGTATCCCATTGTTCTGTCACTCCAAATCCGTACAGTACGGGCAGTTGCAAAGCGGGATGGCTCAAACAGGCGTGCCCGTAATGTACCAGTACATCGGCATTTAAATGCAGTGCTGCCACTTCGTCCGGACAGCACGGACCAAAAGTCGTATCTCCCAAACAAAATACCAGTACTTGCTGTTGTTCGATTGTCTGCGATAAAGAAGTATTGTCGTCATCGTCGTCGTTGTCTGCCAATTTCAACAGAGCTTCTTCCATTTCCCAGCACACGTCAGGAGCATCGCACAAGAGTTCATCCGGAAATTGCAAGGCTACTCGTGCCAACCAATTTGTTGTTGATGTTGTCCTGGAAGGCGCATCGTCGTCTTTTGAATGTTGCTGTTGCTGTTGCTGCTGTTGCTGCTGCTGTTGCTGCTGCTGTTGTTTCTGGCGCACAATTGCCATGATTTCTTTGGATAAACGACCGATTTCAAAGTATTGGGAAATACTGCTGTTGGACCCTCGGGCAGATATAGCAACGGCTGGTATATCCAAGGGTGCAGAAGTTTGCTGAATGGCACGAGACCCATCGTCGAAAAGCAATTGAGGTGCTGTTCTGTCGGACATGGTTGTGTAATAAATATTATTCCACGGATTCTTTATTTATTGTATTGATCTAGTTGCTAGAGCTAAAACCTAATTTGTTTGCTTGGATTTTTACTACTCCGAGTGAAGTAGTCTACTGTAGTAGCTAGTACTCCAGTTGTAGGAGGTAGAGGAAACTAGTCTAGCACTACCATAGTCTATTACTGCGCCTACGGTAATAACAGAAGCGGGCGAAAATGCAGTATTTTCAATTTCTTCTTTGAATGGCTGGTCGGAAGCTCTCTAATTTGCAGACGCACGAATGAGATCTTTAGTAGGATTAGGGTTGTAGCTATCGTTGACATCTTCAAAATAATACGAATGTGTCACACAGGAATTAAAGTACCTGGTAGTTAAGAATTTAAGTCATCAACAGCAATGCCAATACTTGTTTTTTCTTTCTCATCCCAGCCACACAAAAGCTCGATCAATAAGGTTCCACACAAACTCACCAACGAAAAAGTATACATTCGAGACATGACCAGCTTTATCACTGGACCTCTTACTCTCATTGCCGTTGGTGCGGTGTTTTCGGGATTGTTTCGTGGCACAGAGATATTGGGACGATCTCTCCACCAGGAAGCGCACTCCTCTCACCATGAAGAGCACCACGAAAGACAACACGAAGATTACCACGAAAAACAGACGCCGTCTGCAAAAGGGCTTACTATTGATTTGGATGCGTACACCATTGATGCTCAACACGATTTTATTCGAGATTTACCTGGTCTTGGCTATGATCCTGGTTTCAATCAATTTGCTGGATACTTGACTGTTGATCCAGAGCACGGACGTAACATCTTTTACTGGTACGTCGAATCGCAAGGCAATCCAGCAGAAGATCCCGTAGTCTTGTGGACCAACGGTGGGCCGGGGTGTAGTGGCTTTGTGGGTTTTGGAACCGAAATGGGGCCCTACTATATTCGTGCCAACGGTACTCTCTCGGAAAATCCTTTTTCGTGGAACAAGTTGGCCAATATGCTATACATTGAGCAACCTGCTGGTGTTGGGTTTAGTTACAGTGATACCAGGTCCGACTACAAGACGGGAGATGATCAGGTTGCCAAGGACAATTACTTACTAATTCGGGAGTTCTTAACGCGCTTTCCAGAACGTCAAAACAATCATTTTTATATTTCATCGGAGAGTTATGGAGGTCATTACATGCCACAATGTAAGCACAGGGCTATTGTGGGTGCGCCTTTGAGCGAATGATTATTTGCAAAGTATCAATCACCTTGACTCTCTTTGAAACTCAACCTCCCCTTCTATTCTTCTCTTATAGTGACTTTGGAAATTTTACAGCAAAATACAGACGGGCTCATTAACTTTCAAGGAATGATGGTCGGGAATCCCTATGTCGATCCATTTTCCAACACCATGACCCAGATTAGGGCCTTTTACTCTCATGGGCTTTTACCAAAACCCCTCTTTGACGAATGGTCGAATGAGTGTACTCTGCCAGAGAACTATGATAGCAAGAAATGTACTGACAGGATGGAAGAGATGTTCAAGGGTTTGTACGGCGAGATTAATCCATACGCACTTGACTATCCTGTCTGTATCGAGGACCAACACACTATTAGCCAGCATTCACGCAACCTTACCAAAAAGAAAACGTCGTCTCAAGTAGATCAGCTTCTCAATGCGTCATCGGCTGGTGGTCCTCCATTTTTGCCGACAAAAGATGTGTACCGTCCCTGCTCTGAAGAACATCTCGATGCCTATCTCAACCGTGACGACGTGCGCAAGGCTCTTCACGTTAGCCACAAGGCTGCGAAAACATGGAGTGCTTGCTCTGATAAGATTCACTACTCTAGAAAAGACGCCAGTGCATCTATTATTAGTCTGTATAAGGATGTGGTTCAGAGAGCTATCGAAGAGGGTTTGCAGATCTTTATCTACAGCGGCGACGACGATAGTGTCTGCAGCACCACAGGTACCCAATCTTGGATTTACGACGTGGGCTTTCAACCAAAAGCAGATTGTTTCTGGAAGGCCTGGAAAACCGAAGGTGAAGTCGCAGGATATGCTACCAGATTTGAATTGGGAACAACCGACGGTCAATTTACCTTTGCCACCGTGCACGGAGCAGGACACGAGGTGCCCGCTTATCGGCCCATGGAAGCCCTGGAGATGTTTCGTATGGTCCTCGCCAAGGAATGGTAACCAATAAATTGACAACAATACAGTATTATAACTGTTGAAAGGAGTAACCGATCAGCTAGTGGCAACATAAATAATTCTAGAGCAGCAGTGAATCTAACATCGAACCAGCATATCCATAGTCTCAGGGTGAACCCCTTGGTGCTTGAATATTGTCTTGCTATAGCGGCGTTAAAGCACAAGATTAATAGAGAATCTTGAGGTAACAGATTTACTGCCTGAAGTCTTGTACTGTAGTTCGTAAGGAACATGATTGAGAGGCGAGGCGTGTTGCCTTCTTCCCAATTCAAAGCATGGACACCGGGTCTGTTTCGAAAAGCGAGTCACATATGTTTCTCAATGCGCAGAACTATATTAGCTTAAAAGTCTTATGCTCTGATCGAAGCAAAATTATATCAGGGTCGAAATATCAACTTGTAGCGGTATTTATTGCTGGCTCGTTACCGCTGATCATATGTCTCGCGGCTTCCCCACGACTTGAGGTTCTGCTAGCAGAAGCAAAAATAGGGTGTCCAGCGTCACTGCGGTGGTACTTGCAGCAAACAAAGCCGGTACAAGTCCTGTCGTTGTGTCGGAAGTGCACAGCACATCACTGTTGGTCATGATAATATCCTGCAGTCCATCCCCCCATGATAGACCATTTTCCAAAGCCAGTATCACGCAGTTTCGAACGTAAGAAAGTGTAGCTCGTCGGAATGATGATGGTGAATTATTGATTTCTGTTGTAGGATGTAATATTATGTGCACCAGTTGCGGTGTGGCGTAGGGGTGGTTGGCCCTCAAAATATGACCAAGGGGATAGTTGTCCGTGTCGTCGAGCCGTGTAACTTGGTCGGGAAAGAGGTCCATAGCAACTTGCAGTAAGACGGGTACTGGTACCTTCAACGACGCTACGGTGTGCACTAGACTCGGGATTTCTTTGCGTTTATTGCCATCTTCGGCTTTGTAATCATCCTCGTCATCATCAGCATCATCATCCAAAGTGGTAGTTCGGACATTTTCGGACAGAAACAACAGACATTTCCCCCACATGACCAAAGTATCCGTCTCATCCTCCTCCTGATTCTCTGAAAGCGCATAATTGCTGCCATCCTTATCGTAATTACCGTATGACAAATACTGAAGTGCCATTCTTCTCATGGTGTCTTTTTTTGTTGGAGTGAGGCCGTTCAAACAGGAGGCTCGGCCACGCAACAGTATTTCCAATGGCGAAGAACACTTGTCCAAGGACTGTTGTGGATCAAAGTACGACTCGCCTCCCACAATGGGAGCAATCCAATTGATAGATGACACCGATTGCGATCGTGTCTGCATTAAAATACGAAGAGTAGACGTTGGAGCATTGCGCTTGGCGGCCAGATACAGTGGCGATGTCCGTGACGGTGTTGGCAGTTTTCCTTTTCCGTGCAGTTCCTGTTCGACCATCATGGCCGTATCGCAAAACAGCTGCATAACTTTATCACCTCCCGAAAAGAATCCCAAATTGTGCAGCGGTGTGTAAAAGTGAAAGTCTTCCACGATGATGGCATGGCGATTTGCTCGCAGCAGAGCTACCGCAATCTCCATCGGACAGCCCTCGTTAAAGGTAGCCAGATGCAAGGCAGTTCGACCCGAGTGCTCTGTTTTGACAAACGCTTCTTCTGGCGACTCTTTGCATCGTACTACCAATTCTTGCCACTGTCGTTGCCATGCTAGTGTTAGTAAGCGACACGTAGCCCGTGGAACAACATCGTACGAAGGTACCATCATGCCATCGAGGTCGATCGTCAAGCAATGCTTCTTGTTGCGGTTGTGACGTCCCAGAAAATCGAAGTCCCCAACATCTACACCACTGCCACAGCAAAATTTCATGCTGAACTGACGGGTCCCTTCGCTCAATAAAAAGATAATGTTCGTTAGAATCGTATTAGTATTAAAAAATGAAAGGCAAAGGATACAGAGAAGAGGAGGTGAGGACGGAAAGAGGATTCGCATAGACCGACATGGTACTGTAGAGCATATTTCACCCTTCTGCTTGAGTAGACTAACGTAGCAGAGTACTAGCTACTAGCGTAGCTACTTCTAGCTAGTAGTAGCTAGCTACGAATACTAGTAATTAGACCTACTACTGCCTAGCAAGAGGCTCTACTCTCTAGCTCCTACTAGTAGTAGTACCAGTAGCAGACTACTAGTAGACTAGCTAATAGAGTACTCCTCCGAGTGTTACCTGGTAGGCATCGTAAAGATCAACTATGCGTAAGAGGCTGTTGTATTCGCTCCTACTACCAAAGCTCCTCCTACAATTCTAGAAAAAATCGAGTGAAAAAGGAATTGGCTGTACTACTACTTCCCAAGTAGTAATATAGAACCTCGACAACAACAAACACCTCCATTAACAAGTTAACTACTCTTACCATAACTAAAGCAATTAATAACAACAATAGTAACGCAGTTAATAAGCAAACGCAGCTAGTAAGCAGACCTGCTAAAATGAGGCTCATAACCAAATACACCAACCACAAGACGGCACAAAGGAACAGGAAGACGAAGGACCGTGCAAGCCCGAGAGGCGAAGCAGAGCACGAACACCAAGAACCAGTAACGCTATTACCCCATCCCAACTCGCACGAAGCTCCCGCCATGGATCGTACTGACTCTAGCGAAAGACCGAGCGAGGGCGTCAAGAACAGCCACAACGGGGATAGTGCTGGTATCGGACAACATCGCTCAGGGTATGACAACATCACTGACGACGAAGACAACCAAGACATTAACCGCAATGACAGGCATGAGCAGGACCACCCCGGCAAACACGGACAACAACATAACATGCACTGTAGACCGCACCGGCCCTGACGCCGAACCGGTTCGTCCCCGTGATATGGAACATGATGTAGTCGACACGACCAACACGACCACCAGCACCTCTACAGAGGTGGAGTCTCCTACTACCGTCGACCCAAAAAGCACAACTTGTGCCTTTTCTCGCAACCCCAGTCCTGGAACAACTCTTCGCAACAACCAAAACCCTCCACTGGATGATACTATGGCTCAGGCAGTAGAAACGTTACAAATTGGACCAACTAATGTCGTCATGCCCGAGCCTACATCAAACACAGCTCCATGCTGGACCCTCGTCCCCGCCGCTTACAAGAAAGCCCCAACAGGTCCTACTACCTCCCACACCAGCCAGGAATTTGGACTTGCTTTTGAACGCACCACCAAAGGCAACAACTGGTCCACAGATGATCTCCTCCTCATTTTGCAAACTATTCAGTCTCATGATCCCCAAGCCATGCTTAGTAGTGCAGACAACAAAACTAAGCCCACCCTGGTGACAGCCGTATTACACAAAGCCCAAAAAGATACCCCATGGTTCACCAAGTTCACTGCTATGAAAACAATGACCTGGGGCAAACCCTCTGATGGCACAACCAAGATAGTATTCAGCCTTTGGCTCACCTCAACAATTATCAAGAAACAAGACTTGGCACAACTGAGAATGGACTCTGACTTCACTGAAATGTTGAAAGGCACCAATACCTACATGAAAGTGACTAAGCTTCTT
>Ga0210025_1001106_pt1 | contig 30633 bp, 30 predicted proteins | sample CryGeyme20150102_FD_183989 | JGI IMG/M metagenome (GOLD analysis project Ga0210025, IMG submission 183989) | Groundwater microbial communities from Crystal Geyser aquifers in Utah, USA - Crystal Geyser metaG 2015-0102 (SPAdes) (version 2) | ecosystem: Environmental > Aquatic > Deep subsurface >... | reverse complement strand
TCTATAAGATTCTATTTCTAGCGCTAGCGTCCGCTAGTGCGAAAAAAAAAATGAAAGCGTCCGCTTTCAACAACAAAAAAACTAGATCTAATAAACTAAGGATTGGTGCTGCTCGAGTAATAAGTCATTATCAATTCAATTACCCTTTTTATTATCTATAAGATTCTATTTCTAGCGCTAGCGTCTGCTAGTGCGAAAAAAAAATGAAAGCGTCCGCTTTCAACAACAAAAAAACTAGATCTAATAAACTAAGGATTGGTGTAGCTCGATTAATAAGTCATTATCAATTCAATTACCCTTTTTATTATCTATAAGATTCTATTTCTAGCGCTAGCGTCCGCTAGTGCGAAAAAAAAAATGAAAGCGTCCGCTTTCAACAACAAAAAAACTAGATCTAATAAACTAACGATTGGTGCTGCTCGAGTAATAAGTCATTATCAATTCAATTACCCTTTTTATTATCTATAAGATTCAGTTATACTACAAACTCACTTAAAAATTTGAACAATGAAACGAGTACTTGGAATTGGAGGCATTTTCTTTAAAACTGAAAATCCTGACGAAACAAAAAATTGGTACAAAACACATCTTGGCTTACAAACAGACCGTTACGGGACTGCTTTCGAATGGAAACAAGCCGATTCAGACGAAAAAGGTTTCACTCAATGGAGTCCAATGGAGAAAAACACAGCCTATTTTGAGCCTAGCAAACAAGAGTTTATGGTGAATTATAGAGTTCAGGATTTGGAAAAATTAGTGGTAGAACTCAAAAAAGAAGGCGTGGAAATTTGTGATGAAATTGAGACTTTTGAATATGGGAAATTTGTGCACATTTTGGATAACGAAAAACGAAAAATTGAATTATGGGAACCTAATGATTCGGTTTATGATCAATTAACCGTAGGACGAACTAAATGAAAAAAATCTTATTTTTAGATATGGATGGCGTAATTGCAGATTTTGATTTAGGTGTGAATTTATTGTATCCCGGTTTAGATACTAAAGGAGATCATTTAAGAGATTATGAAGAACGTTCTCGTCTTGTTGATGAAATCTGTGAAGCAAATCCTCTCATTTTTCACGATTTGCCCCCCATTCCAGATGCATTAGAATCTGTAAATCAATTATTCCCTCTTTTTGATGTCTATTTTCTCTCAACTCCAATGTGGAATGTTCCTGATTCGTTTACAGGCAAACGTATTTGGTTAGAAAAGCACTTTGGCGATTTAGCAACAAAAAAACTGATTCTCACCCACCGAAAAGATTTTGTGATGGGAGATTTTTTAGTAGACGATCGATTTAAAAACGGTTCTGCTGAATTTAAAGGCGAATTTATTCATTTCGGATCTTCAACATTTCCCAAATGGAAACATGTTTTGGAGTATTTAAAAAGCAACTCTACCAACCTGAGTTCGGGATAATAAATTAATTTATCATTCTGGGCTTGACCCAGAATCTCTGCTTTATTTGGTATTAAATTCAAGATACATTTCTAGCGCAAGCGTCCGCTTGTGCCGTTGCGTCCGCTCGTGCTTCTTAAGCCAATTGACGTTCCTATTGTTTATTCTGGGTTTTGATTAAAATTATTCTATTAATCCTTAACCCGAACTCAGTTTACCAATTAATAACTCACTTAATTCAAAAATGGAAAAACCTAAATCTTACTGTGAAGCTGTAGCTCATTTAGAACCTACAAACCTACATAAAATCTATCACGATACAGCTTACGGCTTTCCAATTGAGCAGGATAATGAACTTTTCGAGCGCTTAGTTCTAGAAATTAATCAAGCCGGATTAAGTTGGACGACCATTCTGAATAAACAAGAGAACTTTAAAAAAGCTTATGATGGATTTGATATAAGAAAAGTTGCTGCTTATGATGAAAACGACAGAATTCGTCTTTTGTCTGATGCAGGAATTATTCGAAATAAACTAAAAGTGAACGCTGCGATTCATAATGCTGGCGTAATTTTAGACTTGCAATTCGAATTTGGATCATTTAAAAACTGGTTAGACTTTAATCATCCTAAAACGAAAGAAGAATGGGTAAAACTCTTCAAAAAGACATTTAAGTTTACAGGCGGCGAAATTGTGAATGAGTTTTTAATGAGCACTGGCTATTTAAAAGGTTGCCATATCGAGACTTGTGAAATTCATCATCAAATTCTGAAATTAGAGCCAGCTTGGTTGCATGAGGAGAGCAAGTAGAAATTTTTCCTGAACTAAACTTGGCTAATACAATTAGTAACAACGTATTTTATTACAATAAGCATCATTAGCACTCCTTTTACGACATCAAGAAAAAAAACAATTTTAAAAACTAAAAAGACACTTTGAGTAAATGTGCCCATTTTTGAGTCATTTTTCAGCCAGATTTTTCACTTTAATATCTAGTACCTTTAAGCAAGGATCAATCCTAATTTTCCTTTTAAAACTGTATTCCAAAACTATTCATTCCGTGAAACCTCAAATTCTAATTAAGCAACTTAGCTCAAGTATTTTTGAAATTGAAGAAATGGGTTTTGTTTCTTCCTTTTTAATCAACGGGTCAAAAAAATCGATTCTTATTGATTCCGGCTTTGGCATTTTAAATTATTCCGAAGTCTTGAAAGATATTGCTACTCACGAAATAGAAATCGCAAATACACACATTCATCCTGATCATTCGAATGGAAACGGCTATTTCACACAAACCCTAATGAGTGAAACCGAATGGGAAAATCATGGCTTAAAATGGAATAAGGCCACTGAAAATATCAAAAATGGGACATGGAATCCCAGCTCCATGTTTTCTTATTCAGAAATGGAAGATCAATTACCTGCCGATTTTAATGCTGAAACGTATAATGCATTTATTGCAAAAGGACTTCCTATTCCAACTCGATTAGTAAAAAATGGGGATTTTATCGATTTAGGAGATCGCCAATTAGAAATTATAGCGACCCCAGCACACACAACAGGAAGTATCAGTTTTCTTGATTCTGAATCTGGTTTTTTATTTGGCGGTGATGCTTTTGCAAAATCAGGATTGTGGCTTTTGAACTTAAAATGCAGAGCAAGTTTAGAAGAACTATTCAAAACGTATGAACGACTAAATTCGATTTCAAAAAAAATAAAAGGTGTTTTTCCAGCTCACGGAAAGAAGAATTTGCCCCATTCTTTTCTTCAAGAAATCCATCAAAAAATGAATGAGGTTCGAGATGGTTCATTAGAAGGAGTTTTTAAAAAACACAAAACTGGCGATTCTGTTTTCTTCGATTTTGGCGGATTTGGCCCAATGTTCCATGTTGAAGATGTTAAAAATGCAGGGTTTAAATTTGTGATTAAATAAAAAAGCACATTTTGAATTCAAAACTCGAAACTAAACTCTCTCTTTTGCCCAAAACTAAAATGCAATAAAGATGCAAGAAATTCAAAGGGAGTCGGAGGGCTAAATGTGATAGCATTTGGTACTAATAAAACTTTAGACAAAACCCTTCATGAAGGTTTTTTAATCTCATGATATTATCTCGGAAGATGTTAATGAATTTTGTGTCAACACAATGCTAAGAATCTGAATTTGAGTAATCTAAAAAATGAATACGTTCACATATTTTTCAATGAAAACACCTTCACGAAATTTAAATTTCTTAATTTATCATCCAACTCAAAACCTAGCTTGAAGTTCTCTCTTTTCAACACAAATTATTAAAACAGCCTAGACCAAATCATCGCCCATGCCCAACTATTATCAACTCATGTATCTTCACTTATTTACTGTAATTCCGTGTTTCATTATTGGTGGAATTATGATGTTCTTAGAAAAAGGAACGCCACTACATAAAGCATTGGGGCGTATTTACATGATTTTAATGCTTTTCACAGCAAGTGTTACACTTTTTATGCCTGCTCATGTTGGACCCATTCTTTTCGGTCATTTTGGTTTCATTCATGGTTTTAGCATCTTAACGATATACACCGTTCCAACAGCTTATTTAGCCATTAAACGAGATGATGTTAAAAAGCATCAACGAAAAATGATTCTTTTGTATGTTTTTGCCATAATTATTGCCGGTGGATTCACTTTTGCGCCTGGTCGATATTTACATGCACTTATTTTCGGTTAATTTTTTTTTGATCAAGTAATTAATTTACAAATTCGACAAATCTCGTTTATTCAAAAACATTCCTCAAATTATACTTCACGATTTTGAATCTTCTACTTTTACTTCTTATTAATTTTAGTTTCTTCACTTCAGACAGTGTTCAAACTAAGACGCTTTATTCATCAAAAACATTGATAATAAATCAGTTAAGCACAAATTCTTTTCAACATATTTCCTTTTTGGAAACAGAAATCTTTGGCAAAGTCGCTTGCAATGGTCTAATTGTGATGGATTCGAATGAAGCAATTATTTTTGATACTCCAACAACAGATTCTGTCTCAACTGAACTAATACATTGGGTTCAAAACTCTTTGAATTGTGAAATTATAGGTGTAATTCCAACTCATTTTCATGATGATTGCCTAGGTGGATTAGAATCATTTCATGAAGCTAGAATCCCATCTTTTGCTTTTTTTAAAACCATCGAAAAGGCGAAATTGGAACAATTACCCATTCCAAAACACAGTTTCAAAGAATCAAAAGAGTTTGAGCTTGGCCAAACTAAACTTATTGTTTCCTTTTTGGGTGAAGCGCATGCCAAGGACAATATAGTTGGCTATTTCCAAAAAGATCAGATTTTGTTTGGAGGATGCATGATAAAATCAGTAGGTGCAAACAAGGGATATTTAGGTGACGCTAATGTAGATGAATGGTCGAAAACAGTTTCTAAAGTAAAAGCGAAATTTAATGAAGCGAAAATTATAGTCCCAGGTCATGGAACTGTAGGTGGACAAGAATTATTGGATTACACTATTTCATTGTTTAAAGAATAATTCGGTAGTATTTTCTTATAATTTTTTGAGATTTATGGATTTAATCTGAACTCTAGTTAAAATTCTAAGTAAATTTTTATGTGATAAATTCATTCTTAACAAAACTATAAATTTGTTTTTTTAATATCATCTTTAGTTGTCAAGATAGTTGAGTCTTCAATATTCATAAATACTATTCTTTTTGAAACCCAAATTAACTTTAATTGAACATTTAATTTTTGATGAGTCACAAAAAAAGGCTTTGTTCAATTTATGGAATTCAGAATATCCGGCAAATTTAGCATATGCTGAATTGGCTGAATTTGAACAGTATTTGAATCATTTAATAGATCCAAAACACTTTTTATTACTTGATGAACAGAATCAGATTAAAGCTTGGGCTTTTTCTTTTTTGAGAGAAGGAGCCAACTGGTTTGCAATAATTTTAGCTCATGAAATTCAAAAACAAGGATTAGGAAAACAACTTTTAGATACCCTAAAATCTGAAAACGAAGAACTGAATGGCTGGGTTGTCGATCACAATGCTACTTTAAAAGTTAATGGAGAAATTTATCTATCACCGTTAGCATTCTATGAAAAATCTGGGTTTAGCATACTTGATGGGCAACGACTTGAATTAGAAAAAATTTCTGCTGTTAAGATTCAATGGAAAAGAATATTAACATAAAAAATATCCTCTAAAAACTACGTTTTATTCAACCATTTTTTTAACATTTTATCAAAATTTGCTTCTTAATTGATTAAAAATTTAAAAGCCTAATTGTTTGGTTCCAAAAGAAGTTTATTATTTAGTTTCATTATTATTGAAACTGAAACTAGAATAACTCACAGAATTTATTATAAACAGTAAATCACTAATCTTTAAGTATGTAAAGACATTTAACTTCAATAGCAGTTAATATATTCGTTTTCTCCCCAATTTCAGAAGTATGAAATTCTTGACAAGATTCATCAATTTCATGAATAACTGAAAATTCGTCACTATCGGGAAAATTTAATATTCTTTTACTATTTATAGCTAATCCGCAAGCAAAAAATCTTGATAATCACCATTTCCATTGTTTGAAAGTAATTTTAGATGTTCTAAATTTTTAACCAGCATATTTAATAATTTTATTTTTTGAAAAATTATGAAAACAATTCCCAAAAGTGAGTTTTTTTTTCAATTATACATTACAAGCATTAACTGAACTTGGAGGCTCAGGCTCTAATAATGAAATTAATAATAAAGTTATAGATATTCTACAACTTCCTGATGAATTATTGAATAAAATGCACAAAAATACTACCCAAACGGAGTTTGAGTATCAAATGGCTTGGGTTAGAACAATGCTTAATAACCAAGGATTAATTGAAAACTCAAATCGTGGTATTTGGGCTTTAAAATCTAAAAAGGAAACTAATCTACCAAGAATAGATATTCATTTTGATAAAAATCAAATACGATTGGTAGACGATGAACTTACAGATGACGAAGAATGGAAAGGTAAATTATTAAATATTATATCGACACACTTATCTCCTAATGCATTTGAAAGATTGGTACAAAGAATTTTAAGAGAAAAAGGATTTTCACAAGTTGAAGTTACAGGAAGAACTGGAGATGGTGGGATAGATGGTGTTGGAATTGCAAAAATAAATGGGATTTTGAGCTTTCACATAATATTCCAATGTAAAAGATATAAGGGCAAGGTTGGTTCAAAAGATATTCGTGATTTTAGAGGTGCGATGGTTGGAAGGACAGATAAAGGATTATTTATAACAACTGGATCATTTACAAGAGATGCAATAGTAGAAGCGTCTAGAGATGGTGCTCCTGTTATTGATTTAATTGATGGAGATTTATTAGTTGAAAAACTTAAAGAACTTAGACTAGGAGTTTTTGTTGAAGTAAAAGAATTTATTAAAATTGATGAAGATTGGTTTATAAATTTTTAGAAATTGATTAACACTTATCAACGTTAGAAAACGCTTTAGGGATAAAAATCAATTCTTCAAAGAATCCAGATTATAAAGGAATAGAACTAAAATCATTTAGAAGTAGTCGAACTAATAGAAAGAATTTATTTGCCCAAGTTCCAGATTGGTCATTGAGTAAATTTAAAAGTTCAGCGGAAATATTGGATGCTTTTGGGTACCGACGAGGAGATGATTTCAAACTTTATTGTACAGTTTCTGCTATTAATAGAAACTCACAAGGTTTAGCATTAAGACTTGATTTAGACCTTAAACACCTTGTAGAAAATTCAATTGATACAACAATTGGCGACTTTGTCGTTTGGACGTTAATGAATTTACATGAGAGATTACATGCAAAGCATAAAGAAACATTTTGGGTTGAAGCAAATAGTTCAATGATTAATGGAAAAGAACATTTCCAATATTTGCATGTTGAGCATACAAAAAAACCGATATCATCACAATTTGATTTACTTATTGATCAAGGAATTATAACTCTAGACCACTTAATCAAAAGAAATCCAACAGGTTCAGCTAGTGAAAAAGGTCCAATTTTTAAAATCAAACCAAAAGGTATTGACTTGCTTTTTCCTCCAAGTGAAAAATATAATTTGATTTAAATTAACTCTAGACTGACTGATAAAGAGATTAGCTCATTTCTTTTTTGCAGATAAACACAACTCAAGACGAAATTCAACAATTCGCTTTATCAAATCCATTGGCAAAGGTTTATCCAAAGGAAATTGAACGGATCCCTTTCCTTGTTTATAAACGGACAACTCTTTTTCAAAGGCTTCATGACCACTTGGTGTTGCATAAAAACCGATGTGCTTTTTATAGCCTGCAAAATAAACTAAGGGCTTTCCATTCACTTTATAGGATGGCATTTTATAGGCAAATCCTTCTTCAGCTTCAGGAGCTACAGATTTAATTAGATTTCTTAACGACTCTAGTTTATCTATAACTTCTTTTGGGAAAGATAAAATGTACTCTTCTACTTCACTAATTTCTGTATTCATATTCTAATTCTAGTTCAATTAATAGTAAATGAAATCACCAATTTCACAATCTGAATCATAGCATAAGAACCCAAATTGTGCATCACAAAAGCCAAAACTGCTTTATTTCTTCCTGAAAAACCCATCGTCTCGGGTGAAATCATTCCGACAATTAAACCAACAACCATCGGTTTTAATAATAAAAACCAGATTAAATGAACGCCTAAAGAAACATGTCCTAAATAATCTTGCCAAACTACAGTTTGCTGAGAATCGGCTCCAACTGCCAAAAAGAAAGATAACCAAGTTACTAATGGAATAAATACAGTTGCATAAATAACAGCTTGAAATACAATAGACGTACTACTTAATTGCCGTAATTTTTCTGGCATCAATCCAGATGAAAACCAATAACTAACCGCAGATAAAGACACGATATAGCCAAAAGAATACATAATAAGTGTTACTAAAACCGCAATTTGCGCAGCCGACATGATACATTAATCCTTTTTCTTAACAAGCTGAAAGTACTCAATCAAATTCTGTTAACCAATTTTGGAAACGGGTTTTTTAACGAAGTTATCTATCTATGTAAACCTTATTTCTCGCATACAGAAAATTATAAATGTAATAGATAATTCAGGTGAAATCCGTGATTAGCAATTTCTCGCAATTAAATTTTTCAATTGACAATGACGGGCAATTAAGTACTTACTAATGATTTAAATTCCACTTCTGGGAATTCATATCAATAATTTTATACGTACTTTTCATTTTTACTAAAAGATTTCACTTTGATTATTTGACATGGATTTAAGCGCTTATAGCAAAGAATTACAAGCTAATTCAGATCATTTATTAACCCTTTTATACTCCATTGAAGAAACTAAGCTTTCAGAAAAACCATCTAATGAATGGAGTATTCTTGAAATAGCAGAACATATTTATCGTGCTGACAAAACCTTCATTAATGTCGTTACACAAGCTTCTGAAAAACATCACGATACCGAAGAAATAAGAGGAAGTAACAAAATTCAACGTTTATTGGTTGATATGAGAGCCAGAAAAGTGAAGGCACCGGCTTTTTTAGAACCAAAAGGAAAGTTCTTAACTGTTCAAGATTTTGAAAAGGTCTTTTTAGAACAAAGAACGTCTTTAATTGAAAAACTAGAAACAGAAACTATTTCTGATTTCACAGCCATTTTTCCGCACCCGTTTTTAGGAGAATTAACCGTTACAGATTGGCTATATGTAATTCTACACCATACTTCTCGCCATGCAGAACAGATAAATGACCGCATAAAAGAACTGGATTAAGTGCCAACAAAAAAATCTAAATCGATAATTCCATCAGAAGAACTCATTTGGGCTTACTCTCAAGGTATTTTCCCGATGAGTGAGGAGTCCGATTCTGAAGACGTGATTTGGTACACGGCCATAAAACGAGGTGTTATTCCCATGGATGGGTTTAAAGTCTCCAAAAATGTGAAACAGAGAATTAAACAAGGCAAATTCAAAGTGACGATTGACAAAGCTTTCAAAAAAGTAATGAAAGCTTGTGCTGAGCGAGAATCAACATGGATTTCTGGAATTATAATTCGCTCCTATTACGAATTATTCAAACTCGGTTATGCGCACAGTGTTGAAATCTGGTCGGAAGATGGCTCAGAATTAATTGGTGGGCTTTACGGTGCTTCATTGGGCCAAGCATTCTTTGGTGAATCGATGTTTAAACGCCAAGCCGATGCGGATAAAATCGCCCTGTATTTTGCGCATAAATGGCTTAGAGAAAACAACTTCCAATTGTGGGATACACAATTCTGGACTCCGCATCTATCACAATTTGGTTGTATAGAAATAGATGCGGAAGATTATCAAGAGCGACTAAAAGCAGCTATTAAATAGAGTAAGTAGTCTTAATTATTAAAGCGTTTCAGGTTTTTGCAAGGTGAATTTTTCTTCTGGTTCAAACTCAAATTCATCTAAGTTTAATTCACTTGCTCTATCACCAAATTTTTGAATACTGAAATATATTATTGGAATAAAGGACACATAGATTACCCAAAAAGGAACATTCAGTACAAAAACAAGAATTAATGATATTGCACTTATTACACCGACTAATATTGAATAAGGCAACTGAGTTCGAACATGTTCAATATGGTCGCAACTACTTGATATGGAACTCAATATCGTTGTATCTGAGATTGGAGAACAATGATCTCCCCAAACCGAACCTGCTAAAACGGAAGCTACAGCCGCGTAAATCAATTCGTGAGTAACTTCAAATTCTAATCCATTTGACTTGCCAAGAGCCCAAGTTAACGGCACAACCAAAGGCATCAATATTCCCATTGTTCCCCAACTAGAACCAGTAGAAAAACTTGTGACAGCAGATAACAAAAAGATAACAACAGGCAGCCAAAAAGGATTTAATGAATCACTAAAAACAGAAACAAGATAATCAGCTGTGTGTAATTGTGAGGTTAACTCGCTTAAAGCCCAAGCCATAACGAGAATAATTAGACCATCAAACATGGTATGCATTCCCGTCATCATTGATTTAATCAATTTATCAACTGTAAGTATTTTTTGAACACTAGTTAATAATATGGCTGAAGAAAGTGACAATAAACTTCCCCATAAAAGTGATGCATAGGAATTAGAAGAAGCAATAATATCACGAAGATTTTCTCCAGAACCCGTTAAATACAAACCTGCCGATGTACCAATAACTAAAACTAAAATCGGAATTAGAGCATTTAAGTAATGAGAATGAACTTTTTCATCTTTTAGCAAATCATTTTCTTCTTCATAAACACCATATTTATCTAAAGAAGGATCATTTTTAGCTTTCAGAAGCTGAATCCTTGCTGTTAACATAGGGCCAAAATCTTTACCTGAAGCCGAAATGGTAAAAACAAAGAAAATCGTTAGAAAGGCATAAAAATTATATTCTAAAGAACCCATAAAAACCGAATAGGCGGCTTCGTTATAATCTGGCATTTTTGCAGCTGCATCGGTAATGTAACCTAACATAGCGCCAATCCATGTACTCACTAAAGCAACAGTTGCAACTGGCGCAGATGTTGAATCAACCAAATAAGCCAGTTTTGCGCGAGTAATTTTCAATTTATCGGTTAATGGACGCATGGTATTTCCAACAATCATGGTATTCGCATAATCATCGAAAAAAATGAATAAACCTACAACAGAAGTCATCAACATTCCTTGGCGTTGAGTTTTTACAAATTTAGAAACCACATCTATAACCCCTCCTGTTCCTCCATTATCTGAAATAATCCCAATCATTCCGCCAATTAATAACGAAAAAAGCATAATACTAACGTGATCAGGAGTAGCTATTCCGGGAACGATATAATCGGTAATTGTTGCAAAAAAACCTGTTCCAATTCCTACAATTCCAGAATCGGAAACCAACCAAGCACCAAGCCAAATAGCTATGAATAATGAAAATAGAACCTGTCTAGTTAATAAAGCCAAAACAATAGCTAGAACCGGTGGAAGAATACTTGTCCAATGAGCGCCTTTAGATTGTGAAACTAATGTTTCAATTGCAGAAGGAGCTGATGTTAGACTATCTTGCGCAACTGTTCCATTTATGAAAAAGAAACATGATAGGACTACAAGTAACGCAGAAAGCCATCTATATTTTAATGACATACCAAATATTGAATGAAGGTAAAATTATAAGGGGCAAAATACGGTAAGCTTTGTAATTCTCTAAGCATGAAAAGCGCTTTTTGCCAATTTATCCGCTTAAATCACTTTTTTATTAGACGACTAAATCGTTTTACTCCAATGCAGGTCCAATTTTTCTAATCGATCCAAAGAAGGGTTCACAATCACCTGATGTAATTTGCTTTAAATAAACCTGATAAAGCGCCGTCATTTCGAGAGTATCTCGTGCTTGTGCTGGTACATCATTGTATTTAATGGAATACTTTCCTCGTTCAAATACCGCTACGTCTTTAGTTAACGCATCTAAGCGTCCTGTAAATTCAACGATTGAATAAGTGCATGGATCTTTACCAATTATTGGCATTATTTCTTTTCTGCAACCGCTCCAGAGGAAAAGAACCAAAACAAAAAAGAATGAACGCATAAAATGTGTCAGGCTAGGGGTAAAACGTATTTGTATATGGACCAAAAATGACAAAAAGTTCCACCAAGTACAAATACATGCCAAATTTCATGAAAGCCTAAAATATCTGGGATTAAATTGGGCTTTTTAAGAGCATAAATTATTGCACCAATTGTATAAGAAAGGCCACCCATTGCTAACCAATAAAATCCATCCATACCAAACTCATCTTTCATATATGGAAAAATTATTACAGCCATCCAACCCATTGCTAAATAAATCGCGGTGGATAAAAACCTTGGAGCTGTAATCCAAAATAACTTAATAAATAAACCAGCAAATGCAATTGACCAAACAATGCCGAACATAATCCAACGCAAAGGATCTGTTAATGCGAGTAAACAATATGGAGTATACGTTCCTGCTATTAAAATAAAAATCGATATGTGATCAAATTTTTTCAGTTTTAATATTCTTGATTCAGGCCCCATTGACCAATGATATATCGAGCTTGCCAGATATAATAAAATCATCCCAAAACCAAAAACAGATGAAGCCCAAATTGCTGTTACAGAATGAATAGTTATTGAGTAATAAAGCATAAACCCCAATGCAACAACCGATGCAACTGCCCCAAATGCATGTGTTAAACTGTTAACCGGTTCACGAATAATTTTCTTTAAGGCTGGAATCATAAAAAGTGAGAAGCTGTTCGGTGGAAAGGTACAAAAATTATGACTTTAAACTGATTTTTTTATTGAGTCATAGTTATTGAATTTCTTCGCATTGACTTGGTGCGCTGATCTAAAATTAAACAATTATTGTCCTTTAAATGAATGATTCCTATTTTTTTTATGAACAGACCTTTTTTTCTTGTTTTCAATTACTTGATTTGCATTAATTAGCATCTATAAAAATTATTAATTCATTTAGGAATTCTCATTTTCAAAGAATGATATTTAGTGAATAATTAAAAAATGAGTCCACTCCAAAAAGCTGATTCTTTCGGTTTCAACCCATCTAATTCTTACAAATTAGCAAATATATTGCTGAACATTCATTTTGGTAGGGTGACTGAACATTACATTTTTATTTTATTTAATTAATGAGCTGATTACAGAAAGTCGATTTTTTCTTTTTTACCCTTCAAAAGTCTGCGAATTCTCAACCTTGTTAGATGAAACCTATTTTTAAGAGAAATCTCAATGCTAAAAACCGAGACCTATTCTCTAAAAACATAAATTAATTTAGTTTTTAAGCACTTGCTTAACTGATGTGTAACGTTCAACTTTCGGACTTCGTTTCTAAAAATTTTCACTGGTTTTTGCAAAAAAAGGTCATACCTTGCCTCGATACGATTCGAAGAACCACGAAATGCTATCTAGGTCAAATCTCTTTTTACGCTATCTGCACTTCTTTTGTATGGTTTAGTTCAAAGGCTGAGATGCTGGCTTGGAGTCTAGTATGACGAAATAACATTTATGAAATAAGAACAAAATGTTGCCATTAGGTTCTTGTTTTTATTTTTTTTGCAAAATTGAAACGTTTTAAAAATTAATAACCAATAAAAAGGGTCTAAGTCTGAAAATTGAGTGTAAAGTTATCAGCTATTTTTTCACTTTATTGTAAATTTTTCAATGTTGTATTAAAATTTCTAATAGATATCTTTGCTTTATTCAATGCTAAACGAATACTTAATAAACTCATCTAGAAAGACACTATAATAAAAATTTGATAAAAATAGTTTCTTATTGATTCTAGGAACAATCGCATTTCACTTCAAACAATACACTTATACAACAAACGGTAAATGTCATTTTTTCATGTTAAAAATCGATTGTAAAAATATATGATAAGCTTTATCATTAATTAAAATAACTTTAATTTGGCAATCATATTCAATCAGTGTGTGTAAATTTATAACAATTAAATCGTTTAGACAGTTTTTTTTTTGAATTTAGAATGCCAAGACCTTACAAATTTTCCTTATCACTTTTTCTTTTACTTCTTCTTTTATTTAGTTGCGTTTTAAGCACAACTTTGTTTGCTCAAGCAAATCGATTTACCGTTGATGCCGCTACAATTAGTCCAAATCAAAGCAATCATTACGCTCAGATAACTGCACTTCTACATATCAGAAATCCAAATGCATCTATTGTTGCAGGCCAAGATTCCATAAAAGTAGAATTTCCTGCAGCATTTCTATTACCAAATTCGGTTAGTGCTTCTGCTATTTCTGTTGGTGGCTTAACAGTAACTGGTGGTGTCTCAATTGGAACGAATAGCATTACGTTTAAAACTCCAATTTCTGCTGGAAATGGTGAAACACAAGAAGTAAAAATTCTTCCATCAGCAAAAATTAAAAATCCAGCTACTCCAGGGAACTACGCTATTTCTGTTACCATTAAAAATACCTATTCAGGAACATCTCCAAATGTTACAATTGTAGCATCAACAACAACGGTTTCTGCTGCAGCTGTAACTCCTGACCCATCTGTTGAATTTTTTCCAGCAAAATACACCGTTTCTTTTCGTCTCGGTGAAGGCGGTTATTTAGCACAAGACAATACTCTTTATTTAGATTTTCCTGTCGGTACTGTTATTCCAAATGGTTTTCTTTCTGGAGTAACCATAAATGGAACGAATGCTTTGGCCTTAAAAAATGGTAATACTCTTGAATTAACTACTCCTCGTTCCTACGATAACAACCAATTCATTCAGGTTATCATTCCAAAAGCTTCAGGAATGAGAAATCCAGAAGAAAACATTAATCCAGGTCTTAAAATTGGTGTTCGTACAAGTAGTGAAACAACGAATATATTGTCTGATATTTATAGAATAAACCCAGTTGAGAATTTGTCATTCAGTTCGGTGTTAGTAAGCCCCGATAGTGTTAATAAAACAGCTTCGTATGAAGTGAAGTTTTATACAGGAATTCCCGGCAATCTTGTTGAAAATGAAGATTTTATAGATTTAACATTTCCTGCAAATGCAACTCTTCCTCAAAACATAAACTTACAGCGAATTACGATTTCTAATAGTGATGGATTTTCTACAAATCCAAGTGCAATTACACGTTTAAGCGACCAACAAATAAAAATTAAAACGCCATTGGCTATTGATAGCGGAACAGAAGTAACCGTTCGTTTCCAATCAACTCTTGGATTAATTAATCCCTCAGAACCAGGGAATTATGTAATGCAAGCAAAAACGATTCGGGCTAACAATACCGTTATTAATAATCAAACACCTTCTAACCCATTTGCCATTTTTTCATCAAACACAAGAATTGAACAGCCTTTAGTAGACCTTCTTAGTTTGAGTCAAAATCAATCTACTACTTATACAATTTCATTTAAAGTTGGAGAATCTGGCGGTTTAGCAGCTGGATTAAACTCTATTTACTTAGATTTACAGGTTTATCAACCAATAATGCTATTACAATTAATGGTACTTCGGTTCCAAACGGTAATAAATCTTTAAGTGGAACAAAACTTTCTTTTGTTTTACCTACTGGAGTTTCAATTCCTAATAATGGACAAGTTACACTAACAATAGTAGCTACAAATCCTGCTAATGGCATATATAATCTATTAGTTCAGACTTCTGCTGAGCAAACTCAAGTGCAATCTAGTGATTATACCATTGGAGGTACAGCATTTACAATCAACAGTACGCCTCAACTTTCACCGCGTTCTATTAATGCCGTTGCTAAATATGATATTTATGGTCTATCTGGAGCAGGTTCGTTTAGAAATGGAAACAACGATTATATTCGATTTAGATTTCCCGAAGGCGTAATAGTTCCTTCATCAATTGCAACAAATCAAGTAACTATTAACAGCAATGGATATGTAGAACGAGTTGAAACCGAACCCGTAACACGCACAGCAACTGTTTACTTAGCTCGTGGAAACAATAGTAGTTTCACTGTGAATTCAGTTAGTTTTTTAGCTACAGCAGGAATTACAAATCCGTCTATACCTAATACTGGAACTGATAATAACACTGTAATTCCAAGTAATTATAAAATTCTAGTTTCAAGTTCACAAAAAACGGTTTTTACGGAAACGCCAAGATTTGATGTTCAGCCTACAAATTCGACCATGTTGACTATTGATCAGGTTGTTGTTAGTCCAAACGTAAAAAACGCGCAAAATGTATCGTATGCCTTCCAATTTACACCAACTGCAATTGGTCGTTTACAAGGTGGTACCGCACTTGGTTCAAATTATGTTCGACTTTTTACTTACAGTGGCATTCTAAATATTCCAAACACAATTAATCCTTCTTATGTAACCGTAAATGGAGTTGCTTGCCAAAGAGTTGATGTTGTAAATAACAATCAAATAACTGTTTTTATTCCACCCGGAGTGACACTTGAACCTAATGTTCAAGCAGAAATCCGTTTTGGTTCACAATTGGGTTTTCGAAATGTGAACTATTCAGGAAATGTAAGTTTTGCGATGAAAACCGATGGGCAATATGGTCAGCAAAGTGGAAATTTTGCTATTGTTAATCAAGTTTCCCTGCCCATTACCTTTAATGAAGTTACTCTTTCAGATAATACAGTAAATGCGCCAAGTGCCTACACTATTCCCATAACACTAGGTACAAATGACGATATTGCACAAAACGGTGAACTAGTTTTTACCTTTCCGGAAAACAGCTCAATTCCAAACTCGATTCCTGCATCAAAAATTAGAGTAAATGGTGTTCAGCCATTGGAAAGTGCTGTTAAAACTGGCGATTATGGATTAATAATAAAAACACCTTTTGCTCTTGCCGGTTTAGATGATGTAACGATATTAATCTCTTCTTCTGCTGGGATTTTAAATCCTTCACTTGTTGCTACCAATTACACGATTAGCGTCCAAATTCCTAATAATTCTACTGGGGTTTCTCCCTCTTTTGGAACGACTACTGCTACTTCAACAACAGGAATTGCAACAATTAATTTGTCCAAATTAAATGTACAAAATCCAGCAGCTCCAGGAATTCTTACAGATTATTCTATTCAGTTTAAAACGGGTGATTATGGCAGATTTTATAGTGGATCTACCTTTAGTAGAAGTACTATAACATTAACATTTCCTTCTTTGACCAATCTTTCAACTATTGGAACCAATCAAATAAGTGTAAATGGTATAGTTATTCCAACTGGTGACAGAATAATAAATAACACAACTAAAACAGTCGTCATTACTGTTCCGAATGCTGTTTACTCCAATAATCAAACGATTACAGTAGTAATTCCGAATGTTACAAATCCTAGTGCTGAGTCATCTCAATACACAATTGCAGTAAAAACAAGTGTGGAACAATCATCAGTAATTTCTAACCCTTATGATATTACAAGTGCAGGTCCTGTTACATTTTATTCTGCAAATTTAGTTCAAAATATTGTAAATGCTCAAAGTGAAATGACCATTCGCTTTAGAACAACAACCGCTTTAACTGCAAATGTTGATAAAGTTATTATAGAGTTTCCATCTGACATTAGTTTTTTTGGTGGCTTAGAATCTGATAAAATTTTTATTGACCTTTATCAGGATTTGGCTTATACAAATGTAATTCTTGAATCTGGAATCGCATCGAATCAATTTACGATAAGCCCTAATAGCAACACCATAACAGCCCTTGTTCCGGAAAACATTCCTGGTGGTAGCTTTGTTCAAATTAGAGTAACTCCCCAAGTTAATCTTAGGAATCCAAGAGAACCTGGAATCGATTATTCCATTAAAGTTGGAACATCAAGACAACCGTTTAGAGTTGGTCGTGCTGATTTAGAATTCATTGCTTCTGTAGTTACTTCAGTGAGTGATTTAGTAGTTGAACGATCCTCAGATTTAACAGATGTTCCTATACGTTGGACTTGGCGTTTTAAAACAGGTGGGAATGGTTCGCTTCGCCCAGGAATTGGGACAATAACTTTACGTTATTTAAATCCAGCTATTTCTATTCCAAGTGGCTTAACTACTTCTATGTTTACTTTAAATCAGGGAAGACCAGTTGCGGTTGTAGTAAATGGCAACGATATACGCTTAACTGTTCCTGCGAATGCAACTATCTCGACTCTTGGCGATGTTGAAATTGTAATTTCATCTGATGCTACAATTATTGAACGATCAGTTGTTCCAAAATCGAGTGGAAAAAATAAAGAAAATCCTATAGTCCTAGCAGATGAAGAGTACGAGGTATTTACATCATCAGAACCAAATCCAGTTCAAGACAATAACGCACTACCTGTTGAACTCATTGAATTTAATGTTACTTCTGCCTCAAATGGTTTACCTGTTTTACAGTGGCAAACTGCTACAGAAAAAGAAAACTACGGCTTTAGAGTTGAGAAAAAATTCAATAACTCAGAATGGGATTATCTCGGTTTTGTAAAAGGAAATGGAACTTCAACTCAGCAAAACTCCTATTCCTTTACTGATAATAAAGCCGGACTTGAAGGCAAATACCAATACAAAATTATTCAAATCGATTACGATGGTAAAGAAACGATTTATCCTTTTGTTGAAATCACGATAAATGCACCGGAAAAAACACAATTGAATGCAAATTATCCGAATCCATTTAACCCTGCAACAACCATTGAATTTCAATTAGCAAGAAATTCATTCGTTAAATTGGATGTTTATGATAGTATTGGCAGAAAAGTGAGTCAATTACTTGATGAACAAACTTTAGCTGGAGTTCACCGAGTTCAGTTTAGTGCTAGTAAATTAGCAAGCGGATTGTATTTTGTTCGCTTATATGTTGATGGAACTCAATTTGTGCATAAAATAATGCTAGTGAAGTAAGAATATCTAAAAACAAAAAAGCCTGATGAATAAAACTCATCAGGCTTTTTTTTATCAACTTGAATTCATGAACGATATTACTTTTGAAATCTTGCGTTCAGGTTAAAGAATAACGTATGCTTTAACACACAATTATAATTATCCCGAATTCCATTAAACAGCAACGATTTACAAAGACTTCAACACATTAATCAACATGTTACTTGAAATGCGCTTGGTGAAATCTGTATTTGCATATTGAAACTGAATTAATCCATTTTGATCTACAACATAAACCGTAGGAATTGGAATAACATCTTCATTTTTGTTGTTTGAGTATTCTCTTAACGTATTTTTGTATTTAGCAGGGGCGCGATACGCTAAACCAAAAGAAGTAATTGCATCCATATTCGGATCACTCAATAAACGAAAATTTAAATTGTTTTTATTCAAGTTTTCTCCCGATTTCTCAAACGTATCTGGACTAACAGCAACTAACTGATATCCTAATTCTTCTATCATTGGTAATGCTTTTCTTAAATCGATTAATTGCGCATTACAATAAGGACACCAACCACCACGAAAGAATACAAGAACCGTTGGTTTTTCTTTTAAAACAGACAACATTTTTACTGATTTTCCTTCCAAATCGACTAAGTCAACATTTGGAGTAGTTTGTCCTACTAATAAAGGTTTTGTTTCAGCTGAAGTTGCAGCAATAATTCGATCTTGTGCGGTTGCGTTTAGAATTAGACCAAACATCATGATCAGGGAAAAGAATATTGATTTCATAAAATTATAATTAGTTATAGGAAAAGTGTTTCTCTACTAAGCTCTCAAAACTTAATGCGATAACATACGCATCATCTACTAATTTAGTATAATTTATCGATTTCTATTTGATAAACATTTTTGGAGTCGAGATTAGTATTAATTTCAAGAGTAGTGTACCTAGATAAACTTAAAGAAGCTTTTAACCAGAGTTCGGGATAAGAAAAAAATATAATAAAGGTTTAAAATAATTTGGTCATTCTGTCCCGAATCCGTTCTGGAAGAATCTTCGCCTGATAAACCAAGAACTTTAATGTTCTACTAAAGCTAAAACGGCGGTTTTTTCTGTTTTTTTTGTAAATGACTATAAAATTATTGCCCCAATTCTTATCCCTAATTCTGGTTAATACATCATTTATTGATGTGATTTAAAGAAGCCAATTATGAATACCATGAGCTCGCCAAAAGACATATCTTTTAAAAGTATATATGAATAACTTCATTTTGCTTCTCACTGCATTATATTTCTGAAAACAAAGAAAACGATAGTTCTTTATTAATCGTAATTCTTTCAATTTGAATTCATTTATTTATCTTGTTTCACGTTTTCAGTCAATTCATTTTAGAGAAGTTAATGACGCCCCTATTTAAAAAACTGAATTTTAAAAGCCAAAACGAATGTCTTATTCTGAACCCACCAGAATCATTTAATGCTGAATTAGAACAAATAAGACCATTCACAACAATTCAAAAGAATTTAGATTCACTTGATTCTGTTTCTTTTGCCCTGATTTTTCTAACCCAACAAGCTGAAATTAAGAACGCAATAAACACAATTGCACCAAAACTAATTGACGATGCCGTTCTTTGGTTTTGCTATCCCAAAAAAACATCGAAAAAATATTCTTCTGATATTAATCGAGATTCTGGCTGGGACTCACTAGGTGAACATCAATTCGAACCCGTAAGAATGGTTGCTATTGATGAAGATTGGAGCGCTTTGCGTTTCAGAAAAGTAACCATGATTAAAAAACTTACAAGAAATGACGCCATGTTGCTTTCAGAAGATGGGAAGATTAGAAAAGTGAAATCCCCAAATGGCTAAAAGCTCAACCTTTTATCTTCGAAAAATCCATCGATTTTTAGGCGTGAGCATTGGAATTCAAATTCTTTTTTGGACCATTAGCGGCTTGTATTTCACTTGGACAAACATTGATGAAATCCATGGTGATCAGTTTTTGAATGAACAAGCTCACATAAATCATAAACAGATTCAATCTGATTCGATAAAATTTCCAGATTCACTTGGTGCCATTTCTACTTTAGAACTTCGATTTATTTTAAATCAATCGTATTTCTGGATAAACGAATCTGTTTTGGTGAATGCACAAACTGGTGAAATAAAAACTAAATTATCCAAAAGTGAAGCAATTGCCATTGCAAAAGAACACATAAAACCCGAATTCGAAGTGGATAAAATCATTTTATTGGAAGAAGTCGGAGCGCATCATGAATATCGTGAACGACCATTGCCAGCTTGGGAAATTCGTTTCAAAGGACTTGATAATCTTAGCGCCTATGTTTCCATTAAAGACGGAAGTTTTCAAAAAGTTCGTCATTCGAGTTGGAGAATTTTCGATTTTCTTTGGATGACTCACACTATGGATTATAAAACTCGGGACAATTTTAATCATTGGGTGATTCGTGGATTTTCTGCTTTAGGATTGATTACCGTTCTTTCTGGCTTTGTATTATTTTGGTTTACTCGAAAACGCAAGACTTCGAACCTTTGACAGAGTTTTCAACTCTGTCAAAGGTTACTTTGCCAAAGTTCGAAACTTTGGCAAAGTTTAACGCGCACTTTCGGTATTTTTAGCGTTCATTCTTAAAAAAAGTCGTTCCAATGCACGTAATTCCAGCCATAGATCTTTACGATTCAAAAGTTGTCCGATTAAAAAAAGGCGACTACAATGCTCAAACTGAATACGCTCTTTCTCCACTTGAACAAGCTCGTGTTTATGCCGAAGCAGGTTTCAAACACTTGCACATTGTTGATTTAAATGGAGCCAAAGAAGGTAAATTTGTGAATCTTCCTGTCATTGAAGATATCATTCAAAAATTGGGAGTTACGGTTCAAACAGGCGGCGGAATTCGTACGTTTGATGACGCTCAACGTCTTTTAGATTCTGGTCTTTCACAATTAATCTGCTCCTCAATTGTTGTGAAAAATCCATCAGATTGGGAAAAAATGTTATCTGTTTTAGGCGGGAAAACTTGCATTCTCGGCTTAGATATCAAAGACGGAAAATTAGCTTATGGCGGTTGGCTAGAAACAAGCAAAGAATCTGTTGAGTCTTTTCTAGAAAAATATCTTCCACTCGGAATTGAATATGTGCTTTCAACGGATATTTCTCGTGATGGAATGCTTTCTGGAATTAATGTGGAATTGTATGATCGATTGCAAAAATCGTTTCCTCAACTAAAATTTATTGCATCTGGCGGTCTAAAAAACGTACACGATTTGGAGCAATTACAAGCGATAAATTCTCATGGAGTTGTAGTCGGAAAAGCCTATTATGAAGGTCACATTTCAATAAACGAAATGCTTCAGCATCATTCGAATTAAGATTTTTTATGGACAAAGTAGATAAAGACGAAGCAAAATTATTTAAACTTCACTCCGATTTCCCACCTGCCGGCGATCAACCAACAGCTATTAAAGAACTTACGGAAGGCTTAGATCGAGGCGATAAATTTCAAACTTTATTGGGAATAACAGGTTCGGGTAAAACTCGAACAATTGCGTCTGTTATCGAAAAAGTCCAGAAACCAACTTTGGTGATGTCGCATAACAAAACACTTGCGGCTCAATTATTTAGAGAATTATCCGACTTTTTTCCTGAAAACAAAGTCGAGTTTTTTATTTCCTATTACGATTATTATCAACCGGAAGCTTATTTGGTTTCTCAGGATAAATACATCGAAAAAGATTTAAGTATTAATGATGAGATTCAGAGACTGCGTCTTCGTGCTACGAGTTCTCTTTTATCAGGTCAGCGTGATGTAATTATTGTGGCTTCGGTGAGTTGCATTTATGGTATTGGTTCTCCATCTGAGTATCGCCAAATGGTTATTCCTTTAGTAGTCGGAATGGAAATCCCTAGAAATAAACTCCTTTACGAACTAGTTGACTTACATTATAATCGTAACGATGTGGAGTTTAAACGGGCAACTTTTCGGGTTCGTGGTGATGTTATCGATATTTATCCCGCTTACGAAGACACCGCAATTCGTCTTTATTTTTGGGGAGATGAACTAGAAAAAATGACAATTAACAATCCCGATACCAATGAAGAAATTGTTGCGATTACAGATTACACGATTTTCCCAGCTTCTCATTATGTAACAACGAAATCTCGGTTAGAACAAGCTGTTCGTGGAATTCGTGAAGAATTAGAATGGCGTTTAAAAGTTTTAGAAGAAGACGGTAAATATCTGGAAGCAAAACGCTTAGAAGAACGGACGATGTTTGATCTTGAAATGATTCAGGAAATAGGATACTGCTCTGGAATTGAAAATTATTCACGTTATTTAGCAGACCGAAATCCCGGTGAGAGACCTTATTGTTTGATGGATTATTTTCCAGATGATTTCCTCTTGGTTTGTGATGAAAGTCATCAATCTGTTCCTCAAATTAATGCCATGCACGGCGGCGACCGTTCGCGTAAAGAATCATTAGTTGAACATGGATTCCGTTTGCCTTCGGCTTTAGATAATCGTCCGCTTAAGTTTGATGAATGGGAAACCATGATTAAACAATGCATTTTTGTATCAGCAACTCCATCCAATTACGAATTGGAAAAATGTGAAGGTGTGGTTGTAGAACAAATTATTCGTCCAACCGGATTGATGGAACCTCCGATTGAAGTTCGTCCTCTAAAAAATCAAATTGATGATTTAATTGATGAAATTCGAAAAACGGTGGCAAAATCTCAGCGCGTTTTAGTCTTGGCCTTAACCAAACGAATGAGTGAAGAGCTCTCTGAATATTTGCGTAAAATGGGAATTCGTGCGGCTTATATGCACAGCGAACTTGATGCCATTCAACGAGTTGAAGTTCTTTATCGATACAGAAAAGGCGAGTTTGATGTCTTAGTTGGAATTAACTTATTGCGAGAAGGAATCGATATTCCAGAATTAGGTTTAGTAGGAATTCTTGATGCGGATAAAGAAGGATTTTTGCGATCAACAACTTCTTTATTTCAGATTGCAGGTAGAGCGGCACGTAACGCAGAAGGGCGAGTCATTTTTTATGCAGATAGAATTACAAAATCTATGAAAGCCGTATTGGAAGAAACCGATAGAAGACGCGAAATTCAAATGGAATACAATAAAAAACATGGAATTACGCCAACAACGGTAATAAAAGAGCTAAAACCACTTGTAGATCCATCTTTAATTTCAAACAAAGAAATCGATTTAAATTCCCCAATGGATGGCTATGGCGGACTCGAATTAATGCGAGTTGCAGACGACGGTTTACATTACAAACCAAATCCGGCCATGAAAGAAGTCGTATTTGAAGACAAAAATAAATTCCTAGATTACTTAAGAGAATCGATGATTACTGCAGCAAGAAGCATGGAATTTGAAGAAGCAGCCAGAATTCGCGATCAAATTGAGAAATTGAAGAATGAGTGGAAATAAAAAACTTTGGCAAAGTGCTTCACTTTGCCAAAGTTAACTATGTCAGAGTTTAAAACTCTGACATAGTTTTCGGCTTAGAGTATCACTTATTTTGAAATTTGAAGCCCAAATGTTGTCATCATCTTACGTTGATTGAAATCGTAATAAGGATATATCCCAAATTGTACTATCCAATCAGTATTATTTTTTAGATAATTTTTCAATTTCAGGGATAACCCAACTGCATGATATTGTTCATCAACTAATGAATTCTGATTCGTTATATCAATCCTACCCCAGAAACCAATATCGAAATTAACAAGAGCACATTCGCAATATTTTGGGTTTTGAAGCTGAATTTGAATTGGTATAAACCAGCTATCATACCCTTTAATGAAATCCATAGCAGGAAATACTCCCAAACCAATTTGATACAACACATGGTTTCTGAAATAAGAATAATTGATTGATCCTAAACCACCTGCCCCAAGCAACTCAACTCCAAATAAATGTCTAGTTTTAATTTGAGTGAAGGCCAAAGTGTCTTTATTTATTGCATGTTTACCTGCAGAATTAGAATCGATCTTAGGAGTTAAAATCTGAGCGGATGCATTTTCAAATGATAAACTTGCAACCATAATGAGTAAGAAAATTTTATATGCGTTTTTCATTTCTTTGAATTTCACTTTATGTAATGATTTTCCAAAATTAAATTTCACCCATTTGTGATTTTAGCAATCTTTTAAACAAAATGTAGCCTTAATACCCTTTTTGTAAAACAAAGACAAACCAACAATCACCCATAAGAGTAATTTATCTGCATAGAAGATACTGATATTTTAAATAATTGAGTTTATTTAAGGCTACAAGATTAGAGTTTCAAAATGATTTTATTCTGTGAATTTCAACTCCGAGTTCAGAAAATCTATAATAATTCAGCTTTAAAAGTAGATTTTGTCTGTTTTTAGCCATTTGAATAGTGTAAAATCTCCAATTAATTTGTTTTAAACTAATCAAAAAATAAACTTACTATTTTAAACACCATTTACGGTAACTCTTGTTATTTGTAATTAACAAATGAGCCTCTAAATAGAACAAAATCATTCCTTTAAAAAATAATTTTACCCAATCGGGAAGATTTTCTGGTTTCATGCGTCTCCAAAGAAAACAAATAAAACGAAACGCATCAAATCATGAAACACGAAACTTATCGCTATATAAATCCACTCACAGACTTTGGATTCAAAAAACTCTTTGGCGAAGAAGCAAACAAAGAATTCTTACTCTCTTTCCTAAATGCTCTTTTAGAAGAGGAACAAGGAAAAATCGTAGAATTGCAATATCAAAATACAGAGCAATTGGGAATCGCCGCCAATGAACGCAGTTCCATCTTTGATTTATACTGCACCAATGAAGCCAGTGAGCACTTCATCGTTGAATTACAGCGAGCGAGTCAGAAATATTTTATTGATAGAACTATTTTTTATTCCTCTTTTCTTATTCAAAAACAAGGCAAAAGAGATAAGAATTGGAATTATGAACTTAAGGCAGTTTATACCATTGCTATCATCAATTTTAAAATGGATAAGTCATTACAAAACAAAGACAAATATTTGTATCGTGTAAAACTGACTGATATAGAAACACATGAAATTCTTTATCCCAAACTCGCATTTATTTACCTTGAATTACCTAAATTCAAAAAGAAAGCAGTTGAACTCCAAACCCCGATAGATAAATGGTTATACGTTTTCAGGAATCTGGAAACCTTGCAGGAAATACCAGAAAAGCTAAAGGAGAACATTTTCATGAAATTCATTGAACAATCTTTAATTGAACATTTACCAAAAATCGATCGCAAGAATTATCAAGCAAGTCTTAAGCGCTATAGAGACTCTTACAGCGTGTTAGAAACAGCCGTTTCAAAAGGTTTTGAAAAAGGTAAAGTCGAGGGAATTGCAGAAAGAAATATCGCTGTTGTTATTGCAGCTCATAACAAAGGCTTTTCTATTTCTATAATTTCCGAACTCACTGGCTTAACTGAAGATGAGATAACGAAAATTCTAGAAGAAAATCTTTAGTTAAGAATATCCCAAATCCTCAGAGTCAGACATCAATAAACAAAAAAAGCTGTTAAACATTTCGTCTAACAGCTTTTTTAATAAAATGCACAGCATAATCGTCTATAAGCCGGATTCTGTATCCCGAAATAAATCGGAACAGCAATCATTTATCTTGCAAGAAGTATCACTACTCTTGTCTTTGCAACCTACCCGGCCGTATTGCGACAGACAACACACGACCTTATTTGGTTTTGCACCTCGTGAGGTTTACCTTGCCTTTTATGTTGCCACAAAAGCGGTGCGCTCTTACCGCACCATTTCACCCTTACCAACCCGAAAGTTGGCGGTTTCTTCTCTGTTGCACTTTCTGTCGCCGGAGCTGTGCGTCCGACGCCTTCCCGTTAGGAAGCACGATGCCTGTTGGTGTCCGGACTTTCCTCACACGCCTAAGCGTAGCGCGATTGCCCGACGATTATGTTTTTTCTAAAGTGATTTACTTAAATGAAACTATTCTAACAACTAGATTTATCAATTAGCATTAATTCATATCGATTTTTAAAAAGATATTTGTACTCTTTCTTGTTCAATAGTCTGAAATAAACCATTATTACAACTTATAAACCTAAAAAACAATTCAACTTCTTACAGAATCGACTCAATTGGATTAAATAGACTACATTAAACTAACACTCTTGAGATTAGTCCAAAAAGTCGATTTAATCATTAAATCCATTCAAATCGTGTAAAATCGCCAATCAATTTACAGAAAACTACTTTTCAGAGTTTACTCATTCTTATAATTTAAATTCGCGTTCTGCATTATCGAAAAAGCTTTGATCGATAACAATACGACCAGAGTTTTCATCAATAATTACTCTATTTTTTTTGCGAACATCTACTTGAATTTGAGCTGGAAGCATCATTCCCATACTTGCACCACTAACCATTGGTACAACTACAAGTCCGTTTTTAAAACCACCACGTAAACGCTCATAGTTTCTTAAATATCTGTCGCCCAATTTTTTGCAAGCAGCATTACGCGTTTGCATTAATGCTTCTTCCTCTTCTTTTGTTTGTTTTTTAAGATGTGTAAGCTCATGTTTTTTACGAACCAATAAATCTTGCATATCTTCTAATTCAAGACGATAATGCTCTTCATTTTTAACGGTTTCATCTAAAACAATTTCAATATCATCGAGACGAGATAATGCGTTACTAACTCGTTGTTTTTGTGATTCAATTTCTTTGCTTAAGGCATCATATTCTCGATTATTACGAACCGATAGTTGTTGTTTTTCATACTTTTCAACCAAAGCTTTAGCTTCAACGATATCTCCATCAAGCATTTTCAACTCTTTGCGCAATGAGGTTTCTTCAGCCCGTAAATGCTTTACTTTATTTTCAATTCGGCCAAGATCCATTTCGATATCAGCAATTTCTTCGGGTAAATCACCTCGCATGCGGGCAATTTCGTCTATTCGTGAATCTATGAACTGGAGATTAGCTAAATGTTGTAAAATGTCTTCCATAAGATATTCGGGAGTTTACTGGTTTTTAGGTTTATTTTGTTGTTTAAATAAATTCTGATGTACAAAAGTTTTCATGGGATTCGTTTCCACTTTCGATACCAAAACTGATAGTTCTGGAAACGCACTTTGTACTTTTTCTTGAAGAGTTTGCGCAATGAACCGTTCTGTTTCATAATGCCCAATGTCAACTAAGAGAAAATCGTTCTTATCAATAAAATAATCGTGATACTTAATATCAGCGGTGATATAAGCATCTGCTTTTGCTTTTAAGGCGTTTTTTATAAGCGAACTTCCTGATCCACCACAAACTGCAACTGTTTTAATATTCTTTGCGCTACCACTATATCGGAATGAACTAATTCCCAATTTTTCTGAAATCTCTGTAAAAAACTCTTGCTCTGATAAACCACTATTAGGAAGTTTTCCAAGTACACCAAAACCATAATTGGGATTCGAACCTTGCACTTTGCTTATAAATAATCGTTCTGCATTGAGTTCATTCAAATAAGAAACACACTGAGATTGAAAAGCCGAATCAAGAACAATTTGAATAGAAGCAAATCCATTTTTTTGATTTGAAATGTGATTAGAGAACACCCACTCAGTATTATTTGAGACAAAATTACTGAACTCTTCAACTTGTGCTTCTGGAATTTCAGCTTCAATTCGAGATAACTTACCTTCTCCATCAGAGAGAAATTTAGTTTCTTTTAAACCTAAAGTATCAGCTAAAACAAAAGAAACACCACCTTTTACAGAATCCAGATTTGTATGACTAACAAATAAATTGATGGAGTTTTTAATGAGTTTGATTAACAAACGACCGCCTGTAGTAGAATCGGTAATAGAATTGATGGAAGGGAAAATTACGGGGTGATGAGCAATGATCAGATTTGCATTATTTTCGATTGCTTCATCAATAACTGAATCGGTAACATCTAAAGTAGTTATGACCCCTTTTACAAAATCATTTGAATTTCCAGCCTGCAATCCCACATTGTCATAGGATAACTTAAGATCTGCCGGTGCCCACCGTTGCAGAAAATCTACGATATGACGTACAGTTACGTTCATAATCTTGATCTTAACACCCCTCCCCGGGTCTGTGCTAATAATCTAACTAATATCAAAGGCGAAAATGTCATCAATATTATTGGTATAAGGGGTAAAAGATACCGTTAATTGTGTAATTTTAAAAGACTAAATGAAATTAGAGATATAAACTAACACCAATTTATTGTGATTTTTTCAAAACAAGATGTAGAACAGTTTCAATTTCATCTTTCTGAGGTTCAAGAACGAATTTTTAAAGCAGCACACATAGTTGGAAGAGACCCAAAAAACATTCAACTTATTGCCGTTAGCAAAACTCATCCTCTTGAAGCCATTAAAGTTTTTTATGAACTTGGACAACGTCATTTCGGAGAAAACAAAGTTCAAGAAATGAGTTCAAAGTGGGAAAATTTCACAGCCGATGACCTTCAGTGGCACATGATTGGATCGCTACAAACCAATAAACTTAAATATTTAGCAAAACGAGCTAATTGGATTCATTCCATCTCAAAACCGGAGCAATTAAAAGAACTTCAAAAGCGTTTGACAACTGAAAACCGAAAAATGAATATTCTTTTTCAGGTTAACATCAGCAATGAAGATCAAAAAAGCGGATGTGAACCCGAAGAGCTTGATTCTTTATTTTCTTATATGGAAAATTCTCCTTCAATTACTGTTAGAGGATTAATGGGAATCGGTTCACTTGAAGCAGAAGCTGAAGACAATCGCCCACAATTTCGATTACTTCGTACTTTATTGGAAGAACATAAAGCGAAATGGAATTCCGAAAATATTCAGTTAACTGAACTTTCTATGGGAATGACTTCAGATTTAGAAGTGGCTATTGAAGAAGGTTCAACTATGATTCGTGTTGGAACAGCACTATTTGGTCACCGAGATTATTCATTATAGGTTTGATTTTTCCTTTCTGATAAATACATTTCTTTAAATTTGTTCATGAAAATGCCTATTTCTAAACTTTTACTTCTCTCTCTAAGCCTAATTGGACTTCATTGTACCAAATCAGAAAATGTGACTCCAAAATCTGCTCAAAGTGAAATTCTTTATGCAGATGCTCTATCTGATTCTCAGTCTAGCAATTCTAATTCAGATAAATTACGTCAGGTTCAAACGGATAGTATTCTTACAGGACAACGCTCAAATGCGATTACAAAAGCCGTTGAAACCATTTCTAAAGCGGTTGTAAGTATTAGTGTGACAGAGTTGGTTAAAGAGCGAGACAGGCTAAAAATGGATGTGTTTTACGGTTTATTTGTTGAGCCGGGACAAATGAGAGAATTTAATTCTTTAGGAACAGGTTTTATTGTTAGCGAAAACGGCTATGTAGTTACCAATCAACATGTTATTGGAAATAATGCTTCAAAAGTTATTGTCACTTTATCGAATGGGGACGATTATGAAGCACAAGTTATTGGATTTGATGAATATGGAGATTTAGCTCTTTTAAAAATTTCTGGACAAGATTTCGATTTTGTAGAATTTGCCGATTCCGATCAAATCTTAGTTGGAGAATGGGCAATTGCAGTTGGAAATCCATTTGGATTGTTTTCTGATGGACAAGCTTCTGTTACACTTGGTGTAGTTTCTGCAACAAAACGAGATTTCAGACCAAATCCACAAGAGCCGCGCGTTTATTTAGACATGATTCAGACCGATGCAGCTATTAATCGTGGAAATTCTGGCGGCCCACTTTGCAATAGTTTAGGTCAAGTGATGGGTGTTAATACATTCATTTATACTGG
>Ga0210025_1001105_pt1 | contig 30652 bp, 28 predicted proteins | sample CryGeyme20150102_FD_183989 | JGI IMG/M metagenome (GOLD analysis project Ga0210025, IMG submission 183989) | Groundwater microbial communities from Crystal Geyser aquifers in Utah, USA - Crystal Geyser metaG 2015-0102 (SPAdes) (version 2) | ecosystem: Environmental > Aquatic > Deep subsurface >... | reverse complement strand
TAATTATCGAAAGAACCATTATTATTGGCGCCGCTAAACGCTCAAATCTCGCCCTCTTCTTTTTCTTTGATTCCTGCTTCTGTCTAGTTTCCCGAACGATTAGTTGTTTTTGTCGTCGAGTCTCAATTTGTTCTGTTAGTTCTTGAATAGAAGCTGAAAGCTTCGCTGGTTTATCTGGCATCCTGATGCTGCATTGCTGCCACTTTATTTACGATTAAATCTACTACCTGCTCAATGCTCAAATCTGTTGTATTTATCTCCCAAGCCTCAGGGATTTTTTTTAGAGGATCCGTAGCTCTTTCAGTGTCATGGGTATCGCGATCAACGATGGCCTGATAAACCTCTGAAAATGAGGTGTCCTGACCCCTAGTTTGAAGCTGAAGATGTCGTCTTTTGGCTCTCACGGTGGTATCTCCAGTCAGAAAAATCTTAAGCTGAGCCTCCGGAAGAACTCTGTAGGTCACGTCTCTGCCCTCCATAACCACGTTCTGTGTTGAGGCGATTTTTTGTTGTTTCTGCACTAATACAGAACGCACTTCTGGGTGAACAGCAATCGTCGATGCGCCTTTACTAACAGCCTCTGTTCTGATCTCCCACGAGACATCTTTGTCATTCACAACCACAGTTGTCAAACGACCGTCTTTCTCTCCTTCTTTGGGATTGTTCATCTCGATTTTTGCTTCTGAAATAATCTTAGCTATAGCTGGACCATCATCAAGAGAACAATTTTTTTCCAATGCAAGCATTGCCGCAACGCGATACATAGCTCCTGTATCAACGTACAAGAAACCAAGTCTGTCAGCCACTAGCCGAGAGACTGTTCCCTTACCAGCGGCCACAGGACCATCTATAGCTATTTGAAAGGAATTACTAAAAGGCATACTGTTTCCGCAGCTTCTACCACAGGGACAGGATTGTGGATGTTACTTTTTCTTAGAGGCTTTTCTTTTCTTAGGAGCGCTTTTCGTTTTTCGAGCAGTTTTTTTAGCTGCTTTCTTTGGGACGGTGTACCATTCATCAGTGTCAGAGGTCAAAAGTCCTCCTAGACCAACAATGATCAAAATAAGTGGCCAAAGATTCCAAAGTGACTGGGGCAGCATACCAAGGTTTGAGGCTAAGAAAATTAGTCCCATGGTTACTGCTACTGCTGGCCAAAAAATTCGTTTGGGCATACGATCTCCTTTTCTCTATTTCTGCTAAACCCATTGTAGAGAGTATCTACTCTCAGCGCAAGAGAAAGCTATCAAGAAATCTCGGCTTCTCTATCGCGTTTCTCAGCGCGCTCTCGTAAGTACTTACGCTTATCACCTTTTTTGCGGCCGACGGCAAGGGCAAATTTAAGCTTGATCTTGTTGTGCTCGAGAAGAAATGCAAGTGGCACTAGAGTTTGATTCTTAATCAGGACGCTCTGAGCAATATCTCTAATTTCTTGTTTTGACAGTAAGAGCTTGCGAGTTCTTCTTGGATCATGATCTGGATTATTTGCAAATGAGTAGGGAGAAATTTGGGCGTTTATCAAAAAAGCCTCACCATCGGTAACTCTAACGAAGCTACCAACTAAGCTGCCATGTTTGAGGCGAAGACTTTTGACTTCATGTCCCTCGAGAACCACGCCAGCGACATAAGAGTCTCCAAGTTCATACTCAAAGCGGGCTCGACGATTTTGAATTAGTAACATACTAGAGGTAGTATACCTCAGAGCAAGGAGTTATTGAGTTAGATCAATCTGGTAAACCAGCGATCCAGAGCTTAAGTAAGCTGTCTTCCCGTCAGAATCCACAATCATGCTTGTAACTGTGGCGATACTCGTACTGGTAATTTCTTTCACAAAAACGCCAGACTTATCTAATAAAACCACACGATTTTTGGCTGGCTCAAGAATGAATAAATTATCCAAATTTTCGCTAGTGAAAATATAGATCGGTGTCGAAAAAGGAGTTGGAAGACCCTTGGTTTCAAAGGCAGCTTTCCTACCGCTAGAATACTTTTTTAACTCGCCCTCTTTCGTTGTAAACCAAACATCGCCATCAATGGCGATAGAAGTGATGCTATCGTAAGAAACATCAAGGGGATCTACCAACCATCCGACTGGATCTGAGACAGAACTTCCGTTAATTAAGTAACGATAAAAATTTCTTTTTTCTGGATTAAGAATGTAGGCATATGAACCAAAGCTAGTAAGAAACGTACCATTTCGACTAGAGTCTCCCTCTGGTTTTAGCTCAACAGATTCTGAGTCCGCAGAAAAGGGAATCTCGTACAAACCGCCAGCTAATATCAGCAAATTATTATTAAAAACCGTTGTAGCCTTAATGTCAGGTGTGTTTGAAAGTGAAAGCTGACTCACCTGTTTAGTTTCTAGATTTAAAACAATTGCTTGTTTTTTTTCAGTGTCAACAAAGACACCTTGCTTACCATCAATATGAGATTCTGCTGCGATAAAATCTGACTGAGCCAGTCTTAAATCATAAAAAACTGATAGCTCTGTAACCTCTTTGGTTCCAGAGACTTCAACTGATATCTGTTCTGCGTCAGCTAAGGCAGCAGCGATTTTTGGTCCGACGATTGGTTTCTTCTCATTCACAGCCGCTAAAGATCGAAACTCTGCGACAACTGCCTCAACACGCTGTCTTGCAGTTATTGGATCATTGTCAAGCTGCCCCTGGGCAGAAGCAAGCTCAGCTTTTAAAGGCGCCATTAACTCGTTAGCCTTGCTAACCTGAGCCATGTACCACCACCTAGTGCCAAGAATCACAACTGTCAACAAGACCAGCACCGCTGCCACAAGAATAATTTTTCTTCTCCAGGCGGACTGTCTTGCTGTTCTTATATAAACTGCAGATGAGGGCAAAAACTCTCTGGCACGTTTAACCACTGAGAGCAAAGATTTCGCAATCAATTTAGATGTTGAAATAATGATTTTCTTTGGAAAGATTTTTCTAGTTTTTGTGGCAGACTCAATCTGGCCAGTATTCTCCGGTGGCTCGAGCGTTTCTACTAAATCTATATCATCTTTAAATTCAACTTCTGGCAGCCTGACAAAGACTCCCTTTTCTGGGATAGAGACCTCAGCTTCTTGTTTTTCTTCAGCTTCTAAAGCCACTACAAATGCCAAGCTGGCGCTGGCAAGATCTTCATCGCTTCTAAGCGCTGGCAAAATAGCCGAAACAACTGCTTCTGTAGTTAGACCGCGCTCAAATTGTTGGACTAGCTCTGGAATAAATTGCCTAGCCTCGTGAGTAGCTAAAACCAGTACATCTCCAGGCTCAAAAGAACCTGTTAAAACCTTAGTATCTTCAGACTGTGAAATAAGAGTGCCAATTTTGGCGTCACGCTTTAAAAGTACTAATCCATCATTAGCCGCCAAATCTATAAAATTATCCCTGACCAGAGCCGCCGCAATAGAAAGACTACAGTTTTTACTTCTAGTTCTCTCGATCAGATCAAGGACTAAGTCATACAAGCCTTGAGCATCCTTAGGTGACTCTTCTTCAAGATCACTAACTAACTCTCTACCAAATACACTCGCGGACTGACCAATAAGTGAAAAAGAAAAAATACAAACCCCGGTGGGAGTTTTAATCTCGACAACTTGAGACCAATCTGTAAATGTCGGCAAGCCAACTACTGGAGTAACCGCAATTGATCTCATATCGTGATTGTATCACGAGCATTTGGGTAAACTGCGGGTGAGACAACTCGATCTCTAATCACAAGCTGACAAGAAAAAACAGCAATACTGATATTGCTAATCCAAGGTGGAGAAAGCCTAGAGTCAGAAGCACTGGTGAAAAGCTGGTAAGTAAGGTGTCTTTCATAACTGCGATTTGTCTTACCACCACCACGGCAAAAATACTATAAAGTCCCGCGGCTATTATCAAAAGGAATTTGAGAACAGCCAAAAAAGTTGGATCTTGTAGGATATTGCCAATCATCTACTGGACCCTTCCTTCAATTTTTTCTCTCTCTTCTTCCAAAATTAACTCATTTAATAGCTTGGAAACCTTATTGGGCTGGGGCACATCATCAAACTCAAACTCATTTCTTTCCGCTGCTGTCTGAACTTGAACTGTACCAAAATTAAAGATTGATCTAATCACCCCACCAGTTCTTGCCGTCACATCTTCGATGTTATCAATTTTAGCTGTAGAAATATTTCTATAGATTAAAGACAGAAAATCAACGTCGACAATTCGCTCGTCTGTAATGATATAAACATTGAAGAACCAAGACAGAGATGATTCGACCACAAAACCAGTTATCAAGAGATACCAACTAATATTTATAGCCAGCTGATATCTTAGGGGCAAGGTGTCAAACACGCCCAAGCTTATGATTAACATTGGCAAAAAACATAACAGAATTGCCGTTGCTATCCATTTTATTTGGGTAATTGGGTGCTTCCTTAAAACAAGAATTATTTCTTCACCCTGAGACTGACTCATGAAAGCTACTTTTTCAGGAAATGTCCAAAAGGCATTAAGAGGATTTTTTTTCACTGATTCGTTCTTCATCACTTCTGAATAATCATGAACGCAACGCTTATTTTTCCTATTTTCTAATTGTTCGGGAGTGAGACTGGCAAACACGTGTTCATTTCTCCTGTGAACGCGTTTTTTACGAACGCCGTGCAGAAGTTCTTCTGTTGCTTCTAAAGTAGACGACTTCTCGCTTTGGGAATCAGAGCTGTTAAAAACTTCTGGCATCGGGATTATTATAGCAGGGGTAGGTTGGCTTTGTTAAAGTGGCTTACGAAGTAGCTGCAAATATACATCTTGGTCAAGGTGGACAGAGCCAAAAGCTTTCATTCTTTTCTTGCCTTTTGCCTGTTTTGCCAAAAGCTTTTTTCGACGAGTAACATCTCCGCCATAGAGCTTAGCCGTAACATCTTTTCGCAAAGCAGAAATCGTCTCACGAGCAATAACATTGCCACCAATTGTCGCCTGAACTGGGACAGAAAATAACTGTCTTGGAATCAAGTCTTTCAGCTGGGCGACGAGCTTACGACCACGACTAGCTGCGTAATCCCGCACAGAAATAAATCCCAACGGCGGCACTTCTTCACCATTAAGAAGAATGCTTACCAAAACCGCGTCTACTTCCTGATGACCGCTCACCTCATACTCTAGGGAACAATATCCAGAACTGACTGATTTGATCACATCATGCAAATCGGTAATAAGTTCACTAAGAGGCATGGTGCAATGCAAAACTACCCGATCTCCAAGGTGATCGCTAGAATCATATCGGCCTCGTCTCTCGCGGACTAAATCAAGAATTTTGCTCATGTATTTAACAGGGGTAATGAGAGTCGCAGCAACCATTGGCTCAGTAACGCTGGCGATAGAACTTGGATCGGGAAACTCCTGCGCCGTCCGCACCACTTTCTCAGAGCCATCAGTCAAGGTAATTGTATGGGGCACTGTGGGCCGAGTAACTAATAAATCAAGGCCAGCCTCAAGCTTTAAGCGCTCAACCACAATCTCAGCGTGAAGCAAACCAAGACAGCCAACTCTCGTGCCGCTTCCCAGGGCTGAAGAGTGCGTGTTGGAATATTGTATGGCTGCGTCGCGTAAGGCGAGCTTTTCTAAGCCGTCTAACAAAGCACTGTAATCAGCGGCATCAATCGGATAAAGTTCGAAAAAAACCAAGGGCTGAGGCTCTTTATAACCAGGTAGGGTCTCGGTGGCAGGTCGTGAAGCAACCGTTAAAGTATCACCAATTTTTAGAGACCTAACATCCTTGAGAGTCGTGACCACATAGCCAACTTCTCCAGAGGTAAGCTCGGAGATTTTTTCTTGCTTCGGGGTATAAATGCCAATTTCAGCTGGAAAAAAACTTGTCCCAGACTGAATGAACTGAAGTTTTTCAGGTCGAAGTCGTCCATCAACAATTCTAACCAAGGCGATAGCGCCCTGATGCTGGTCAAAGTATGAGCTAATTAACAAAGCGCGCAGTGGTTTATCTATCGTATCCTCAGGAGGATCGATCCTCTCAATCACTGCCTCTAGAACAGTTTCTATGTTCAAACCAGATTTAGCTGAGACTCTCAGAATTTCGTCCTCTGAAACCTTACATAGCTCCATAACTTCAAGTAAGACTCTATCTACTTCAGCAGAGGGAAGGTCAATTTTGTTTATAACTGGGATAACTTTCAAGCCAAGATCAACTGCCTTGTAAAATGTCGAGAGTGTCTGCGCTTGGATACCTTGTGAAGCATCGACAACTAACAAAACTCCCTCACAAGCAGCCAAGGATCTACTGACCTCATAGCCAAAATCTACGTGTCCAGGTGTGTCAATTAGGTTGAGGGTGTATCTTTGAGAGTCTTTTGCTAGATAATTCAGGCGAACGGGAGCTAATTTAATGGTAATGCCGCGCTCTTGTTCAATTGGGTTGCTGTCCATAACTCTGTCGTGAACGTGTTGATGATCAACTTGACCACATTGTTCGAGCAATCGATCAGTTAAAGTTGTCTTACCATGATCAATGTGAGCTATGATTGAAAAATTTCGCACTAAGCGAGCAGATGACATACGTTAGCCTAAATTGCGCGTCGCAATTATTTTTTTGCAAGTTTTGAGGCCTGACTCTTAAGTCGGGCGGCAGCATTTTTATGAATTAATTTGCTTTTAACTGCTCTATCCACTCTTCTATATGTGTCTGAAAGAGCTTCTACAGTTTTAGTTTCACCCAAAGTTTTGATAGCGGAGCGCATTCTGGACTTGGTAACGTTATTAATAGCAGCTTTGCGGGTGCTACTTCTTAACGCTTTTTTTGAACTCTTAAGTATTGGCATACGATCTTTCGTGTAGTAAGGCAACGATTATAGCCAAGTATACCCATTTTTTCAATCTCAATTATGGGTATAATAGATGACATGTTCGGCAATCTTAGTCTTCCAAAATTATTCAATGGCAATTTGCGCTGGCTTGAACAACAACAGTCGAGTATTCTTTCGGCAGCTTTTATCATCACTATTGCCAATATAGCCTCATCTATCGCTGGATTAGTCAGAAGTCGCTTACTAATTTCATACTTCTTCACCTCTCAAACATCTAGGGAAGCCTACGAAGCTCTTCTAGTAGCTTTTCAAATTCCAGACATGCTGTTTCAACTCATCGTGCTCGGGGCAGTCTCAGCAGCCTTCATCCCTCTTTTTGCAAAAGTAAAAAAGCGCAATGAAGAAGAAGCCTTCCATCTCGCCTCAGTTGTCTTAACCGTCCTCCTAGTAGTTTTTGGCATTATTGCCCTCCTAGTCGGAATTTTTGCCAAACCTCTAACAATCGCCAGAACTGGAGACGCTTTCACGGCAGAACAAATTATCATTGTTGTGAACTTAACAAGAATTATGTTGGTAGCACAACTTTTCTTTGCCGCATCAAATATTATGGCCTCGATGCTCCAGTCCTATCAACGCTTCATCATTCCAGCAATTTCCCCAATTCTTTACAATATTGGCATTGTTAGCGGGGTCTTCCTACTTGCTCCAACTTTCGGAATATACGCCGCAGGAATTGGCGTCTGTCTTGGCGCTTTTTTACATTTGATGATTCAAATTCCTTTTGTTTTCAAACTCGGTTTTAGATTCCGCTGGTCGATGGACTTCTCCCTACCCGAAAGCAAAACTTTGTTGAAGCTCATCCCACCAAGAATGCTAACCGTGGGGGCTTCCGAGCTACAAAGACTATCTTTGGCATTTTTTGCGACCTCGCTTGGAAATCTAAGCTATGTTGTTATTAAGCATGCTCTAGATCTGATGGTGCTACCTATCCGACTCTTTGGCGTCCCAATCGGGCAGGCATCTTTGCCATTTTTATCTGACGAGTCTGCTAAAAGTGACCAAACCAGATTCAGAAGCTTGCTTGTTCACTCTCTCAATCAAATATCATTCTTTGCATTGCCGGCTGCGATAATGTTGTTAATTCTGCGTGTTCCGCTGGTACGTCTAGTTTTCGGAACCCGCAACCTTCCTTGGGAGACAACCTTGATGATTGCAAGAGCTGTGGCTTTAATCGCCTTATCTATCCCTGCTCAGGCAATGGTTCAGCTATTAGTTCGAGCCTTTCACTCTCTAAAAGATACGGTAACTCCTCTTTTAATAACAGTGATTACGGTAGGTCTATATCTGGTTGGAGCTGCTGGAGTCGTGTTTTTCACAAATTTTGGAGTGTTAGGACTCGCCGTGATCACAGCTATAGTCGCCATTATTGAATTGGGCTTGTTTCTCTTTTTCCTAAACAAAAAAGTTCCTAAAATCTTTGGCAGAGTTTTCATTATTGATCAAGCCAAAATGATCCTAGCAACTTTCTTTATGGCTGTATTTTTATACCTGCCATTTCGAATCCTCGACGAATTGATTTTTGACACGAGTAAAACCATCGAGCTCATAGGTCTGACCGCCACTACTGGCACGATTGCCACGCTTGTTTACATTTATTTTTCCGCTCTGCTTGATGTAAAAGAACTCACCTTGGTCACAAAAATGTTGGATTCAATCGGAGCTGCCACTCGCAAAGTATCGCAAATGCCAGAGGTTATCATCGAGCCAGGTGATGATGGATCTGTGTAGGGATATTCATGTACAATGGAGTAGCCTGCCATGCCAAAGAGAGTTAAGCCAATCAACATAAATCTTGTCCCTCGCGACCCATTCTACGAGACTGCCATAGGGAAAACTCTGCGCTGGGCCTTATCAGCAGGCAGATACATAATAATTTTCACAGAGCTAATCGTCATCATTAGTTTTGCCGCTCGCTTCACTCTCGACAGACAACTAACCGATCTCAACTCAGACATTGAAAGAAAAAAATCGGTCATTCTTTCCTACGGCACCCTTGAATCTGATATTAGGACAATCCAATCAAAAATCACTGACTATACTGAGCTAGAACAAACTAAAAACATGGCGGATGTTTTCGAACAGCTTAGTGCCGTTACTCCCAGATCTGTAATTCTCGATAAACTCACAATTAATCCAGGAAGCATAAACATTGAAGCAACTGCCCCATCTCAGTCTGTCTTTAATATTTTTATTACTAACTTGCAAATTTCACCTTTATTTCAATCAATAACTATTGGCAAAATAGAGTCAGCTGAAAAGAATACGCCAGGATTCACCTTCACCTTAACAGCAAGAACACTGGCTCCTGCAAAGCTATCGCCAGCAAAAAAATAATTGAATCATGAGAATATCAACAAAACAAAAACAACTAGCTAGCGCCCTAAACTCTTTCTACCAAAATCCAGTGGCGCGAGTTTCTTTAGATCTGGTGCTCTCACTTGGCTTGGTTTTGTTCTTAGGAGTTTTTGCAGTTCAACCAACAATTATAACCATGACTGAGCTAATTCAGGAAATAGACGAGAAAAAAACCCTTACAGAACAATTGGGTCAAAAAGCCGCTGCTCTTAGCACTGCCCAGGCGGAATACTCAATAATTCAAGATAAATTGCCCCTTCTAGAGGAAGCCATTCCAAGTAAGCCCGAGCTGATCACCTCTCTAAAAATCGTTGAAAAACTCGCCACAGACAATTCTGTAATTCTTACCGCCCTCTCTGTTAGTCAAGTTCCAAACGAAGTTGAGCCATCCGCAGCTCCCCAACAGACAGACTTGGGTTTTAGCATTAGTCTCACTGGCGACTATCCTTCTATTAGAGCCTTTGTTGAGTCACTCCAAAAATATCGAAGATTGTTTATCGTCCAATCTGTTAGCTTTGATCTAAGAGATAATCGCGGTAATAGAACACTTTCAGCTAGAATTGCTGTCAACGTACCCTACTATAAATAATTATGCAAAATTCATTCTCAGAAGACCTTAAACGCTTACAAAAAAACCAGCAGTTTTTGACGATAATCGTGCTACTTTTTGTTTGCATGATCTTCTGGCTAGTGATTTCACTATTTTCAACGACTCAAGAAAAACAAACTGATGCTAGTTTAATTCAATTAGCAAAGCCGCTTAACCCTACCATCGACAGAGATGCCTTCGCGCTTCTTGAAAAAAGACAGTCATTCTCAAAGCAGGAGCTAGAATCATTTCCAATTTATAAGTTTGCGAAAGTCAGTCGTTCCAGTGAGCAAATTATTGTTCCAATAACTACCACAGATGCCGAAATTGAGGCCATGAGCGAAACACCAAAACCAAAAGCATCTACCGCAGCGACTACTTCGGCCACTTCTGTTATAGAATGATCTACTAGTTCGTATCTTCTTCGCATTGCGTCTACCAGACTATTTCACTACAGTAGTAACAACGCCAGTTCTCTGGTTATATTTGTGATGGAAAAGTCTAAATTATCTTCTCAACTAAAACAATTTTCTCTTCTGGAGAAAAGAATCCCTACCTTCATTGGCTTAGGCGTTCTTGTGATTGGATTAGTTGTTGGAACAATCTTTTTGGGCAAAGGCTCTGGAGTATTTGCACCTAGAGCTGCTCCAGAAACTACCCCCACCAACGTACGTCTAACAAATATAACTGACACAAGTTTTACAGTTTCTTTCACAACCTCAAGCCCAGCCATTGGATCTGTAAAGTACGGCGAAGTCGAAAATAAACTGAAGCTACAAGCCAGCGACGATCGAAATCAACTCTCTGGGTCAACCTCTCCCTTCACCACCCATCACATCAGTGTTAATGGCTTAACACAAAATACCACCTATTATTACGTTCTAAGCACTGATAACGGAGCCACTTTCGATAACGGCGGCAAAGTCTTTAGTGTCACCACTGCGAAGCGTGGTGGCCCCCCAGCCGCTGCCAAAACAATTTATGGTACTGTCAGCACGGAATCTGGTGCTCCAGCCGATGGGGCCATCGTCTACGTCACCGTTGAAGGATCTGGAGATTTATCTGCTCAGGTAAAAAGCTCTGGAAGCTGGGCAATCCCTCTCTCCAACGCCAGAACTCCAGACGGTGCTGGCTATGCAAAAATAACAGATGACATGAAGATTCAAATATTGGCTCAAGGATCGCAGGCAAACCAACAGCTTCAATACTCAACTTTAGTTAGCGAGGCCCAACCAGTAGCAACGTTGACTTTTGGTAAGGAGACGCCTCCTGATATGGCTAAAGCTCAGGCTCCAGACTCTGGAAAGAAAACTGAAATATATGAAGTTGCCACTGAAGCTGCTGAAAAGGCTAAAGTTGCTTCAGAAAATACAAGTAGTGTTGACTCTAGTAAGTCAGGCCAGCTAACTGGATTGCTCAGTGACTCTGTAAAAGTAACTGAAACATTAGATACTGATGAGGCTTCAAAAAGCGCAAACGCAGCGCCAGAAGTCGTAGTTGTAGACCTTGATTCCGAAGAAGAAGAAGCTATTACAACCACTGCCCCAAAATTCACTGGAGAAGTTCCTGCTAACACAGTTCTAACTTTTGAAATTCATTCTGAAACCCAAATTACCCAACAGGTAACTTCTGATGAGAGCGGTGCTTTTACTCTCGATCTAGCTGCTCTTGGAAAAAACCTAGAGCCTGGCGAACATACAGTCACCTACAGTTATACCGATCCAACAACGGGTGAAGTCGTCACAAAAACCAAGTCATTCACAGTTGCAGATACCAGCACCCAGCTCGCCCAAGCTCAACCATATGGAACTCAAAATCCTTACCCAATTGGTGGGGCTACAAGCTCTGCTACGGCCTCTCCTTCGGCAACCGCCAGCCCATCAGCCTCTGCAACGCCAAGCGCTAGACCAAGCCACCCATCAACAGCCAGTGGCATTCCTGTCTCTGGATCATTTGGTACGACCTTAGCCTTAATCTTCGGCGGTCTATTCTTTATAGTTTCTGGAGCTTGGAGCTTCTGGATTTCTAGCGAATTGGCCAGAGACGAAGCAGCTTAAATAGTTAACTCAAAATATATTTTTTCCACAAAAAAACGCTCTGTTCTGGCCTCGACCTATCGTCCCACACAGTTGCCCATGCAGTATTGTCGGCGCTGGGGCGTTTCAAGACTCTGTTCGGGAAGGGAAGAGTTGGTTCCACCCCGCTCTGGAGACCAGAACACAGCGTTCGTTGTGTATTATATCTTGTTAAAAGTGCTTTAGCGCTCTTAAACAAGTGAAGATTCGTCATGATGCAATGCCAACCACAAAATACGCGTTTGGCAACACTGATCATTATTTATATGTTCTATCGACACTTAGTACCGTTAGGCTTAACCTGTTACCAGGCTTACACCGACGGCCTATCAACGTGGTAGTCTCCCACGGGTCTAATGGAGATGATTAATCTTAAGAATGGCTTCCCGCTTATATGCTTTCAGCGGTTATCCAACAAGAATGTAGCTACTCTGCAATGCGCTTGACAGCAACAACAGAAACACTAGGGATTCCCTCACCCCGGTCCTCTCGTACTAGGGGCAAAATCTTTCAATCATCTAACGCTGATGGCGGATAGAGGCCGACCTGTCTCACGACGGTCTGAACCCAACTCACGTACCGCTTTAATAGGCGAACAGACTAACCCTTGGGACCTTCTACAGCCCCAGGATGCGATGAGTCGACATCGAGGTAGCAAACCGCGCCGACGCTAGGGACGCTTAGGCGCGATGACTCTGTTATCCCCAAGGTAGCTTTTATCCGATAAGCCCGGTGTCTTCCACAAAACACACGAGGATCACTATGACCTGCTTTCGCATCTGCTTGACTTGTATGTCTCACAGTCAGGCACCCATATGCCATTGCACGTCCAGCCTGATTTCCATCCAGGCTAAGGGTACCGTTGCGCGCTTGCGTTACTCTTTAGCAAGCAACCTCCCCAGTTAAACTACCCACCAGACAGTGTTCCCTCTGCCGTTTGCAGACAGATTAGGTAAGAGGATATATATAAAACGGGTGGTATTACACTGGCGAATCCCCCAAAAATGAAGGATTCTCCCACCTATACTAGACAATTTCACATACACCCTCAGTGCCAAGTTATAGTAAAGCTCTATGGGGTCTTTTTGTCCTGCCATCAGTAGGCCGCATCTTCACAGCCATTTCAATTTCGCCGAGTAATAGTTCAAGACAGTGTGAGACTGGTTATACCTTTCGTGCGGGTCGCCAATTAAGCGACAAGGAACTTCGCTCATTTACTTTGTTAAAAGCACGTTGTGTTATTTAGCAAAGCTAAAGCAACTACGAATTAAGTTGCACTTATAGTCGCCTATAAGATCGGACTATATCATCCCCGCGCTAGCAGGGCCTGGCGTGTAGTCTCTGAGGATTCTAGTTCTATTGATTTTCCAGTAATTTTTACAATTTCTTGAAATCCCTCCTTTGATAAATGCACTTTGCTTCTCAGCATGCGCACCACCACGGAGAATTTTTCAAAATCTTGCTGCTTTGCAGATTGAAGTTTGTATTTTTCAAAAAAAGGTAGTATTTCTTTCTCAAGATCAGCAATATTTCGAATACAATATCGATATATCGGAGTCTTGTGATTGTCATACCTTCTATTAATGAAAATGTTGCCACATGAGAAGTATTTCTTTATCTGTTTTAAAGTAGATAAACTTTTTTCACTTTGTGTAACTACAAATTCAGGAAAAATTTGCCATCCAAATCGCGTGGTTCTGTTACGAAACACACTAATTGAAAAACATCCTTCTCCATCTACAAAACCAACTATCCAGCCAATTTGAACTAGTCTTTCCTGCTGATTTTCTGCACGTGACTCATTGTTACTTCGCTTAGACATGTTTTAAAAATAAAACAATGTCCTTACATTAAGTAGAGCACGATACTCAGACGTTCCAGCATTTAGCCAAGTTTTACTAAGGCAACTAATTCACCTTAGAACAATTATAGTTATTGCTGACGTTCACCAGGGCTTCCATTGCAGGCAATTCCCGCCAAAGGCGGGAAAAACCCACGCAGTTAACCTTCTGGCACCGGTCAGGCTTCAGCCCGTATACTGCCTCTTACGAGTTCGCACGGACCTATGTTTTTGGTAAACAGTCCATCCCACAACATTCACTGCGCCCTCCGTATGAATACGGAGGAAGGGCATCTCTCTAGATTACGCCCAGCTGTTTTGCCGAATTCCTTAAACTACTTTCTCTCGCTCTCCTTGGTCTACTCGACCTGACCACCTGTGTCGGTTATCGGTACGATTTGATACGTTTCTCCTTGCGAAGCTTTTCCAGGATGCTGAACTCATGTATACATACTCACCCGAAGGTTTGTGTGCTCATAACAGCTCGGATAAACGCCTGAGCGGATTTGCCTACTCAGACTGCCTTACTGCTTGAAACAGACATTCACTGCCTGCTATACACTATCCTGCACCGTCCCTCCCCAAGTCAAATGAAACGTACCAAGGACCGGAATATTAACCGGTAATCCATCGGCTACCCCATAACTAAGTCATGGGCTCACCTTAGGGTCGCCTAACCCGCACACGACGAACGTGGGTGCGGAAACCTTGGTCATTCGGAGTTATAGATTCTCACTATAATTTCGCTACTTATGCCGGCATTCTCACTTCTGATCGCTCCAGCGCCTCCTCACGGGGCACCTTCACTGCACACAGAACGCTCCCTTACCACTCCTTCCCGCCAAAGGCGGGAAGAAATCCAAAGCTTCGGTAGTATGTTTGAGCCTCGTTGGATTTTCGGCGCATACTTTCTACGGCTAGTGAGCTGTTACGCTATCTTTAAAGGATGGCTGCTTCTGAGCCGACCTCCTAGGTGTCTTAGAAAATACACTTCCTTTCCCACTAAACATACATTTTGAGACCTTAGCTGTTGGTCTGGATTGTTTTCCTTTTGCTTCCGGAAATTAGCTCCCGGATGCTGAGTGCCATGTATTACGCTAGGGTATTCGGAGTTTGATTAGATGTCCAAAATTACTTCTGGAACACCCGTTCAGTGCTCTACCCCCCTAACGATTCGCATGACCCTATACCTAAATATATTTCAGGGAGAACCAGCTATCTCCAGGTTCGATTGGCATATTACCTCTATCCACAACTCATCCGAGCATCTTGCAGCATACAACGGTGCGGGCTTCCATCTCGGTTTAACGAGACTTCGCCCTGGTCATGGATAGCTCACCTGGTTTCGGGTCATTCATCCGTTACAAAAGTCGCCCTATTCAGGCTTGCTTTCACTATGGCTCCCTCTTGCAAAAGAGTTAACCTGCAACGGACAAATACTCGCCGGCTCATTCTTCAATAGGCACGAGATCATCCCACAAAGGGGACTCTCTCTGATTGTTAGCAGATAGTTTCAGTATCTATTTCACGGGGCCTTCCGCCCTTCTTTTCACCTTTCCCTCGCGGTACTCGTTCACTATCGGTCTTGTTTGGTATTTAGCCTTGGAGTGTGGTCACCCCAGATTCAGAAAGGAGTTTGCCGTCTCCTAACCTACTCAGGAACACTCTACAGTTATAGCTGCATTTCAAATACACGGCTCTCACGTTCTTTGGCCACCTATTCCACGGTGTTCTTCTACGAAGCTAAATTCTGATATTGAGGTCCTACAACCCCCCGCTAAAAGCGGGGTTTGGGCTCTTCCCTGTTCGCTCGTCGCTTACTAAGGGAATCTCTTTCGATTTCTTTTCCTCTGGGTACTTAGATATTTCAGTTCCCCAGGTTCCCGCCATGCTCACAAGGAGCACAGCCGTTTTGATCTCGCAAAACGCGGTTACCCGATTCGGACACCGCCGGATCATCGCTCGTACTCAGCTACCCGACGCCTTTCGCGGAGTTCTACGTCCTTCTTCGGCCAAACAAGCCTAGGCATCCCCTATCTGCTTTAATTCACATATAAATAGTGATTGTTTGTTTTCATTTAATTTAAGTTATTTAGTTAATTGATTTGTGTTTTTGATGCTCAACCGCACAATTCGTGCGATTGGCCTACATCATGACGATGAATCTTCACTTGTTAAAGAGCGCTGTCTAAGTACATTCATACCTAGATGTTAGCTCCTAGTACCAAACGTTGGAACGATGGCACCAAGAACTAATATCTAAATATGTTTGTTTATTTTTGGTGGACCTGAGGAGACTCGAACTCCTGACTTCCACATTGCAAATGTGGCGCTCTAGCCAACTGAGCTACAGGCCCCTACGGTACACCAGGTATTTTGAACGAGGGATTGCGGCAAAAATGCGCACAATATCTGTAACCTTCCCAAACAGAGTCGATAGTATAAAACAAACTTGCCTTTTGAGCAAGAGCTTAACTTGCGACTAGATAAACCCGAGTTTCTCGAGTTTAGCTTTATTTTTGGCGATAACCTTATCGTCCAAATCACCTGTATCTTCGATTACGCGAAGTAATTTTTCTTTTCCAACTATTTTCTGATAGAAATCAATTTGTGTTTGGAGCACTTTTTTGACGAGTTCATCTGGAGCAACTCCAATCCAATCTGCACTAATAACAAATCGTCCAAGATGATAGATTTGCTCACCACCACCAAGGGTGAAAGAAATACCGTTAGCAATATGAACTAATTGTGGTCGTACCATGTGGCCTTTGATGTCATGCTTCAGTTGTCTTGGATCTGCAAATGGCAAGAAGCCTGAGTAAAGAAGTCCTTGATCATCAGCTAAAGCCGCGACTTTTTGCTGAACGCTAGCATTAGTTTGCTCCCAAGTGTCTAAATTCAATTTTTCTTTAGACCAATCATTCTCAGCACTGCCTGCAATGGCGAGCTCTTCTGTCTCCCCGAAGCTTTTCTTAATGTACTTGAGTACATCTGGGAATTCTTCGAGCATTAGACCAGCGCCAATGACGCCAAGTCTTGTTCCATTATTGATTTGGACACCTTCGTCTCCACAAGTGATTACGTACGCCATGTTTTCCCTCCGTTCGATTTTCGAACTATTTATCTGTTCGCGTCATGCTAATGATTGTTTCGAGATAAGTACGCATATCTTGCTCTACTTTTTCCCAATCTCCATCTTCTTCACGAATCGCGTTGAACAAAAGCTCCATATCAATAAGCAATTGGTCATCTGTTACGATCATTCTTTGTTTTGCCATGATTTCCTTACTGACTTATTCTGTAGTCGTTGTTATTTGTACCCAATAGGCAGCTCGGTGAGTACTAAACTCAGGCCCATGCGACGCTGTTTCGAATCTACACTCTCGACATTGACAGTGATTGAATCACCTTTAGTGAGCTGGGTCTGTGCGTCAAGCTTGCTGGAGTGGATTAGACCATCAACACCTGGCTCAACGTTAACGAATGCGCCAAATGGCTCTACTCTGGAGACCGTGCCCTCAACACTCATGCCGACTTCGTAGCGTTCGTCGATGGTTTTCCAAGGATCGTCCGAAAGTTGTTTAATAGAAAGGTTAAGTTTATCAGTCTTTTCGTCGACTCCGAGTACGCGAACTTTAAGCTTGTCGCCAACCTTGTGATAATCCTTTGGATGGGCCACTTTTTCCCAAGAAATTTCTGAGATGTGAACTAATCCTTCGACGTGGCCTACATTTGACTTCTCTACTGGAACCTCAACAGTAACAAAAAGACCGAAGTGCATAACTCCGGAGACTACACCCTCATAGATCTCACCAGCCTTAACTGATGCGAGAGCTACTTCTTTTTGTTCGATTTCTCCAGCTTCTGAAACATGACGCTCTGAGAAAATTAAGCGGTTCTTGTCTCGATCAACTTCAATTGCCTTTACCTTTATAGTAGTACCCTTTAGTTGCATGAAGTTTCCGACCAGGTGTCGGCCAAATTGACTCGAAGGCACAAAGCCTCGAATGCCATTTACCAGAACAATTAAGCCACCTTTATTCACATCAATAGCTTTAGCCTCGAGCTCTTCACTCTTTTCCATGGCTTCAGCAAAGTAATCCCAACGGGCATCTGCAGCTGCTCTTTTTAATGAAAGAGAAACTTGACCCTGGGCATTCTCGACAGAACTGACGACGGCTTCAATTTCTTGACCGACCTCGAGATCAGCGATGTACTCAGCCGCCATTTCATATTCTTTGTCAGAAACAACTCCCTCAGTTTTTGCACCGATGTCGATGAGAAGGGTTTTCTTGTGTTTAGCAGTGATCTTTCCTTTTACTGTTTCTCCCCGTTTGGGAATGGTCATGGTGTAGTTTGCTTGCTTAAGCAGTTCCTCCATAGTGGTTGGGGCAGATGTTTTTTTTGTAGTTTTCGCAGTCATAGCGTTTGTGTTGTCTCCTTTCAAAAGAGTGGGCAGAAGTATATCACAATTTACTCGAGGGAGTGAGCGGTAGTTGTGCTCCAAAGGAAAAATGACTACTATGCAGAGATATGAATCTTCGAAAGCTTACCTCAACTGCAGTTCGTGGCAAACGAGTGCTGGTGCGGGTGGATTTTAATGTTCCACTAGATAAAGATGGCTCTAAAGTAACAGTCAGTGATGACACTCGCCTAAAAGCCACTCTCGACACCATTCACTTTCTTCAAGAAGAAGGCTCTCGAATAATTCTCATTTCTCATCTTGGTAGACCAAAGGGCGAAGTTGTGCCGGAGTTAAGCCTAGAGCCTATCGCTAAGTATCTTCATGAAAAACTCAACCTCCCCGTGAGTTTTGTGCCTGACTGTGGAGGTAAGGCAACTTTGGAAGCAGTCAAGAATCAACAGCCAGGAGAGATTCTTCTTCTTGAAAACTTGCGTTTTTACCCAGAAGAAAAAGCTAATGAACCCAAGTTTGCCAAAAAACTTGCCTCACTTGCCGATGTTTATGTTAACGAAGCTTTCTCAAGCGCTCATCGCTCTCATACATCTATAGTAGGGATTCCAAAACTTCTGCCAAGCTTCGCTGGTTTTGCCCTAGCTACGGAGGTTAACACTCTTACTAAGCTCATTTCTAAACCTAAAAAGCCTTTTATCGTCATCTTAGGAGGCGCAAAAATTTCTGATAAAGTTGGTGCCCTCAAGTACTTGACTGACCTAGCTGATATTGTCCTCATTGGTGGAGCTATCGCCAACAACTTCCTCTCAGCCGAAGGCTTTGAGATCTACCGATCTTTCGTGGAAGAATCAAGCAAAAAAATGGACGCGGATTATGTCGAGGTCGCGCGAGAGCTCATCAAAGAACATAAGACTGATCGAATTCTGAAAGACGACTATATTCCTTTGCCGAAACTCCTTTATCCATTAGATGTAGTCGCAGCCCCCGAACTTAGTACTACTATTAAGGACAAAACAAAAATCATAGATTTGTCTCACGGTATGGCTGACACTGAGGAGAGTATTCAACTTCAATATCTAGATATCGGTCCAAAAACTCGCAAACTCTATAAAGAACTTATTGCCGAAGCCGGAACTGTTTTTTGGAATGGACCCATGGGAGTCTGGGAAAATGAGCTTTTCTCTGAAGGTACAAAAACTATTGCCAAAACAATAACCGAGACAGATGCTTACACCGTAATCGGGGGCGGAGACACTATTGCAGCCGCTAATCACTTCCATGTTGAGCACAAATTCACCTACGTTTCTGCTGCTGGAGGCGCAGCTCTGAAATTCCTCAGTGGCGAAATGCTTCCAGGAATTGCTCCACTTCTGGAAAAATAGTAGTGTTTTCTCCTATTTCCCTATTGACTCTACACTCGATTTCTCTGTATTCTGGGTGGTAACCAAATCTTGGGTCTTTTAATGATAAACGCTGTACCAACACCTCCCTCGGCTCCAATGCCACAACCTCCTGCTGGAACGACACCTCCAACACCTACCCCTGTCTCAACTCCAACCCCTCCAACTGCTCCTACTCCAACACCTCCTTCTCCTGAGCCTAATAAAGCTTCTACTCCACCAACCCCTCCAACCCCAGAAAACAATCCTCCTCAAGCACCAATGGCTCCAGTGAAAAAGAAATCTCATCTAAAAACTATCTTAGGTGTGTTTGTCTTGATTCTAGTTATGGGCGGTGCAGCCGCTGGTTTTTATCTTTCGCAAAACGATCAAGATATTAGACAACAGGCAAGCACAGGAAATAACTGTTGTTCCGATCAAGGCTGGGTAGGCATGGGAAGAAGCTGTGGTGATGAAGGTGCACCAACTTATGAAGATGGTCGGAATGCCTGTGAAGCACAAGCCTGTGGAATTTGTGTTGAAGAGGAACAGAAACAATGCGATCCAGAATGTGATACTCCAGAGGAACAAGATAGATGCATCGTAAAAAATGGCGTCAAAAGATGGTGCGGAAATGATTGCTACTTGAGATCAGCAAACGATAGTTGTGATATTAATAGCGAATGCTGCTCGATCGATGAAGACGCGACTGGCTGGGAAAATATTGTTAACACTGGCAATCTACCTTCTTGTAACGAAACAAGCTACTCTTGTAACCAGACTGAAGTCCCAGGCTCAATTGCTTGTTTTTTTGGCTTGGGAAGTGCTGATAATCATAATGATGTCAGTGTCGGTGGAGGATTAGAGCCTGGTAATAATTTCTGCTGTCCAAAAAACCAAGTTATAATCGATGGTGTCTGCCAGCAAGTTGGCTCATGTTCTGTTATTAATCAATGTAGAACTTATGACTGCCCACAGGGCATGAATTATAACGGCCAAGAATGTAGAACTACCTCACCATCCTTCATGACAGTAGCTGGAGCCCCAAGTGGATGGGCGCAATGTCCACCCCCACCCTCAAACTGCGGCCAAGTAGACTACTACTCAACAGCTGGAGATTTTGATTCCTACTGTGGACATGTTCTCTACACCGATGGCTGTTCAGATGGTACTGGTGGCGATGGTGGCACCGGTGGTGGCGGTGGTTCGTGCTCAGCTATCAACACGTACGTATATGACGCAGGCGCGACTAATCAACCACTGGTAAATATTATTCAATCTCCTCCTAAAATCGGCCAAACACTTCGACTAGAGTGTATAGGTACTGGCACTCCAAAAACTTACGATATTAACGTCGCAGTTACAAAAGATGATGGTAGCGTCGTTAACCCGCCACTCACCCCTTTTCTTGGCGCGAACAATCAAGTAGTTAAAAATCAAGTAGTTACACAAGTAATTCCAGGAACTTATTCGATGAGCTGTGCCGTAGGATATTAAAAAGAAAATGCTACTTAATAATACAAAAACACCAGCATCTCTGAACACCAACGCTTCGGCTAGTTCTGTGGGCACTACTCCCCCAGTTAAACAAAAAAAGAAATTAAATCTTAGGGCTATTCTAACTGTAGTCGGACTGTCTCTCTTTTTTGTGGTGGCAATGAGCGCAGTCATGATTGCCCAAAGACAGAAGCAGGTAGATGCGCCAGTCGCCCCGACCTCTCCTGTCTCAAAACCTAGTGCGAACGATCCAGCACTCACATGCAACCTTGGCTTCACAGTTGGCGTGGAAAGAAAAGATGCTTGTGAGGATTTAGAGCTTTTTGTAGATGGTAAAAAAGTGAATGCTACCAAAGCAAATCCCGCCCTAGTAAGTGAAAAAAGCCAAGTTCAGGCAAAAGTTCTGCCCAAAACTGGTCTAAATCTATCCAGCTACAACAGCTGGGTTTGGCTATACAACACTGATAACCAAATTAACCCCAACGATGCGGAGCAAAACGACTTTGTTCATCTTTGCACTCCACTTAGCACCGTTTCTACACAGCAAGCAGACTGTCCAAATGGCTACATGATGGCCAAGTACGCACCGGCTCCAAATAGCACTGATAACCTGATTGGCATTCCTATTCCAGAGTTATATCAATTTGTTGATTATAAAAATCCAGAAAATACAAATATTACTAATATCCAAATCAATGGCTACCTCTCAGACGGCAGTGGAAACTGGTGGTCTTCTTCATCAACCGCTTGTCTTATGTACCTGAAACTTCAAGATCGCGAATCAATAGCCTGTAAAAATGTCTCATTAGAAATCAAATCTGAAGATGGAACATTAACACCAGTGACAGGACGCGGAACTAAAGCTGAGCCAATTGAAGTGCTGCCAACGGACACTGTGAATTACAAAATTACCGCGACGGAAGCTGATGCCTCATTTAACTACTGGGCCGCGCTATACAACCCAGATGTGCTCGCTGACGCCGACCCCCGCAGTGTGACTGGTCTTTGTAGACCTGGATCTGGACTTCAGGGTGACTGGTGTATTAAAGATGGTCTAGAAGGCGCAAGTATCTTTGCTTCTCAAAAAACCTCAAATATCATTCCTCTAGATGTAAACACTATTTTCGCTTACACCACTGGTGGTAAAAATGGGAACTTCGATGGAACTACTCCAGATATTATTCAAGTCAATGCATATATTGGCAACAGCGATTACTCATCTTTCTCACGACCAGTGCCAGCGTGTGTTGCTTATCTAACACAGGTAGAACCAGTCGTCCCAGGAGTTGCCACATGTACATCGAAGAAAGCCTATACCGATTACAGCGCTGTCTCCGGATCAACTCTAATTCCGACTACAACCAAACTTGAAAAAGGCCAAGAATTTGTCTATCGAGTAACTGTCAATGCAAAAGATGGAGAAACTAGCGGAGTGGTGACTTTAGTTGACACACTTAACTCCAACTTGGATTTTATTCCAGCGTCAGATGAAACTCCTCCAAGTGGCGCGATTGTAATATATGACTCAACAACTCGAAAAGTTAGCGCAACGCTTGGAAAGCTTGGAGCTACTGGGAAAACTTCCGTAGTTGTCGAATTTAAAGTAAAGGTTAAATCAACTGCAACTGCCGGAGCTACTATTAAAAACACTGCGACCATCTCTACACCTGTTACCGGAAGCACACCCGTTGCTAAAGAATGTAGTGTCACCCACACCATCAAGAGCGATCTTCCTGACTACAGCTGTAATAAGCCATGTACGACAACTGCTCAATGTCAGACTGTTGCCCAAGGTGGTAATGCTCTCTACTCATGCTTTGGCACTGAAGGTTCTAAGACCTGTCGACTGACCAGCAATACCTCATCGACTACTTGTGAGCCAGCTAAAACGGTGTCAACTCCTACGCCTACACCAACTCCAGCCATTGGCTGTAATGACAAATGCAACACGAATGCAGACTGCTCTAACCCAGCTCACGTCTGCTATGACACAACTCTAATTGGCCAAACATACGGCAAGGTTTGTCGCTTAGCTAACTACGTCGAGTCTACAAGCTGTACAACGCCAACAGTTGCCTCTAATCCAAGCTCTCCAACTCAACCTTCTCTGCCGGCTGCATTGCCACAGACAGGTCCTGAAGATTGGTTAAATTGGATGAAAGCCGGACTCGTAACACTCGGTGTTGGCGCTGCCCTCCTGCTTCTTCTCTAATCTTTCACTTGATAAAAGGCTCAAACTTGCCACGCACGGTATAATGTTTTTATGCAACCTCACTCAATGTGCGCTGTCGCGCTCGCTGCTTATATGTGGAATAGAACCAGTCCTGTTTTTGTTAGTAATGCTAGAGCTAAAGTCATCTTCACACGTCATGATGGGGCACCTCGTTCTCTTTATTACGATCTAAATGTTGAATCGCGACAAGATGACACAAAATTTGTTGTAAAAGTTATTCGAAGTGTCGGCGGAATCGCCTGCTCAATCACCGTCTGGAGAAACTCTTCTGAAGAAGGCACCAGGGTGCACATGACTCATGCACAGCAACATATTTCTGGACTAATGGAAACATATAAACTTTATAAAGATAAAATTGACAATGGCAATCATAGAAACAGCATGAAATACAAAACTTTCTCTGGAAAAGTCCTCCAAGATGATAGAAAAAAGCTCGAGCTATATTCTGATGTAAAAATGCCCAGGGGTGGCTTCAGAAAAATCAGATACGATTTAGTATTTGAATCAATTACAGAAAAATAGCCCTAAAATGTACAAATAGTATTGACTTTTTTTACATAGCTATGTAAGATTGGTCTATATGTCCAACCTCAGCCGACACCTAGAAACAACTCTAAAATCTCATTTTCACAAGTTTAAGCAAGCCATTGTGCTCCTTGGAGCCAGACAGACGGGGAAAACTACAATTCTAAAGAGAATTTTTCCTGAAGCTCTTTATCTATTAGTCGACAATGAGCGAACTAAAAACGCACTTGAAACTTATGATATTCACTCCTATCTTCAAATTCTCGGCGAAAAAAAACAAATAATCATTGATGAATTACACTTAATAACGAATCCGGGCAGGGCTGTAAAAATTATTTATGATCAAATCCCTGGAGTTCAGCTAATTGTAACTGGATCCTCGGCTTTGCACATAAAAAATAAATCCTCTGAAAGTATGGCGGGAAGAAAAATTGAGTATAAACTCCATCCCCTAACCTTCTCGGAATACCTTGTTCAAACTGGAGTTGAAAAAAAACTTAATTTTAATGTTCTTGAAAACATTATTAACGACAAAGAAATTGTTTCAAGAATCTTTTCCCCATCTGATCTACTTGGTCACATATTGTCATATGGTTTATACCCAGAATTAGTGGGTATGACTGATCCAAAAAAGTATTTGCTAGAACTTGCAAACAGCGCTATTTTCAAAGACATAGTGGAGCTAAACCTCATTGATAACAGATCAAAAGCAAAGGAACTGCTTAGACTACTCGCATATCAAATCGGAAATTTAATTAATTACTCTGAAATAAGTAGCAAATTATCAATGGATAGAAGAACGGTTGAAAAATACATCGACATTTTTGAGCAAAGTTATATTGTTTTTAGGGTGTATCCATATTCGAATAATACTAGAGATGAGATTGGAAAAACTCCAAAGATTTATTTCCACGACTTAGGACTTAGAAATGCATTGATAAACGACTTCAACGATGACTCAATTCGTCCAGACTTGGGAGCTATGTTCGAAAACTTCATCATCTCTGAACTACAAAAAATAATCTCATACGAGCAACTTGATTTAAAGTTAAATTATTGGAGATTGAAGTCAGGAGCGGAAGTTGATGTCGTCTTGAGTAACTCAAAAAATGATTTGTATGGTGTAGAAATCAAACACAGGTCTGGATCAATCACTACTGCTTTCACAAGCCGTTATCCCAAGGCGAAAACTAGATTAGTAAATAGAGACAATTTTTATTAGACCAAAAATTTAACAAAAGTGAGCCGGGAGGGACTCGAACCCCCGACCAGTAAGGTATAAGCTTACCGCTCTAACCAACTGAGCTACCGGCTCAACTACTGGGGCCATTATATAACCAAGCTGGCTAGAATGGTATGATAATCGAGTGCTAAAGAAATTTATAAAAAAACGTTGGAAGTTATTGTTGATACTAGCAGTTATTCTTGCTATTGGCGGTTATATTCTCTATCAAAGAAATAACAAGGCTAAAGAAGTAATTAACTTCGTCTCACCTATTAGGCAGGACATTTCTGAAACTCTTGAAGTTTCTGGTTCCGTGGCGGCTCTTGAAACGGTTCGCCTAAGATTTTTAGCCGGGGGTAAAGTCGTCTATATCGGAGCCCATGAAGGAGACGCTGTGAAAAAGTGGCAGACAATCGCTACTATAGATCGAGCTTCTTTGCAAAAATCTCTTGAGAAAGATCTTAATCTATATATGCAGGAGCGATGGGATTGGGAAGACACCCAAGACGATATTCGCTATAGAACAATTGAAACACCAGAGAGAAGAAGTATTGATAAAGAACAATGGGATCTGACTAACAAAGTCATTGACGTCGAAATCAGAGACATAGCCATTAAAAACACTAATCTCTCTTCTCCTATCGCTGGCATCCTCACTCACTCGCCAACTTCTGTGGCTGGAGTACAACTCACTGCCTCTGATTATTTTGAGATAGTAAATCCAGAAACGCTGGTTTTTGTCGGTCGCGTTGATGAAGCAGATGTTTCTAAAGTGACTCAAAGTCAGGAAGCAATTATAGTTCTTGACGCTTTTGAAGATAAAGAACTAAATAGCCAAGTCAGCTACGTTGCTTTCTCTAGCAGTGAAACCAGCACTGGAACAACATTTGAAATTCGTCTGCCTCTGGCCTACCTGCTTGATAGCCAACAACTTCGTATTGGCCTGAACGGAGATGCAAAAATAATTCTCAATCAAAAGGCCGATGCCCTAACAATTCCTCTGGTCAGCACTCGCGAGAGGGATGGCAAAGTTTATGTCGATGTCAAAACTGGTGAAAATACTTTCGAGGAACGCGAGATAACTCTCGGTCTCCAAACAGACGAATTAGTTGAGGTACTTTCCGGATTAGATGAATCAGAAGAAATAGTTTTACCGGAGTAATCATGCTCCTAGAGCTTCAGCACGTTTCAAAACACTACAAACTTGGGGGAACCGTCATTAAAGCCATGAATGACGTCTCACTGACAATCGACGAAGGTGAGTTTGTGGCTATCATGGGCCCATCTGGGTCTGGAAAGTCAACTTTTCTACAAGTAGCTAGTATCCTCGCAGTACCAACGTCTGGCACTATTTTACTTAGGGACAGAGATTTAACACAGTACGATGAGGTCGAGCGCGCCAAACTAAGAAATAAATCTATTGGTTTTATATTTCAGCAATTCAACCTCCTGTCTCGAACTTCTGCCCTTGATAATGTTGCCCTACCTCTTCTATATGCCAAGGTTTCACAAAAAAATCGGGTCAAGCGCGCTAAAGCCATGCTTGAGAAAGTTGGTCTTGGTGACAGACTCCAAAATTCTCCTGCGCAACTTTCTGGAGGTCAACAACAGCGCGTGGCTATCGCTCGTGCTCTCGTTAATGACCCAGACTTAATTTTTGCCGATGAACCAACAGGAAATCTAGATTCTAAATCTGGAGACGAAATAAAAAAACTCCTTACAGAACTTCATGATGAAGGTAGAACCATAATTATGGTGACACACGAAGATGATGTAGCTGAAATAGCCGATCGTCTAATTGTTTTCAGAGATGGAGAAGTTGTGAGTGATGTGAAGCAGAAAGCAAAAAAGAAAAAAGTCACAAAAAGGAAACCAAAGTAATGTTATCCGTGGCAACAATTGCTCTCAAAGCTATTTTAACCAACAAGATGAGGTCATTCTTAACCATGCTTGGCGTAATTATTGGCGTCTCTTCCGTTGTCTTACTAACTGCGATCGGCAATGGCCTTTCAGCTTTTGTCACAGACCAATTTGACGCTCTGGGAGCCAATACAGTTTTGATTTTTCCGGGAGATATTTTTGACGAGAACGGTGGCTTCAGTGGCGAGAGCTCTGCCACTAGCGTAATAAATAGCCAGTTAACCCAAACAGAAGTGAGAAATCTTGAAAGACTTAGGGAACATGTCTCAGCCGTAGCGCCATTTAATATTCAGGCCTCAAGAATTTCTTTTCAGGCAGAAACGAAACAAACCACGGTTTTTGGCACAACAGCTAATTATGGAGAAGTCTTTAATACCAAAGCTATCAAGGGCAGATTTTTCTCTGAAAATGAGTATGGGGCTAGTGATCGTGTAGCCGTACTTGGTTTTGAGGTTGCCAATAATTTATTCGGAAGCATCGACCCAATTGGAAAAAGAGTCAAACTTGGAGATCAAACCTTTACTGTCGTCGGTGTAGCCGAGAAAAAAGGTGGTGGTATGGGCGGGCCTTCTTTCGACACATACGTCTATATACCTCTGAAAACTTTCTTTAAAAGTTACGATACAGATACTATCATTCGCATTATCACCAAAACTAAAACAACTGAGAGAGTTCCGGAGCACATCAGAGCCATAGAAAAAGAACTTGAGAAAACCCTAAAAGATGATGAGTTTTCTGTCGTCGATCAGTCTGAAATTCTTGGAACAATCAATCAAATTCTGTCAGTTTTGACCGTTGGTCTTGGTGGCATTGCCAGTATTTCTCTTCTGGTTGGCGGTATTGGCATCATGAATATTATGCTTGTCTCCGTGACAGAAAGAACTAGAGAAATTGGTCTTCGCAAAGCTTTAGGAGCCACGCCAAACTTGATTCTCCTACAGTTTCTCATCGAAGCTGCCATTTTGTCACTGCTTGGGGGAGCCATCGGAATTCTTATCGCTTTTCTCGGTACCCTGGCTATGCAACCATACTTGCCAGCTAAAGTAACTTATGAGGCGGTTTTATTGGCCTTTGGAGTTTCTACCGTGGTTGGATTGGTCTTTGGAGCAGCTCCAGCTAAAAGAGCCGCTGATCTCTCGCCCATCGAAGCCCTGCGTTACGAGTAAGGTATACTGAAGTATGCGCAAAATGCGAGCTTTCTTCACATTAATTTTACTTGGACTAATGGTTGTCGCCGCCTACTTTCTGATACCAACTCAGGATACATTCTCCTTGAAATCTGTCGCTGATAATCTAGGTGGGACTCTTAAGAATGCTGGAAACCTAAGTCCGGAATTTAGCGATACAGCAAGTAGCGTAACTGAACAGGCCCAGAGCTTAAGTAAAAACGCAGGAAGCGTGCTTGGTGCAATTTCTAGCGACAAATCTGACCAACCAATCCATGAAAAAGCCTTTGAGTATGGCCGCTATGAATACTGCAAACAAGTAATCTCAGACTACGAAGCTCGTCAAAATTATTCTAAAAATTAGTAGAAACTAAAGATTGCTGCGCTGTTGAATTTCGATCTCGACCACTTCTTTATCTCTGCCATACTTCAGCCGCGATAATTCCTTAATCATTTCAGCTTGCTTAACATTCATTCTAGCCTTGACCTGATCCATGTCTTTCTCGAGAGACATACTAAAAGGCGGCATTGGTTCATTATTCACAATCGTCTTGATGTAAACATGATATTTCTCAATATTAATAAGGTCATTGTCATTAAAAATTGGTGTAAATTCGTGCTGTAAGAAATTAGCATCTGGAACACCAACGCGGAAAGATACGATGGTTCCGACGTTACCAAAGACTGCATTCTTCACTTCCTCGTCTATTTGACCAACGAATTGGTTAGCGACAACGAGGTTGAGTCTGTATTTACGAGCCTCAGAAAGAATGACCGCAAAATCTTCAGTAGCGTAGTTTTGGAACTCATCAACGTAGAGAAAGAAGTCGTGTCGCTGATCCATAGGAATATTTTGCCGGCTCATGGCCGCAGTCAACACTTTTGGCACAAGAATTAGACCAAGAAATTTAGCGTCTTCTTCTCCCAAAATTCCCTTTGATAAATTACAGAGAATAATTTTTTTCTCGTCCATTGCCTGGCGGAAGTTAAAAGAGCTGGTTGGTTGTCCGATGATGTTTCTCATGGTCTTATTGGTCACAAAGCGACCAAACTTAGAAACAATGTAGTCAAGGACTTCTGACTTATGAAAGTCTGAAGTTTGGGCTATCTGATCTGTCCAGTAACGTTTGACCACTGGATCCATAACAAATGGTAGTAGTTCTTGAACGTACTTGGCATCTGTTAAGGCGCGCACAAGCTCAATAAATGTTGTGCCCTTCTTGTACATAATCGTCAACATAGCGTTTCTGATCGCATGCTCGAAGCGAGGTCCAATAATTCCAGTGCGATGTGGATCATAAAGCTTATACATGAGTCCAATAATCGAACTGACCACAAAATGACGTTGTTCCTCGGTGTCAGCCTCCATCATGTTCAGCCCCATTGGTCGGGCAAGATCTGAAGGATTAAAGTAGATCACGTCATCGGAGCGCTCTGGAGGCATGAGCTGCAAAATATCCTCAACAAACTCTCCGTGAGGATCAATGGCGAAAACGCCGTGGCCATCCTCGATATCCTGAAGAATCATTTCCTTGAGGAATTCTGATTTACCAGTGCCTGTTTTTCCGATGATGTACATATGTCTGCGTCTATCATCGAGAGACATAAAAACCTTACGTTTCTCACCCCGATACTTAGAGATTCCAAGATATAAACCCTCGTGAGGAATTCCCTCTGGAGCTGGGGCGTTCTTGGCATTAAGCCACTTGATGTGCGGAGTAATAACGGTCTTGTTTGGGAAATGCAAAATTGTGGCGAGTTCTTCTGTGTTCAAAATCATGGTATTTCTGTTAAATAGCGGCATGTATCTGTACAAAAAGTCGATCATGAAAAGATGCTTGAGAAGAATTCTGGCCGTCTTAAAGCCGTTGTAAGAGGAGGTGAACTGCGAAAAAGCGCCTTTTATATTATTAAGATGAGAGTCGGCTAGATAATCGTGAGGAGATGAAACAACCATGCGAATTGAAACTCTAAATCCTGGCTTCTCTGCCTTGGTATTTATCGCCTCCATCTCCTTTGGATCATGCTGATAGGTGGCTTTTTCTGGATCGGCTTCTCTTTTTTTCTGGCCAGCAACGTATTGTCTCGACTTTTTGTGCCAACTATTGCTAACTGGCTGAAGCAATAACTGAACTATCGCCCCCTCACCCTCACCCATCTTGGCAAGTCCCGATGTAGTTAATGACAAACCATCAGTCGGCAAATCCTTGTACATTTTCAGAGGATATTTATTGCCCTTGTCTAGTTTCAGCGACGCGAAACTTACTCTACCTTTGTGATTAAAAATATTTACTTCGTCGACCTCTTTAATGTCTGCCTCTGGGTAGGCTCCATGTATTTGTTTTTCAACAAGGTCGCGAATCTTTTTAGGGCAGCTGACGTAAAAACCGATGTTTTCTTTAAGGGCCACAATCTCGAAGGCAATGACATCTTCAGCTTGGAGAAACTTTTTAATTCCAGATTTTTTCAGTGAATAAAGACCTGCAAACATTTGTTCTGCTGCATCAATCTTAATTTCATTTTCTTTTGGTACGCGCACAATTAAGGTGACAAAGTCCAAAGCGTATCTTTGACGATGTCGGTGTTT
>Ga0210025_1001102_pt1 | contig 30711 bp, 20 predicted proteins | sample CryGeyme20150102_FD_183989 | JGI IMG/M metagenome (GOLD analysis project Ga0210025, IMG submission 183989) | Groundwater microbial communities from Crystal Geyser aquifers in Utah, USA - Crystal Geyser metaG 2015-0102 (SPAdes) (version 2) | ecosystem: Environmental > Aquatic > Deep subsurface >... | reverse complement strand
ACAATGGAAGTACATGAAAAAGTGAGCTCGCATCCAAAAAAAGAATAATGATACGCATTATTGTCAACAAAGCAGAAAAACTCACTGTAAGGGGGCAGTCGTACTATTGAATCGGTTGTCCACTAGCACCACCAACTCGTTGCTCTCCTTCCGCATTTTCTTCGACAAGACTGTATCCTCTTTTAATGCTGCTTCCATGGGAATGTCCAACCAAAATGCCACGTATCCACCGGCTCGGTGATCTCCAATTTCTTTTCCGTTCACCCAAACTCGGCAATAAAAGGAACAAGCTTGAAAGAGCAAACGAGCCGGTGCTTTGGTCAGATCGTAGTCAAAATATGTCTTGAAAAAGCTCACACCCCGATAACCGAGATACCCAGGTGGGGCATTATCGACACAGCTTGGAATTTGTGTGGTATTGGGCGTGGCAGCAACGGGACTGGATGGATGAAGCTTCGGGTCCATCGAGTCAAAAGAAGATGGAGGAGGATGCTCGATAGAACCTAATTGGCCCATTTCCCAAGTTCCGTCCAAGAGACGCACCGCACGCTTGCCACCGTATTTGGGCCAATAACGTGGTTGGTTGGGACCAAATTCATTGATGTTATCGGTAGTAGAAGTTGAGATCCGATTGAAATTTTTGCTGGTGGCTTCTACTCCGCTCAACTGGGATAGAAAGAAGGCAAATCCTGCCCACAAAATGAGCGGTGAGTGCCTTCTTACGTTCATGGGTTTGCTTTCCTAAAACTATGTTTACAGTAAAGACGTAACCAATATCAACAAAGTAGTCTAGTTGCATCGTCTGATGTTTGGAGTTTGGATGACAACGCTAGTAGTAGTAGCTTCCATGCTTTTGGATTTGGAAAGATCGTGAACGTCTAGACGCTCACTTGCTTTTAAAAAATGCACACACAACACCCAAGGCTGTCCTCCTACGACTGCCGCAACGGTCTATCCGGCAACTAGGCGTCGAGTATAAATCGAGTAGACTGGTTCTAGACTACTGGAAACTGGAAGATCAGGTGTACCGAACTACAATTTCAAGACAAATTCCTCTAATTAGTAGACTAGTCTAGTCCAGTACTTTTTATCGTGTATTGCGCGATGACTGTCGAGCCATTTCAAGAACAATTGGTAATCGTGCAATTTCACTGAGAAAGAAATCAATATTAAGAACATGTAACATGTAGTACTCGCTAGATGAAGGGCTCATCGGCTTAATAAGACTCGGCCATTTCCTTGTCTCCTGTCTTCATGACATCGCTGATGCAATTCATTCGGCGGCCTTCGACAACTCCAGCACAAGCTTTCTCGGCATCTTCTTTGGAAACATCAGCTTCTCCCAGCTTTCGAGGACGAGCAATCTCAATCGCAGGAAGTTCACATGGAGCAGGGTACTGAGGATAACGTTTTTCACTGAAAAACATTCCATCCACCTGGGGACGGACTTGCCATTCAGCGCCAATAGCGTCGGGATCCTTCAGATCCATGACGGTGACTCCATCGCGAGCGTACATGTCACCTCCAGTAGTCTCAAAGTGGCCCATCATGCCACTGGCATTTTGGAAGAGGTCCATGTTTCCATGCAATACCTTGACAGAGACAAAGTGCTTGAAGGCCACAATTTGAATGTCCACTCCACTGCCCAACTTAATGGTATAAATGACTTTCTTCTTGTTAACCCGCTGCATGGATATTTCGTGGTTTTCTCCAACTGTGGCTGGCAAGTCAATGTTGTCCATATCATTCAGCATGTACTCACCCCAAGATGCCACTTGGAACACATCGTTGCCCATGCGGACAGAAACTTCACTAATGTAACTGTAGTCGTACTCGATGGTGGTGCGAACGTGGACATCCAAGTCAATCTTGGGGGCTTTCAACATGACCAAGTCACATCCACCGTGGAATTCAAAGTCTTGATCGTGCCAAGTGTGGAAGTGAGGGTCACCATAACCACCAGCTGGGAGAATATGCGATTGTGTTTGTGCATTTGGGGAATATGCAAGGTAGAAAAAAGTTGCAGGTCAGGATACGAAACCAATCAAAGGTCAACGTTGATATGCCAATATGTGAACTTACGAGACGTAGTAGTGGTGGTAGCATCGGGTGTAGTAGATGTTGTCGTAGTAGTGAAAGATTCGGTTGCTGTCGCTGTTGTCGTTGTCACAACCACGGGTACGTCCGGTTCACATGTTTCTCCGTTTTTGTGGTATCCGCTAGGGCAATCACAGTCGTCAAATGAGTTGTAACACGTTCTATGGGCAATGGGAACGGCAACACTGCTGTAGGAATGGCAATGGCTACCACCGTCATCGGCACAGCATTGTTGCGTATTATCAAGGTGTTTGAAATGGTATCCGTACTCGCATGTACAATCGTCGATGTTGTTGTAGCAATTTCGATGTTCCTTTGGAACACAATCAGTGCACAGGCTGTTGCAGTGATTCACACTGTCGTCGGCACAACAATTGGGCCCATTGTAGTCGTATGTGTATCCAACCGCACATTCACAATCATGCACGTTGTTGTAGCAAGTGCGACCGGCCTTTGGAATAAAGTTATCAAATTGGCGGCAGTGATCATCAGCGTACCAATCCTTGGCACAACAAAGGCCTGACCGGTAGTAATATCCATATTGACATGTGAGGCGGCGCTCATTCTGCTCAAGCGAGCCACGAATATTATGGCGAAAGCTCTCCTCTAGGACAGTGTCAAGAGCAGCAGTTGCCACTAAGCATGTCAGTACAAAGAAAATCGACAACTTCATCATAAAACAATTACTCGAGTAATAATAATAGAATATTATTATTTATTCTGGTTTAAAAAAATGCCTTTGGATGAAAGAGAAAAAAACACTTCCGTCCAAAGAGTGCACAGTTACTAGTATCTTGAAGGAGACCAGTTCTCCGGCAAACTCTCAGAAATAATACGAGCTAGACTGCAAATATTTTAAAAAAATGATGAGTGTCCAGAAGGCGATGCTACAAAATAACACGGTACTACTATCGATTGGCCATCGGGTCCTCGACCATCTTTCTCGTTCCTATTGATACTTAAGTACAATAGCCTCCAAAAGTCGGACGCTCGGAAATCCATCTGAAGTGCTCTATTTCCATGTGTATCACGTAAAGAAAGGATTAATAATAAGAAGATGGGCTGATGGGGGAATACTCTTTCATCCCTCCAATCTACATTAGGTATGGAACTGGTATCAGTACCAGGCACTGAAATACTAGTGGTACCTGGTACAAGTGTAGTACTAGTAGCTAGTATCATCGAACTGAATTTATTCCAGTACAGTGGAACTGGCACGGAGTCTAGACCTAACAGTACTCCCCAACAGCTACTACCTGGTAGTAGACAACTGAACTATAATCAAATATTTAGCCCTCTTTTAAGTGTTTCAAGTACCAGTATTTATTACTCCGCATGTTTTAACCAGGGTAGAGTGGCGATTATTATCATCAAAGCCAACCAAGACTTTCCACTCTGCCAACAGTTGCCATCACATTGGAGTACCTGGTACTGGTAACAAATAATAGCTAATAAACAAATTGGTTGTCAAAGGCAACCAAGACTACTACTACGCACTGGTATGTCTAGAGTAGTAATATTGATAGAATAGCAATTGTCAACACTTGACTAAACTTCGCGACCTGTGACAACGGACAAGCTTGAGAGGAGTCTCCTTACCCCCATTTGAGCCATCATAATCAATTATTAGCAGTATCTTCAATATTATAGCTGCTTTTGCCGACATCTCTGCCTCGCAGCAAGTATATTATTATTGATGTTCGTACCACTTGGTACGGGTACTACAGCAAAAGGCAAATAGGCTGATCACAATCCAGGCTACGGTACGTAGTATTGGTTCTGATGGCTGCAAGAGCGAGCAATTGGCTGCTTCATAATGCCATACACTAAAGTTGAGTAGACCCTCGAATATCTGTGATCGTAGCGCATGCTGATAATTTAGTACTCCTAAAAAACGATAAAGAAAAAGTGCCAACAAAAGTTGCAACATAGTCTACTAGAGTATGGTAGTCTATTCATCTCAGGTCGCAGGCGCCCGTCACATGCTCTCTGTTGATGAATTTCAACTGGTTGCACAGTCGTTCGCCCATCATTAACAACCTGTCTACTGGTACTACGGTACAGTACTACTAGACCCACTACTAGTAGTCGTAGTAGTAGACTACTAAGACTCTACTAGTAGCTAGGCCAGACTAGCTAGTAGACCAGTCTACTACTAGCTACTAGAGTAGTATTACTGCCGTGGTACTACCAGTAGTCGTAGCTACCGTAGTACTACTACCTTAGCACTACCAGCCAGGTACACCACGCACTACTATCATAGTACTAGACTACTACTGGATCATTTGGCGAATAGAATAGATGCCAATGATTGAGAGTCGTGAGAAGTTAAGATCCGATTCTTGCAAGAGACTTAATAGCCCTCGACTGGATCACAATTCAAATTCAGAATTTTTTAAGGATGAGGTGAAATAAATAATAATATCCTCAAGACGCTCATCTGTTCAATTGATAGGTTCTGAGCTTGCGATGTGAGGTTCGGTGACTTCATGCCTGTCAAATTTCAAGAAACCTTGCCTCACACTCATCCTTTACATAACATTACTCCTCATTACCATACTCCTCACTGTAGTGCCTGTGATAATTGATTCAGCGTCTTTTGCTTTTATATAACTCAAAGAAAGCTGTTGAGCTATTTAGTTATTTGTTTATAAATTTGACTGCATCAATGTCAACGACAGTCGATGAGTTTGGTCGTGTGGTGCCATCATCGGCACCGCTTTCCTCTTCTCGTGGACCGCCGAGGGGGAGATCCTCTTCTCCCCCACCTCCGTATGCTGGTGGAGGGAGGGGCGGTCGAGGACGCAGTCGTTCTCGACATGACAGCAGAGACAGAGATCGAGGAGATCATCATCATAATGGTGGTGGTGGTGGTAGCGGCAGAGAGTGGCGCAAACGACCCAGGTCGCCATCGCCCGAAGACTTGGCTTCTCCGCCGCGGATTACAGCACGGTTGAAGCATCCATCGTACCGCTACGTGGAGGATCCAATGCTTTGCGAATTTGTTTGGAAGTCACAACAGGAACAAAACGACGATAAGAACGAGAAAGACGACAAGGAGGGAGATGCAGAAAAAGAATCCTATGATGAGTACCGGAAACGCTACAGCTTGAACTACGTGCGGTCCTTTTTCAATACTCACATGGACGATTCTTGGTTCCGAAGTCGTTATTCTCCTTTGGGGAAAAAGCGAGGAATCATATCGGAACGAGAACGGGCCAAGCAGGAAGCACGAGTCTTGCAATCGCAGTTGGAATCGTCCTTGAAAGAAAACCACGGCGACCAACGGTGCACCTTTGTGCAGCAAGCGCGATTGGGGGGAGGTACCAAAACGACTTTCATAGACAACGGATCCGTAAATGAAGTTCCCAAGACACAAGCACTATCCGTTGCCAGTCCCGACCATATCCTGCATATTACGGATATTCCACCGCACATTACAGATGAGCAATTGACATTGGCAATCATGGATCATTGTTTAATTCCAAACGAGGAACAGGCTGTGGGGTCTCCTGTGCCTTCAGATGGTGTCAAACTGGTTTCGACCAGTGTCAGTGCCGATCGAGCCAAAAATCCATTGTGGCGAGATGCATTCTTCATTTGCAGTGCCGCTGTGAAACAAGACATTGTTGCACACTTAACCAAAGCAGATGATAATCGTAATTCTTCTTCCACAACCAAAGCCACAGACGATAAGGCTGACATGAAGTCACCAGAGGAACCCGATGTAGTCGTTCCACGCAAGGACAAGGAAGCGCATGCCAAGGCTCGAGTCATTATACCTCTTGATGTCGAATGCTCTGACGCTTACGGGCGTCTGGAGGTGGACGCAGACGGCAAGGGAGGTGCCCCAGATGACGGAGTGGGAGTTCCACCGAGAAAATCTACCGTTTTGGTCGACACACAATACAAATCAGTGCCAGTACAAGTCTTATCGGCGGCCGTTTCCAGCAGGAAACGATTTGGTCGAGACAAGGAAGCCGCCATTATGCTAGCAAGAGCGCTGGATGTGGCCAAGAATATTCCATCTGAGCTACGATTGGATGAAGTCTTGGACACGGCATTCGGGGCAAATCGCAATGCGGAAGAAGCCGGTGATCCTTCCTTGATTGAAGATATACTGGATGTTGCGATTGCGTACTTGAGGCGTGTTCACTTGTTTTCTTTTTACAATGGTTGTACCACTGCTACCAATGTCGCCGATGTCTTGTCAGGAAAGCATCCTGCTGGCACCATTCATTTGAGGCTGAAAAATGCGGACGAAATTTTAGCAGATGACGACCCTCCCTTTCAATCGCAATCGGACTCTTCTGCAGTTCCACCGCCCAAGGATCTCTTGGTTAGTCGCTTGGATTCAAGTATTGAAAAGGCTCTGGAAGATAGCAATACATGGATCAACTCTGGCGGGAGCACCATCGTGAGCGAGCGAGAGGATGAGGAGGCAGCCGAGCTGGAAAAGGCCGAAGAAGAATGGAAGAATACTTGGTTGGAAAACCACGCCATTATTGATGACGACGGTCGAGCAAGATGCTCTTTCCATTTCTGCCACAAACTGTTTAAAGACACCAACTTTTTGGAAAAACATTTGGTCAAAAAGCACAAAGAGTTCCTGAAAGCAGAACAAGCCCAATTGCATGACGAATACATGATGAAGGCATGGGATGCCGAGGACAAGCGACCAGTTCCCCCGGTACTTGTAGATTGTGGTGCTAATTTTGATTTAGTGCCCAGTCCAGTGATTGGAGCTGAACCTATGGCAATCGACCCCGAACCTGAACTATGGCGCAAAGAAGAAGAGCGCCGGAAACGCGAAGAAGAGCTACAAAGGGAGAGGCAGGAACGATTCGAGCAACGTCGGCAGAGTCGCGAACATCGACCCGAACGACACGAGAACCATCCTTCACAACAACCCGGACCACAGCGTGACCGTCCTGTCAAGACTTTTGTTGACGTTGATGACATGAAAGAAGAAAAGGTAGAAATGTCATTCGACAACATTGATGTTCCCGTCCAGCCACCGAAAAAGAAGAAGAAAAAGAAAAAGCTTTTGTAAATGGACTCGGAGTTTTGTGGTGTTTACTGTATCTGCATCGTTTCGCAGTTCAGTGGATCTAAATCATAATATGTAACGAACTAAAATTATTATTAGATTATAAACCCATTAACACTCTATATGCATATTTATGATCCACTATAAAGTACTGTGTATTATGCTGCTGGCAAACTTGGCAGAGCTGACCTCAATCAACGTCGTCGAGAGTCTAATAAACACACACTGTACGCTCGTTTTACTCATCGTCCAGGAACCCATTAATGCGTCTTTGCAGACATCCCATCACTGTTTCTCTTGCGTATGGGATGTAGGATAAGCAATACCACGTAATGGCCAAATACTGGATAATCATCAAGAACAAGAGCATCAATCCTTTGGGTCCCGGAATAGGAGCAAATGCAACAACGAGTGTTAAAAAGAGGCTGCCCAAGTAGGCGATCGTAGCAGACCGCCGGGTATCACTCCACATTCGTTTCATTTGCGAATGGGGGCCCGTCAAGAAGCAGCTTCCACACAATGCAATGATATTTCCAACCGTAGCATTCAATACGAATGGAACTTTTTAATGTGTAGAACGCAATGTATAACGAGAATCAAAAAGGATATGTGTGAGGTGAGCATGGTGTCCAATGTTGCCTTGGTCCATACTCCATATACATTTTTCTCGCACACACTGCTTTCGTTATTCACGACGCTGTGTCCCCACCCCCAAAACCTAAATTACGTAAAAACGAATGAACAGCACACGTACGTGGATTTCCCAGTACCAAATGTTTGATGCGAAAAAAGGCCCCAAACGACAGTAAATATCCCGCCACCATGCACGTTCCACATCCAATCAGTCGTTCCGTCCACGTCAAACTGGGTAGCATACTGCAATAATCATCTTCAATAGTGATACTACTGCTGTTGTTGTTGGCATCCACTACCGCTCGTCGTTCTATAGTAGCTTCTCGTGTAGGCAGAAGACTCGCAAAGTCCATGGATTCAAACATTTTTATTAATTCTTGGCGACACTCTCTGTGTAGGTGTGTGTGTGTGTGTGTGTTCTGATTGAGATTTGAGATTGCTTGTAGATTTGTCTTTCTTTTATTACGAGAGATATAATCTATTATCCGTTTCTAGACTTTCTAGTGGAAGTGAAAGGTTGTCAAATTATTTTGAGCTCGTGTAAAGCAATGTTTGTATTGAAGCTGCTGTAGTTAAGATGGACTGCAACGATCTCGTTGCTTGGCGGAAGAAGAAAAACTACTACTTATTTGTGAACTGGTTGTAATAAATTCTTTTTGCTTGTTTTCCCAGCTCATGATTCTGTGTACGCTGTGTTGTTACGGTTTTGGGTTACAATAACAAGAGCAAGTCTGCGTGAAAGTGCTCCGCTTGGAAGAAAAAATACAGTAGATTATTAAGAGTATTTTATTTTCAATTTTCAATACGGCACGATGAGACAGAGCCTCCCGCAGCGCACTTTAGAGGAATGAGGGCCATAAAATTAGGCAAAAATGCCCGTATGTCAAACGTCTGAACTTTGCTAGGACTGAGCACATAATATTGATTTATTGAAATCGCAACTTTTTCTTGGAGGTAGGGCACAATATATCAAAGGAAGCAATTTGATAAAGTTTGGAGCAAAGGCCTGCCCTCGCTCAGTTTTGTCTTTTGGTTTCTTGATTGGTTGTGTCTGGGCGCGTCTTTTCATTGTCTTTTTTGCGTTTGATACACTTTTGCTGGCAAGCAAGCAAGCATTGGATGATCCAAAAAGGGTGTTTCAGATGCATTTCCCCAACTTCTCTGCTGCAATTAGCTATAGCCTAACAACAAGTGTACCGTGAGTAGTTGATAGATGTCCAGTAGAATCTATACCCTGTATATCTGTAAAACAGTTTCTAAGTATCAGTAATATTGTATTTATATATTGCGTGATAATTTTTTGGTCGGAACAGCTGCAAGCGTAAAAACCTACGAGTATCACATCTCTTGCTCCACCCCATTCGCAACAGTATTCCTACACATCTGTAGTCTAGTGACGTGTGATGTAGTGTAGTGTGCTGCGCAAGTTATTTGTTGTTTGTTTGTCGCTATTAGTATCTACTGTAGTATACAGTATACAGTATACAGTATGCTAATTCAGGACTCAGGACAGATCCGTAAGATCCAAATCATCCGGAAAATTAACAAACACGGTTTGATGGGCAACAGAAACAACCTTTTGTCGTTTTCCAACGACTGTTCCGTATCCTTCCACGTCTACCTTGTTATTGTCATTGTTGTACGGATGATGATGATGATAAGTACTGCGCTGTTGCTGTTGAGAAGAAGTTTCTCCAGCACTGCTCTGGCCACTGCTGCCAGCTGTTGTACTAATAGCAGCGGCAGCAGCGGCAGCAGCAGCAGCAGCAGTAGTGGTATGTTCGGGTTCCATTATAATGCAGTAATGGTAGTGCGTGCTTATTGGTATTTTTTAATTCGAAGTGAGGAGAATGCTGTTGTACTGATTGCTGGTTGTGATTGTTGTTTGTTGTTGTCGTCGTCTCCCATATTTTAATTAATTTATCGCGTTTTTTTCAGGATCTTCTGTTTCCAGTACAGTAGCGTTAGGGCTGAATTGAGAAGTATTCCGAACTCTAAATAATTATTTCTCTGCCAGCCAAGAATCTGATGAAAAAATAATAATAAGAGTCATGAATCAAAAAACCAACCCATCGAAGACGCATCATCACCAACACATAAGTCATAGAAAACACCAAACGCAGTAGAACTACGGTAGTGCACAATCACCAGCAAATAACAACAGTAACGGCAATAGCAAACACTGTATCTACTCCAGAATACGTAAGGAAAAGAGGGGGGAGAAGAATACAATACAAAAAGATATAGAAATTAGAAATTCTTTTTTTTGGCAGAATGCGGTGGACAACATGTGGTGGATTCGGGTTTCTGGTGCTATCTTGTTTTCATTATCAAGATGACGCTGTGACTTGGCGATGCTACGGCTTCCTATCCACTACAAGTAGTCATAATCGCTATCATCAGCGACCACTGAGGAGACAATCGTTTTTCACAGCCTTCCACAGCAGCAGCAGCAGCAGCAGCAGCAGTAGTAGTAGTAATCAAAATAGTAATACAAGAGTAAAATCCACTGCAGCGAAAGAACAACAACAAGACGACGAAAAAAATCGCCATCGCACCATAACTACTACAACGCCTAATACTACCTCCAAGAAGAAACATCCCATTCGGTCGTCGTTGACTTATCAGACAGCTCTTTGCATTATACCACCCGAAGAAGATTGGGATACCATTCAACGGGCGCGGTACTTTGCACAAGACAAGACCTACCACCAGTGGCCACCCGCCATTCGGATGTTCCATCCCTTTTGCTCTCGTTCTAAATTATCGAATTTGGCTCTCACGTTGGCAGAAATTATTGAAAAGTATAATATTGAACCCTTTGAAATCACTCTCAATCAATGGACCGTCATGCCTTTGCCGGATACACTGCAGCACATGTTACAAGAACAAGAGGAGGAGGAATCCATGAATGTTGGAAAACACAATACTAATAATAGTAATCAGCAGCAGCAATATCATCGTCATCATCACGACGGACAATCTTCTTACAAAGATGATCCTCAGTACCGAGAAACACAAGAATTGATTGCCCGCGAAGTACGTTTGGGAAAAACTCGAAAAAAACAGCGTGCACTGCGATTGCAACAACGATTACAGCAGCAGCAGCAGCAGCAGCAGCAGCAGCAGCAGCAGCAGGGCACGACTACAACCACCAATAATAATAATACACATACCACTGAAATCTTGGAAAAAAAGGACGACGAACCGGACAGTATAGAAACCGAAGAGGAAACTGTACACTCACGATCCACTTCGTTTGATGAATTCAATGGTCCTTCCATGATTGCCGTAGAACCCGATGAGCAAAGCAGTCAAAAATTACGACAATTGCGGGAATTGATTCGTCGGGAGTTGTTGATGCAAGAACATAATTCGTCGTCTCCCAGTTCCTCCTCCTCCTCGTCGTCGTTATTGTGGAACTCTCCCGTGCCTTTTATGAGCGACGGTACCGAATACAATACGGACCATGACTTGAACGAGCAGTCGGAGGAATTTCTGTCTTCCTTTCGTCCACTGGTACCAATAGGAGCGTATCCAACGATCGATGCCGCATTGATGCAGGCCAAAAAATTGAAAGGATTTTGGGATCCTCTCACCTTTTCCGTCACGGATTTGCACTTTATCTCGCAGGCACCGTCCAGTCGACAAAATCTTGCAGAATCTACCGAGGCCAACTACTATAGCTTGAACTTTGATCCTGCCGCTTCGGTAAATGGATTCTTTCCCGCCAACAATCTCGTGCCTGAATCCAAAAGAAAGCAACAAGTACGAGATGCCGGGGCCGTATTTGGTTGTGATGCTGTTGTTATGCTCATGGGTGAAGAAATTGAAATGGATGATGAAAGCAATCAGCTATTGGCCAATATGGTGTGGGAAGAGGGGACTCCGGGTGGATATTTGCATCATTACGAGGGAATCGAGGGAGATGATTCAGAAGTATCAGTCCGAGATGATAGTTCGGAAAAGCAAATTACAGGGGGAAATGACGAGACTTCTGATTCCCGGTACGCCGATTATCCTCGAGAATTGGACGCCAAGGGAGGGGATTACGAGGATTTATTAAGCTGGTTGGACGCGGACGACGATGATGACGACGAAGGGAGTGAGGACATTGGTACACAAGTGGTCATCGGTCGAACACATATGTTTTCGGGAGAGAAACGTATCTACGCAGGCATGCCGGCCTCCAGTACGGCAGAAGAAGCTGACGGTACATTCTCTCTTTCGAACGTCTTTGGTAACGGAAAGTTCAAAAGGTGACACGGTCTGGAGGTGACAATGTAAACTTGTTCTGTATGAAGAGTGTATATATTATCGTAAATTTGTATAATGAGTTGCCAAACCATTACATTACATTACATTACATGCTATAATATTTGCAATCGTAATTACAATAGTTGTTTACTGGAAAGCTTTCCTCTGTGGCACTGGGCCTTAGATAAGGTGGTTCTCAGAGTCCAACAGCTGGGTTGATAGAACACTAAAATATATCACAGTGCTCCACAGCAGTATTATTGCATACAAGCGTTATTCGAAATGACGGCTCCATTTTTCCAGCAGCGAACTTGTCTCGATTGGTGTTTCTCCGCGTTCAGCTGTCACCGCATTTTCAACAACATCCAACATCTTTGGTCCGGTCTGAATAGCTTGGTAACTTGCACCGCCTCGCTTCTTTCTCCGTGTTTTAACGAACAATTTCCAACGATTGAAGGCCCATCGCGCCTGATTTAAGTGCTTTCGTTCTTGCCTGTCATATTCATCGTAGATCTGCTCCTGGATAAGCATTTCCAATACATCTTCAAGCGTTACCACTCTAAGAAGAGATATATAAGAAAAATGGTAAGCAAAGCGTCGCAAATTAAATTGATAGCTGGTGCAGTCGCTTGCTACTTACCCTAACAAGCCAGCATTGTCGGGGAGAGGTTCGCCTTTTTCTAGAGCTGAATTTGCTGTGAACAGTTCGAGAGGATGGTAACAAGGGATATTAGATGTGCAAAAAGAGCATTGCCACAATTCAAAGCACCGTGTCGAGATGACTTACCAGACTGAGGTCGAATACAAACAAGGGCCATATGCGAGCCCTTAACTCCACCCGTCTGAAACATATTGACAAGGTCGACCAGGGATGTATTTGGAGCTACGCAATGCGGGACTGCAAGGGGCAGCGACGAGACAAAACGTTGATCTTGGCTGTCCACTACAATCAGCTGCCGAGCCGACAGAATTCCGACGATTCTTGTGTTGTCCTCGGCATCGTCATGATTCCTTTCGTAGATAGGGATTCTGCTGTAACCAGACCTATAGATCCTGACAGAATTACGTTCATTCAAAATCATGTCGTTGGGTACTGCGAACACCTTACACCAAGGAGTCAAAACTTCAGTAGCAACGGTTGTTCCCATGAGAAGGGCGCCTTCCACCATGCTAACTTCATCTATGTGCAGCTCATCTGATTTGATCATGTCTCGATGCGAGAGCTGACGATTGAGGGCGCGAAGGGTGGATCTGATTTCTGGCTTGACGGACATGCTAGAGCTTCGCTTTGAGCCGTAGCTCTCTACGCTTTCGCAGTTACTGTCCTTTGTCTCCAGTCTTTTCACATCCTGATTGATTTGGGATTTACGGCGCCGTTTGCTGGCCAGATGCTCCTCATACTGGATTCGGACAAGAGCTGATAGCTCCCCGCGATTATACATATTGTCATTTTCCTCGTGCAGTACATAGTCAAGAATCTTAGCAATGGGATAGGCAATGGGCGACAAAATTAACATCACCAGCCGCACAAGAGGGGCAAGCCTGCTAGCAATCTTGATTTGATCCGGCCCAGTAAAAACAGCAGACGGAATGATTTCACCGAAGAACAAAACCAATGTCACAGACAAGATAACAGCAACATAGCCAGGAACGAGCTCATCCAAGAACAGCGGCAACGCTTCATTGGCCAAGGCATTCATCAACAGAAGCGACACCAGCAACAAATGATGCTGCCTCACGATCGGAAGCAACGCACGTGCTGCCTTCCTCTCCTCTTCGGCTGAAGCGGCTCTCTCTTTGATGAGCAACTGAAGAGGATCCAACGATAACAATCCCATGGTGAGGCCAGCTGCAAGTGCTGCCGTACAGACGCAAGCAATGGCACATAGTAAATTAATACAAAAGGCCTCACGAGAAGCTCTCGCGTCTTCGCGTTGTTCGACTAGTCTTCGCTCGCCTGCAAAAAATAGAGGCAGGTAATCATTGGTAAGAAACACCACGTACCGCTGCAATGAGCAAATGCGCACGTGCACGATTATATACCTGCTGCTGCCTCCTCGTCGCTCTCTGGAGAACAGTGAAACCCTGCAATCATATTCTGAAGTTCATCCCGGATAGTGGTTTGAAAAATATTGGGAATGGCTTGTAAAATGGAATCTCCGAAGCTTTTCAGTCCAATTTGAACAGATGTCTGCACAATATTGTTGATGTCTTCCGACTGGATGCCGGATATTTGGGGTGCTTGAATTTCGCCGACATTGACATCCATTCCCGAAATGTGAATGTCTCCCAAAAGGGACGGGATACATATCGGCAACAATTCCCAATTCAAAATGTAGCCCATGGGCAAGGCCTCAACCTCTGTTCGATTGAGGGGTACCAACAAGGATATTGTAGCATCTACGTTGTTGACTTGGCCTTTGAATTTGATTGTCTCTACAATTGGCGAAAGCGTGTTGGGATTTTTAAACATGGAATTCCCTCTTTGAGACGCCAAGATTTGCACGTCAAGATCAGCTTCGACAATGATGGTGGACCACATAAATTTGGCTTGCACTGTCTTTTTACCAATAGGGGTCACAGGTGACACGACTGTAGCAGTATCTAGTCCTGAAATAAAAACATTGAAGATTGTCATTTGAATATCCACCAGTGGGGTTTCTTCGGCAATCGTCGCATTGCCAAACAAAAAGGCAACCTTTCGGTCCTCCGTCAAAACTTTCTCTCTCAAGATTGTATTGATTCCGTAGTCCATACCATCACCTGTAGGGGCATTGGTATCGTTCTTGCGAACCGAAAAGATGGTATTAAGATTTTTCAATGCTAAAGCCACCAACCCACTGGCTTGAGCATCATTTTGTAAATCAATCAAGTTGTTGCTTTCGTCGTCGAACGTCACATTCGTCCGCACGACTGGAACGTCTCCGTCTGAGGAAAGAATTACCCGTCGCGACTCTTCCAAGGATACAGGATCGGATCGGTTTGTTGGTAATTCGTTGCAATAATAGTCCAAATTGTCGTGTACTTTGGTCAGTGCATATCCCAGCATTTCGTCCGTCATCATTTCGCAAAAGGTTGCTTTGATTTGATCTTCCGCCACGCGACGAATAAGTCCGCGATACAGGTTCAGGATTCGCATGGACATGTCTCCTTCAAATTCCAGGTCGGCTATATCAATGATAGTTCCTTCGCAGGCATCATATTGTTGTACCGAAGAGTCATTATTCTCACCCTTATTAGCATCTTTTTCCTCCTCCTCCTCGTCGTCGTCGTCAATGTTGACGGCCGTTGATCGATCCAATGGCATTTGGGCGGAAATAAAATTCTTGTCGCTCATGACAAACACAGTTCCCATTCCATCAAAGGTACCGTAGGCCCAAGAAATACCCATGGTACACTCAAAGCGAACGTCACTCACTTGCAGCTGAAAGGAATCGGATGGACTGTCGTACACGTCTTGACTGGTTTTGAGCTTGATGATGTCAATATCTTTGTAAGACATATTGTAACATTTGAAATCGGTCACATTCAAGGACAAATTGCCCAGCCATGTTTCCTGTACAACTTCCACAGTAGGCATTCCAATCACTGCGTTAGATACCAATTGTCGCAATTTGTCGTCCGTATTGTTGTTGAGGCGTCGGCTGCTCCTTCTTCTGCTGTATGGATCATCACCAGCATCACCAGCAGCAGCAGCAGCGGTAGCTGTAGTGTTGGATCGAAGGTTCCCAGCTAAAACGTTACTAGCCACCAGCAGCAACAGCGTACTGAACAAAGACATCCATTGACAGATCGACACCATGCTGTTCAAAGGATTTTTATCTCTGCAGGATGAGTGGTTGCTTGTTCAAGTATTCCTTCTGTTGATTCACGCTGTATCACAAATAATAATATTATAAAAAAGTTGTTTCATCATGTTGGAGGCAGATTATTTAATTTCTTATTTCAATCGGCGATCGCGCTGAACGTTCATGATTGGTAAGTCACGTATTTAACATTGAGACGCACATTAGTACGTTATCAAATCCAATCTCATTCTTCCGATGATTCATTCATCATGAGTTTCATCACAACGAATGTCGAACTCATCACGAGCAAGTTTTTTATTGACGACACTACTAGTCTTCTGTCCGTAGTTGCACAAAATAATAAACTCGACGATCAAAACAACCACTACATCCCATTCAGTCAGAATGAAAGCTTTCATAGGCTTCGTCGTTGTGCTTAGCGCAAACTTGCCACACCTTGTGCGTGCCTTCGTCCCTGCATCAGTACGACTGGTAGTATTCCACAACAAACATCGTCCCACCTTTTTATCGGCCACAGAATCCGACACTTCCAACAACAACGATCAAGCTAGTACTAATACTTCAGGCAGTTGCGACGTTGCCATTTTTGGAGGAGGATTTGGTGGTTTATACACAGCTCTGGCTTTATCGAGAAATGCTCGACAACGCGGCCAGAAACTCGACATTGTTCTCGTGGAGCCCAGTGAATCCTTCGTCTTTTTGCCACTGCTGTACGATTTAACCGTAGGTACGGCAACCGAAGCCGAAGTTTGTCCATCCTATCGAGAATTGTTGCAAGGAACCGGAATCCGGCACGTTCGATCCTCGCTGCAAGCTATCAATAATTTGGTGGAATGTACCACCACCACCACAACCACCAACAACAACAACAAGTCCAAACAGCAAATCACGCTCAAACCTGCGTCACCCCGTGCTCCCCATGAACTTTCCTGTACAGCCTCGGTCATTGCAGTGGGGGCATCACCCGAAAGTATTTTGTCGAAAATTCCTGGAGCTGAAGATTATGCCCAACCATTTTACACGGCCAAAGATGCCAAGCAGACGCGTCGGTTGTTACGCCGATTGGAGGAAGATCCCGACAACAACAATGCGCCTCGTGTGGCCATTGTGGGAGGAGGTTTTGGTGGCGTAGAATTAGCAGCCAGTGTCAAACGAAAGTTACCCAAGGCACAAGTTACACTGCTGAGCAGAGGTCCTCCCATGGCCGGGACGCGAGCGGAACCGTTGGTTCAACAAGCCCTTGAAAAATTGGGCGTGACGGTCGAAGAATGTTCGGTGGAAGAGCTGGAAGCTGTCAACGACGACAATGATTCAAATACTAGAGTAACACCTCGTGTCATTGTGAAGCGAAAGCCATGGGGATTGAATGGTGCCGAGGGAGAAACCTTTGATGGCGAACCTTGGGATTCTGTCATGTGGACGGCAGGATCAAGGCCATCCGAACCTGTGAGAGAAGGTCTAGAAGAACTTCGAAAGAGTGATTCGGGTCGACTGGCTCTGGATTCTTCATTACGATGTTTTATTTGCGAACAAATGGAAATGACAGGAGAGTCCGAAGAAGATTTGCGAACTGTCAAACGTGTCAAGTTGGAGCAACCATCTATATGGGCCTTGGGTGATTGTGCGGAGATTGTCTCGGTCAGCGGTCAAGCTGCCGTTCCAAAAACTGCGCAAGCAGCCATGCAGCAAGCAGACGTCGTGGCCAATAATCTATTAGCACAACTAGAAGCCTCCAGGAATGGAAAACGAGTACAATTCCAGCAGTTTCAATACCAAGACCTTGGCAGTATGCTCTCACTGGGAGGACCAAACGCTGCATTAATGGCCCCTCGGGAAGGATCAATCCTAGCACCCATTTTAACTCCCATCCTCGACACGGCAACAGAATTCCTTGGATTCGCCGACAAATTTCTAGAAGCCACCGCAGGCAAGTCTCCCGTGGTCGATAGGTTTGGATTGAGCCCCGCGACGCTGGGTCTGAGCCTGGGCAGCCACGGCCTGGGAGTCGAATCAGGAGCGGCTCCAGGAACACTCGCGGGTACTCTGACGGGAGCTGCACGAAGAGCAGTGTACGCGGCGCGAATGCCGACCAATCGGCAACGAGCCGTAGCGGCCACATCCGCGGCCATTTCCACCGCAGCTGCCTTGGCCAAGGAAGCGGCTGCCAGAAGCGAGCAGAGTAGCTAAATTCATTTTTTAAAATAGGAGTGTATGTTGCAATATCTAGCTAGCTACACAAACAGCTCTAGCTAGCTAGTCCTATCACTTATTGTTGGCAGCAGTCATTTAGGCGACCATCAACAGAAAATTTAGTTTAGAAAGTTGATCTACTGCCCACTAGTAGCTAGAAGTAGCTGCTCGAGTACTGGTTTTCTCGAGTAGTACTACTACTGTAGCTAGTTCTACTAGTAGCCACTACGTACTACTAGCCCATGGCAATAGATCATGGTGATGTTCTTTGGACTACTATCTTCTGACGACGTTTTATGACGTCAGCGGTATCTGTCTTCGCCAAGGACAAAAATTGTCCTTCATGTTTATTATTATTTAGGCCTTCTTCCATTCCAGATTTGCGGTTAAGCTTCGCTGTCGTCCACAGATTTGCAGTACTACTACTTACCTCTCACACCGGCCTTCGCAGTTTTCATGTTTCACAATCGACCGTACTGATCAATATTAGTCTAGTCCAGCAGCAAGATAGGTGAAGGGAAAACCGATTTCTTGACATCCTCCAAAATAACTCGCGATTAGACTACTCCTTTAGGTTTATTGATCAGCTTCCTTTTATCACTCTCCATTATTTAATCTTAACTGCTGTTATCAGCTACGCGGACTACTACAATCTACAATAATCAGATTGGAACCCGGTGACAACAGCTAGCTAGATCTGAGATCAACCATCAACCTGTTTTTTGTTTTGCTTATTGAATACGACTTCTACATCACCAATTCATACAAGACCAGTGCAAACACCAATAATAACAAAACGCACGTACAATGAATGCTGCAAGATCCCTTCTTCAACGACGAGCCATCGCCGCCGTCGTACTACGAACAAATTCTCCTCGAAACCTTGTTCCACACGTCGCCACTCGTACCTTTGCCGTCGCTACTGCCACACAGCACCAAGGGCAGCAGCACGCACAGGGGGAAGCCAATTCCTTCCCCGGTAGGCAAGTGAATGTCGATAGGATCCGAAATGCCATTGACAAGCTACTTTTAATCAAGGAAGCGGAAATCAAACCCATTAGCACCGAAGAGTTGGAACACCATTTGGCATCTTTTGCGGTAAGTATTTTGCTGCGTAGCTAATTTTTGCTCTGTTGCTTTCGCCTTTTTTCTTCTTCTCTCGTACAAGTTGTCTTACTCACCCAATTCTGCTTTGCCCTCAGAATCGATTTGCGGAAGCCCGTGCCTGCATTAACGATTGCCAAGAAGCCAAAACGGGCTCGATGGAATTTTACGAAGAGTTGTTCACGGCACAAAAGGCGGTCGATGCCGCCTTTAATTCATACGTCGACTTGCTGGACGATTTCCGTCGAGCTAGCGATGATCAATTGAAGGAATTGTGCCAGGATCGTTTGGCATTAGCCAACAGCTTGCGAACGCTGCGGCAAGAAGTGCAGACGCTGGTAAGCGAGCAAGAAAAATCAGAGGAGAAACTCAAACAACAGAGTGCTGCCGCTTGCTGATAATTTAAAGTGCTCCTTCCGGTTCCTGGGCAGCGGAGTGGCTGAGCTCATCTGCCAGGTGTTATCCAACGGGCTTTGCAAGGCAAGGGTCTCTGAAACTTCAGTTCAAGGGAGTGGAAGTCGAAAGCTAAATCAAGCTGAGATTGCAATGTAGATGGTGAAAATAGAAATCATAGTACAAACTTTCAAAAGCTTCCTTTTATGTCTACAAACAACAATATTCTTTTTTCGATACATGCATCTTGCCTAATATTTATACGAAGTTCGTTTTAAATGGCCGTACCGACCATTCGCGGCAAAGGGATCCGTAGTCTTTTTGAATTGGCCAGGGACAGTCGCTTCTCGCATCTCGTGATGTCCGTCATCGTCCTCGGGAACGGTTTCAGGCAAACCAGTTGCTTTGGGAAAATTGATACTGTGGTCACTAGTGCCAGTCAAGGAACCTTTGGAGGCAGCTAATTCTGCTGGGTTATCGCCGAGAGGTGTAGCGGCTTCAACAGCAATTTTGGTCAAGTCGTCTTGTCCCATGCTAAGCATACCAGACATGTCAGAAATGGTCTTCTTGCGAGTGCGGCGTCCACGGCCACCACGTTTCATAGATTTCTCAACTAGTTTTTCTTGTTCTTTTTGGTCGTCTTGCAACATCTTCTTAATGGCTTCAGATGTTACATGCTCTTTTCGACCATGCTTCATGACAAGACCAGCGTGATACGAACCACCATCACGTGTCGGGTTAGTATCTTCATTCTGCGCCATGAGAACATCCTTGGCATGCTGGGCTTGTTGCTCTTCAAATCGCTTCGAAGCCTCAAGAACTGCCAAACGCATTTGTCGGTGGGCGCGGTAGAGCTTACGATTCACAACCAAGGCGCTCTTGGATTCATCTCGTACAAAAGCCTCAATGTCTTTTTGATGGCTGTGCTCGGGAAGCATCACGGCGCGGTTTGAATTGATTTTGATGACAAAATCCCTCTCTTCGCCACCAGCACTTTCCTTTACAGCGCCATCTCCATCGTCCACAGAGCGGGAACGGCGTCGTACGTACAATGTAGGATTATGAGTTGGAAGGCCGGGAACGGCAATACTCTCAAAGTTTTCCACCTTGCCCATCTCGACGCTTCTTCTTCCAGAAAGAGGCGTACAGTAGTCCTGGGCGCCCCGGGTAGGAGTTTGTGGCGGCGTAAGATCGCGAATTGAACCGACGTTATAGCCAGCGTCATCGTTCATAATCAGGTGTGAATTCTCGTCATCCTTCGGGTAAGCAGGAGAAGCGGGAGTAGAACTTGATCCCAGTTGGGGAGAAGAAGAACGAGGAGTTAAGCTTCTTCGCAGACTTGCAATATTTGGAATTGCAGGAATGGGAATGGTTGTCGGCTTAGCGCCAGGAACAATTGTACCATCAGGGTTGACCATATCACCACTTGGCAGGACGATGCTGCCCTTGCGTTCTCCATCAATCCCCTCGTCTCCTTCTTGGAATCCTTGCTCTCCCTCCGAGACAGTTAGCAGTTTGGAACCTTGTAATTTCGCAACACCCATTCCACCTTCCATCGGAATTTCGGCATCTGCACTCTGTCCCTTCATCAACAGTAAGAAATCATCGTATGTAATGCGAGCGTTAGGGCATTTGGCTTGCTGCATGCCGTCAGCCCATATACCTTCCATGGCCTCTTCGCTGAGGAGATCATCATTTCCCATGAGGTCCATAATGTCGTCCAAAGTAATATACTATATTCCGGCGGCGCATTGTGGCAAAATTTGGTAAGTTGTTATAGGTGCAAACTGAACAAACAAGTTATAGCAGCAACCAACAACAAAAAGAAGACAAAGATAACGGCAACCACATCTAACGTACGCCTTTGTGATCAATATCGAGCCGCTCAAAGGCGAGACGGAGGTTTCGGTCATCGACCCGACACTGCGAAAGCCCAGCGGCAATAAACTCATGCCAGTGAATGCGGGCTTCAGACTTTTTGACACGCATGGCATTAAAAACATCCTCCACTTCTTCTTCGGTAAGAGCTCCAAGAGATCCCTGACCAGCATTTGTCATCAAGACTTGTTTCAGTGCCTGCAGCGAAATTTCTCCCGACTCGTCGGTATCCAGCTTTTCGAATTCCTTGCGCAAATCCTTAATCTGATCGGGAAGGAGGGTAAAACTCAAGACTTCGCACAACAGTTTTTTCATATCGGAAAATTCCTTGAACGACACCAGAGCACTGACGACGTTGGCACTGAGAACATTATCGCCCTCCTTTTTGGCACGGTTGGCCCACTGCTTGAGCCAGGGGTGTTTTTGTGCATCTCTGGCGGTAGGACGGAGTTTGGGATCAATAACAAGCAGTGATTTAATATATTCCTTGGCAAGGTCGCTGACATTTCCCCAAATATCGGCCGGTTCAAACTGGAAGGCACCCTTCAAAATATTGGCACGAACCGTCATGAGGGGTTCGGGTCCTCCACATCCGCCAAATGGTGGATCCCCGGAAAGCAACAGAAACGTAATCACGCCAATGGCCCAAATATCACATCGTTCGTCGTAGCAGCCACGAATGACTTCTGGTGCTACCGTGTAGGGCGTACCTACTGCCTCGTGCTGCTGTTCGCCGTATCGGAAATGCTTGCTCAGACCAAAATCGATCATTTTTAGTTCGGAATCTTGACTGGTGGATGAAAAAAGAAAGTTCTCCAATTTTAAATCACGATGAATAATTCCCTTGGAGTGCAGATAGCGAACCGCACTGAGCATATTCTTGACCAATCGAGCACATTCTGCTTCCGTGTAATAGTAATCGGGTTGCTCATCTAACCTATCAAAAAGTTCTCCGCCCAAGCACAATTCTTGTACCAAATAAATCTCGGAATGGCTCTCGTAGACTTCTTCCAAACGGACTGATTTGTAGGACAATTAAAAAAAAATGAGATACAATAAAGGCATTACAAAATGACTGATACACTCTTTCCAGAGACCACTAATAATACTATATTCGTACCAATATTTGGATGATCCAATTGACACATGATAAAGATTTCTTCTCGCAATTGACGTAACCCTTCGGCGGTATCGACCAGTCCCAGATCGAGGCACTTGACAGCGTACTGCACACCCGTGGCCTTGTGCGTACAGAGCCGGACCAATCCACTAATGCCGGATCCCAATACTGGTCCGGAATGAACACCCTCGTACACTTCTTCAATGGGCTTTCCAAAGGGAACTTCAATGTGGACAACATTCTGTCCCAAATCACCATGTCCTCGTCGCGTTTCAATCATCTCATCGAGACCAATCGCCGACGTGGAATGTTTCAAACTTTTGGGATTGCCGTTCGATGACGATACAGTACCGGCGGGAGCTGATGCCGCACCGTGTGATCGAACAGAACGACTCGATCCACGAGAATGAACGGAACCATCGGTAGAACGATCATCACCCATAGAACAGTAACTGCTGAGCCGAGGACGAAAATTCTCATCCAGCGGTGGTGCCTTTTTGCTTTTAGACGCAGCTTGGTTATTATTGGAAACCGCTTTTTGATGATAAAAAATAATAACAAGAGTAGAGAACAAGCATAATAGATACACAAAAGAGCAAAAGAGAATGTGTGTGTGTGTGCGTGTGTTTCATGGTGGGTTGTTGTAATGGTAACATTGTTTTCGATTGTGCGTATTCAAGACGTCGATAGAAGGGAAGGAGGTATCAAGACGAAAGCAGTTAGTTGCACAAAAGAAGAACAGACTATGAGAATGAATTCTTGTGTCGCAAATAAACAACAACAACAACAACAACAACAACATATTTACACAACACATACAACGGAGAGCACTACAACAATACGAAAACAATAGTCTTTGCTCTACAAGCAGTGATCGCACTACACAAAATATATTAATAATCAAAACTTACGACCTGCTGGAACCGAACTGGCTGCACTCTTGTTAATGTTAGTGCTGGTTGGTGGAGATGCCACTGCTTCTTTGCTGGCACACGACCCCATAGTTGCTCCGTTGTTTTTGTTATTGCTATTGTTGTTGTTGCTATTCGCGGTGGTGGTGGCGGTGGTCTTGTTGTTGTTTGATGGTTTTGTACGACTACTACTACTACTAGTAGTAGGCTGCTGTGAAGAAGCTTTGATTTGCTGTTGCTGCTGTAGCTGTTGCTGTTGTTGTTTGGCTTTTCGTTTCGCTTTGGAATGAAACAACGCACCCAACTTTTTCATTACAGAGTAAAGGTGATTATTAATTATTGATGATGATTACTAGACTAGCTACTAATAGATGAATTGATCGGCGAAAAGGGTAGCGGGAAGCCTGCACGTTGTGTAGAGTACTACTAGTAGCACTAGTCTAGTACCTGCTATTAGTACTATTATTTCAAGTGTTTTTAGACGACGAGAGAGGCCACAACGAGAAGCTTGTTTTATTACTAGCAGTAGTACCTGATACGGTAGTACCTAGTACCAGTAGTAGAGACCTATTATTATTACTCCGAATGTTACCAGGTACTTACCAGGTAACCGCCAGCAACCCTGTTTTGTTTGAATCGGAATGCTATGGAAAGAGTAAACGTTGTCTTTGCGACCTGCGGAATCCGGTTGGATAGAACTCGTGATTGAAACATAAGAACAAGCCGGCGAGGAATTCGAAGGAAATCAATCGATTTTGATACCGGTAGGTGTGAATCATCCATCATCATGCTCGGGCAGATTTTAATAACTTTAATATTATTAGGTATGAATCGTATGATACTGGGTACTACTACTGTAGCTCATCTCATGGCACCGTTAGTTGTTTGCTCGGGGACATCAAGCCACGGTCACGTGTCTACGACCAAGCTTTGCCAACATTGAATCAGTGATGTATGCATGTTCTGCAAGCATTAATAAGAGAGTTGCCAGGATTAGTTCTACAAACTAGAGTAACGACAGTACACATCATAGTACAGCATCGGTGGGATGAGCAAAAAGTGTTGCAATGACAGTAAAAGAAATGAAAAGCTGGTAGACCCCTACTCCGAATCCTACAAAAGCACAAAAGCAAAATAGCTCGCTCGTAAAAAAAAATCATTGATTTGCATTTGCGTGAAGTTCGCATCGCTCTTCTACCACTAATAATAATAGCTACTAGTAGTAGTAGCTAGTAGTAGTAGTAGTAGCTACTACTACTACTCGAGTAGCTCTCTACTACTCCGGAGTAGTAGCTACTAGCTCTAGTAGTACTCAGTAGCTACTACAGTAGCTACTACTCGTACTACTTAGTAGGGTCTACTACTAGTAGCTACTCTACTACTCTAGTAGCTCTCTACTACTACTACTAGTAGTAGCTAATAAGTAGCTAGTCTACTACCTGGTAGCTAGGAGTAGCATTACTACTACCTGGTACTCTGTAATAGAACCCTAAACTGAACTACAGGCCATCCTGGTATTAAAGATAGGGTTGCAATCGTCGTCCAGCCAACAATTCGAGAAAACAATAATAATAAATAATGACCAAAACATATTATTATTATTATTATTATTATTATTATTATTATTATTATTATTATTATTATTATTATTATTATTATTATTATTATTATTATTATTATTATTATTATTATTATTATTATGATTATTATGATTATGATTATTATGATTATTATTATTTAATATTGTCTTTAAAAAAAATTAAAACTCCGAGTAATATTATTATCATATTTTTATATTGATCAAACTGCCATGAGCCGGCTGAATCTCATCGGCGCAGGCCTGATTATCGTGGCTACTGGGTTAATAGTTTCACAGCTCATCATGTGGAGTTACATACCAGAGACGGGACATTCTCTTCATCAGCATCCTATGGCGCACGATAATTTGCAACTACCTCCGAGCAGGGACGCCATCAGCAGAAGCACAAGCACAAGCAGCCGCGACATGCAGCAGCAGCAGCAGCAGCAGCAGCAGCAGCAGCAGCAGCAGCAGCACAAGATGACTGCTAAGCACCAAAAACATGAAACAAACCACCATCAACAACGTGAACGTCAATCAAAACAAAATCAGCGAACACGTAATCAAAACGCCCATCGAATACGTACACCAAATCCCGGCATACGTACGGCCAATACCGTTTCACCGTATCTGAAACATCCTTTGTTTCAAGGAAAAGGACGCTTCTTAACCATATTGCACGAGGCACATTATTTTAATGATTCGGCACCCGAATTTTTCAAAAACGAAACCAAGGTCCAACGGCTGGCCGAACAACTGCCGACCTGGAAAACCATTACCGATCGGTTGGCGGGAGAAGAACCTGCACTGATTGGTTTGGACAGATGCGAGGCATTTCGAGCTCAAGTGGCTCCCGAAGACCGATTTCTTGGAGTGGCAGGTCTCTTTGCAACGGGAACCAACTTGTTGGCATCGCTGCTTGTGAACAATTGCCACAATAGCGAACGACGAAAGCTAACCGGCGGATCTGGAGTGAGATGGCAGGTTAACTGGGGCAAACATTCTCCAGCTCGGTATCGGATGAACAATTTCATTGAAGCGAATCTCAACAATACGCAATTTTTGCCTGTGGTGGCCATACGGCATCCTTTTTCTTGGATGCAGAGCCTGTGCCGACAGCGATATTCCACTCATTGGTTCCACAATGCTGCTGAACACTGTCCAAATCTAGTACCCAACGACATTGACTTTCGGTGGTATAACTATACGGTGAAACACAAAAAGAAAGGAATTTACAAATTGTTCAAAGATCCTTGGTTTCGTGACAATCTACTCGATTTTGCCAATTTTACGCTAAATTCTACGGTCGTTCCTGTTCGCGCGCGTTTTAAATCGGGTACACTCTTTCACGATTCTTTGGCCCACATGTGGAACGAATGGTACCATGAATACACCGATGCTGATTTTCCTCGCATTATTGTGAGATTGGAAGATTTGGTTTTTCACAGCAAGGAAGTCGTTACCAAAATATGCCATTGCATTGGAGGCACAATGGTAGACGACTTTAAGTACGTTACCGAAACAGCCAAGGTCGGCGATGAAAATATCCACGGAAAAGAAGAAGATAGGACCAACATGTTCAAATGGTTCACCAAATGGCATCTGGAAGACCGGACCAGAAATATGACCAAAGAAGATTATGTCTACGCTGCGGAGCACTTGGATCCCGAATTACTCAAACTCTTTCACTATCCAATCCCCGAATACACAGGCGCTTAGTCACTCTAGCGCTTGGCGAGCTCTCTCGGCAAATCGAGACGGACATTGTCTTCGTATCATCGACAGCCTACTTGAGGTTTCCAATCATGTCGTCTGCGACAAACGGGAAAGTAAACATTGAACTACCTCTTTTCTGTCACTGGATTTTAAAGACTGATGCCATGCTCGCGAAGCCGACATGCCTGTTGAAGTTTATTTGCAGGGGCATTTATGAAAATACAATGTTGCAAATGTGTCGTACGTGCCGGCGACTTCGAGACATCGGAACTGCTCGTTGCTGGCTTCGCTTAAACTTAGCCACAAGCACGATTCCAACTTCTTGCAAGGCTTTCGACTTGGCAAGAAAAATTGAGACCGAGACAAACAAAATCAACAGTAGAAAAACTATTTTTACTATTCATACGTCGTCGTCGCCTTTCTATTTTATCTGTTGCGGTTTGCTGCTGTCATCTAAATCTAGCTTAATCTTGGGGATCCCGATCCAGTTGAGTGGCAAGATTTTGAGTTGCGCAGCATGTGAATATCGTGACAAATAAAGGAATCGCCAGCAAAGAATTATGGAACAACGGCCATGATAAATAACAGGACAAGCCGTACCAAAACGAACCCGCGCCACTTTAAGGTCACTTCTCCACAACATTGCCATCAATCCATCTCTCCTCTGTCCGTTCAATTAAGTCATTTGTTCGATAAAATTCAATCTCTTCTAAAAAGCAAACTTCCTCTTTACATGAAAAATATGCTTATAGGTCCTCGTCGTCGTCCTCGGGCAAAGGCTGGGCGGCAGCAGCGGCAATTTCTTGTTCGTACTCGCGCTTGGTAACTTCGTCGATCGTGAATTCTGGAGGCTGAAGTGCTGGGGCCTCGACAAAGTGAAGCTGGTTGTCCCCACTCAATTTACGAGCCAACCAAAGGAATGGTTTCTCAAAATTGTAGTTGGACTTGGCCGAAATATCGTAGTACTGAAGATTCTTCTTTCGGTGAAAAGTAATCTGCTTGGCCTTGACCTTACGATCCTTGATTTCGACCTTATTTCCGCACAAAACAATGGGAATATTTTCGCAGACGCGAGTCAAATCACGATGCCAATTGGGAACGTTTTTGTAGGTAATACGAGAAGTGACATCAAACATAATAATCGCGCATTGTCCTTGGATGTAATACCCGTCACGAAGTCCTCCAAATTTCTGTGATTTGAGAAAATGTTTGAAAAGGTAAGCAATCACAGAAATTGCAACGGCAGAACAGGGCTGAACGAGTAAAGCAAGTCAAAACAAACAAACTCACCTCCTGTCCAGCAGTGTCCCACACGTTGAACTTGATAGGTCCACGATTAGTGTGGAAGATTAAAGGATGGACTTCGACTCCAAGTGTCGCCACGTATTTCTTTTCGAATTCTCCCGTCAAATGTCTCTTGACAAAGGTGGTTTTGCCGACTCCACCGTCACCGACGAGGATCAACTTAAATTCGGGAATTTGTTCTGCCGCCTGTTCGCAAATTGAGTTCACAAAAAAAAGTAGAGTGTTCGGTGAGACAACATTGGTTGAGCACAAACATTTTAGGCGGCTTGGCGTGCGGTCCGGGACAAAGATGAGGTCTTTGGTCTTGATATAATTGCAACGCTGACTAATTTTCTACTTTTCTACCAGAGGGTGGGTATAGGACTCCACCACCCACCACCGGCACCTCTAAAGATAGGAGCTCCTTTGGTTTTGCTTAAAGCCGGTATCAATGACATAGACGTCTGCTATCTTGGCACCGCAACGGCATCTCAGGAAATATATAACAAAAAAGCTAACACGGTAGTCCACATGAAACAGCTAGCAGCTGGAGCAATATGATAATGCACGTCGATGGTTGATGTTTGATGTCTTTTGAATGCAGGAACGTTGGTTACATGGGCATTGTTGTCACATCTCTTGGCAGAAAGAGCATGCACCAAAATAGCAGCTTCTTGAATCACAAAACACACCACTGCTCCTGCTCTGACGTTCCGTCTAGCTGCTTGTGGAGACGTGGAGACAGGAGGACGTCTCGTGATGATCCTGCCTAACAACTTGGTAAGAACCATGGTGCCGCCAAACTTCCAAGGGAGAAAGAAGGGCGCTTATTGCACTTCTCTTTACCACTTTCCATTCCTCAGCATAGGAAAGCAAAGGGCCGGAAGTGGCATAAAGGACACAACAGCGATCCACGGAGAAAATGACGGCCTACGTGGATTCACGTAGAAAACAGTACCAGAGTGTGTTTTTGGTCGGCCACCCCCCAAAAAGCCCCTTATTTTGTGGCTATTTCATTCTTTATCATACAACCGCCGTCGTTGCCAAGCCGCAAACAAGCATGTCTACTAAAGAAAAACGTACCATTTTAATGTAGTGTTCTTTTTTGCTATTATTTGCAGGATGGAACTGGTGCTTTATGAGAATGGACTACCCTGGTAGCACGTTTGCGTTTATTACGTTTTTTTTGTTTTTATGATGATGATGATGCGTTTATGCGAGTTGTTGTGCGAGCAGAAAAACAATCATTCAGCATCCATTCGCAGTGAAAGAGTTTTTATGGGTAATGAGCTTCCGTTTATAAGGTTATGTAAGAGTCCGTAACGGCGGAAAAAATTTTTTTCTGCTCTTTCCTCTCAAGTAGTAGACTACTCCATTATTTTTTCTTTTTCGCACTCAGCAATCAGTAGTCATCAGCACTCAGCACTCAGCAGCACTCAGCACCCGTACTGGCTCGCAACTAAGTCCTTTAAAAAGAAGTGACCAAGAAGACAAGAAGTATTGGGGGCAACAGAGAAACTCGAGAGTTTTGAATCTACACAGCACCTGCGTAATTGCCTATAAACCCAACGACCAACGACGCCAGAACAACGTGATACTGCACACTGTACCTACGAACAATCTCTCTGAGATCTATTTAAAAAAACATGACCAAAACGCAACCATCGCAACAGCAATGGTCTGAAATTTATGTCGCTGCTACACCACCACTGACGGATCCGAAAGAATTGATGACCATACTGACGTTTAGTTTGCGAGATTTGTTTGGAGACTTTGAACCACATTCCTGTTTGTGTCAAGTCAGAGCTGGTGTTGCCACTACCACATCAACTGCTGATAAGGCTACAACAACAATAACAGCAGCAGCAGCAACAGCAACAACAACAAGAAACCGATTGATCATTACATGCCCCACAGATTCGGTTCGAGAGGTCCGAGCCGCACTCACCTTCGTAACACCTCCGTCTTACATTTCCACCAGTCAGTACCGATTGGATGTCATCGAGGTACAGTAGGGAGTGCAACAGTGCAACAGGACAGGTGTGGTAGTTGTTCTGTCGTGTACTTTTTTTTAGAGAGAGATGAATCGTACCTAGTGGTCCCCCCCCGGGGGCATCAGAAACAATAACGATAGGCAGCCAGTGTTAAATGAGGGCACTACTTGTATTCTCTTTCCTCCTGATATATACTCCATACTCCTCAAGAAGTGAAGGGATTGTGCGATAAGTGCCAAATCTTCAACATGGGCGATCGAAACAATGGAGATACTTAGGATAGCTGAGGAATACGTGCTGCAGTGCTTGAGCGTTTCCTCTACTCCGAGAAGGCACATGTTTGGACAGACATCCAGCAAACAAAGCCATGATACTGATAAATGCTTTGTGACTTTCAAAGTCTTGCAGTTTTATGCTGTACTTCAGAAAAATGAGAGCACCTAAAATCTGTTCTGCCGATTTGTTTGCTGATGCTGATGCTGATGCTTACTCGAGTATTAATTTGCTATTGTATTAGCTAGCTACTTTAGTAGTACACAGCTACACTAGCTAGTATAAGTTGTAGACGTGAAACGTTTGGCCCGCTCCTGTTTGATTGGTTAAGCAGTGTCCGAAAAAGTTACCTGCAGTAGGGCTAAGGTTTTATGGACGGTTAGGCCCAACGGTTATTGATAGGCATTCGACATCATGATGGGT
>Ga0210025_1001101_pt1 | contig 30716 bp, 30 predicted proteins | sample CryGeyme20150102_FD_183989 | JGI IMG/M metagenome (GOLD analysis project Ga0210025, IMG submission 183989) | Groundwater microbial communities from Crystal Geyser aquifers in Utah, USA - Crystal Geyser metaG 2015-0102 (SPAdes) (version 2) | ecosystem: Environmental > Aquatic > Deep subsurface >... | reverse complement strand
TAGGGACTGCCTTTTCTTTGTTGGTGGGGGTTGCCTCGGTAGTTTTTATTTCAACTATTTCAAAAAAACAATTTTTATATGTTATATTGTTAGGAATCCTGGCTATGTCAGTATCCTTTAGCTTTCTACAAGATTATCAAAAAACCCGTATTCAATCTTTTTTTAACCCAAATTCTGATCCATTAGGCTCTGGTTATAATGTAATTCAATCTGAAATAGCTGTCGGGTCAGGTGGGGTATTCGGCAGAGGATTTAAAAAGAATACCCAAGTTACCTTTCAGTATTTACCGGAGTCTCACACAGACTTCATTTTTGCCGCTGTATCCGAAAGCTTTGGTATGGTCTACTCTTTTTCGTTAATCTTAATTCTTTTTGGAATGTCTTACCGAATTCTTAAAAAACACGTTGCAGGTGGTTCTAATATTTTTAATAGCTATTTTGCCATGGGGGTATTTTCTTTACTATTACTACATTCTATTTTAAATATTGGAATGAATTTGGGTTTACTTCCGATAACTGGCCTTCCCTTGCCCTTTATCTCCTATGGGGGTTCTTCTTTACTAACTTTTTCTATCTTTTTAGGATTATTACAAAGATTTAACTCAGATCCTTAAGTTGTACTAAAATGTTGTAATAAAAGGAATAATTTGGTAGGATTCTTATGTCTTATTATTAGATAGCTATTATGTCAAATCTATATTGTGTTTTAAAAATTAAAGACAAGCAGTATTTTGTTACAGAAGGAGATATTGTAAAAACACACCCTATAACAATAGAGGAACCTATACAAATACTTTTACTAAGAGATAACGCAGAAACATATTTAGGAGACCCTGTTGTAGAAAATGGTGGAGTAGAAATCTCTGTTATTGGTGTAAATAGAATAAAAACAGATGTTCGTAGGTACAAATCTAAAAGTAGATATAGAAAAAATAAGTCTCATTCTCAAGAGTTTTCTATACTTAAAATAATAAAAATTGGATCTAAGCTTAAAGGTGTAAATATAACAGTAATAAAAGAGGACGAGGAAACCAAAGAGGTCTTAGTAAAAAAGACTGCTGAAAAAGAGGTTAAGGAAGTTAAAGAGGTTAAAGTAGATACCTTAGGTTTTTCCACTAGAATTATAACCGCGCTGACTAAGAATAAAATAAACACTGTAAGTCAACTAGCAGATTTGTCTAAAGATCAAATCATTGCTTTAGATGGATTAGGAAAGAAGTCTGCGGAAGAAATACTAAATAAATTAGGTAAATAAAATATAAATGGCGCATAAAAAAGCAGGTGGCTCACATGCCTCACAAAAATCTAATGTTCCAGGTAAAAGATTAGGGTTAAAAGTATTTGGTGACCAAATGGCTAAACCTGGTCAAATTATTATCCGACAAAGAGGTAGTAAATACTTTCCTGGTGAAAATACAGGGATGGGTAGAGACTATACTATTTTTTCTAAAATCGACGGTAGAGTAAAGTTTATTAAAAATAATAAAGGCAAATCCTACATTACTGTCGTAGCAGAGTCTGTTACTGAATAACTCTCAATCTTTTTTTAGGTAAATTTCCTATACCCCAAACTTCTAAATACTTTAGTGTATTTTAATTACTTTACTTCGTGCCTGGGTTTGTCATTATTCCAAAGCTTTGTGGTGGCCAGTATCTAATTATGGATCTTCCAACGAAGTCTCTTTTTTCTACAAAGCCCCATTGTCTTGAGTCTGATGAGTTTTCTCTATTATCTCCAAATACAACGTACTTATCTTTAGGTACCTCTACTTTTTCTCCTTCTTTCATAAATGCACGGGCATTTGTAATAACCTCGGGTTTTAGGTATTCCTCGTTTAGAATAAGCCCATTAGGATTAGCCTCATTAAAAATTGTAATTTTACTATTTTTTAGCTCTATTTTTTCACCGGGTAAGGCAATTACTCTTTTGATGTACTCCTGAGTTCTATCTAAGGGGAAATGAAAAACTACAATATCTCCTCGGCTCGGCTCGTTAAATTTGTAAGAAATTTTTTCAGTTATAAGTCTGTCGCTATCGTGTAGTGTTGGGTACATAGAAAGCCCCCTAACCTCTTGTGGCGTAATAATAAACACATTTAAAAGTGCTATAATTACTGCTGAAACTCCTATAACTTGTATTCCTTCTAAAAGTAGCATTCCGAGTTTGTTCATTATTTTTGTATAAAATTACTGTAGAATTAATTAAAATGGATCAAGACAGACCTATTATAATAACCAACACATTATACCAGCTAGCTGCTAAATTTGTGTCCACTTTTTCGGCACTAATACTTTCTATTGTTATAACTAGGTTGTTGGGGGCCAATACCTGGGGTGAGTACTCTGTAGTTATGGCTTTTGTAAGTTTTTTTTATGTTTTTACAGAATTTGGTTTAAATGGGATTGCCGCCCGAGAGTTCTCTAAAGTAAAAAAAATAGATTCCAAAAATTTTATTGGGTTTTTTGTTGCTAGGCTACTAATTACTCTTTTAGTTATAGCAATAGGCGTTTTCACTCTTAATCTTTTTAATTACCCAACATACCTTAAACAGGCAATTTATTTAAGCCAAATTGGTGTTTTATTTTTTTCATTGGGGAGTTCTTTTAATTCAGTTTTTCAGGCCAAACATTCCTATAAATATTTATTTTACATAACGCTTTTAGGTTCTTTTATAAATTTGTGTATTTTAGCTTTAATAGTCTACTTAAAAACCTCTAACATTTTATGGTTACTGGTTCCTATGGTTGTTACAGATGTGAGTAAGTTTTTTATTGCGTATATATTTTCTAAAAAAATAGTTAGCTTTAAAAGCTATAAAGTGAATTGGGTTGTAGTTAAATTCTATTTTTTGGCGGCGCTGCCTCTAGGTGTTGCCTTAATTTTTAATACGCTTATGACCCAAATAGATCGACTAATGCTTTCAGCCATGGTTCCCGCTATTGAGCTTGGATTTTATAGTTTGTCTTATAAGTTATTTGATATTGCCTTGGTTGTTCCGACATTTTTTATGAATGCCGCATTTCCAATTTTAGTTATGAGGTATAAAACTAAAAAAAATTACAATTTAGAGTTTACTCAGTCTTATTACCTTTTATTTATCTCCGCAATAATTATCACTTTGCTAGGTATAGGCTTGAGTTGGTATTTAATACCTGCAATATGGGGTTCTACCATGATTCCCTCTATTGTTTCTTTTAATATCTTAATAGCGAGTACAGTTCTTTTCTATGCAAGCTCTCCTATTTCTTGGTGTTATGTTATAGAAAATAAAATGAAATATTTGGTGTATTTTTACTTTATAGGTTTTGTATTAAATCTAGTTTCTAATTTTTTTGCAATAAAATATTTTGGTTATGTTGGGGCTGCTTTTACAACCTTACTTACCGAATTAGTAGTATTAATACTCTTAGATACTTTTCGTAAAAAGGTTTTAACAGTTAAGTACCTACCTGTTAGCATCCCGGAAATAGTAAAATTTGTTCATAGTTTAAAAACAAAAAATGCTTGATCAGGTTACCGTAGTTATCCCCACCAAAGATAGATCACGAGTACTTACCCCTCTAATTAACAGTGTTTTAAAAAATAGTAAAGTAAAAACAGTATTTATACTTAACAACTCTGCTAGCAAAATTAGACTTTCTGCAAACCTTGATGATCGGGTTAAAGTATATAATCTTCCAGATTTAAACTTACTTCAGGCAAAAAATTATATCTCAGGTTTTATTGCTACCCGTTGGGTATTAATATTAGACGACGATATAAGAATTAATCCTGACGTTATAGATTCATTTATTAACTATTCTAAAAATTATTATTTTGATATCGCCTCTGGTATTTTGACTGAAGAAAACCGTTATTCTTATTACGATCCGGTTAAATTTACAAAGTATGGAAAATATTCTTTTTACGGAGTTCCTAGCCTAAATACAGAAAACTTACCTGCTAAATACCCCTATAGGGCACAGGTTGTTCCCGGGGGATTTATGTTTTTAAGGAGTTTTGTACTACAAAAAATAAGCTTTGATACCAATTATTTGCCCCCGTTTTATAATGAAGATTCCGATTTTCAGCTTACTGCTCTTAAAATAGGGTATATTATGTTAATTTTTAATGATATTAGTGCCCTGCATCTAAAACATAAAAGTGGGGGACTAAGGGTGTATAGTAAGTTTAGTAGTGACTGGTGGTATGCAATGGGTTTTAATAATATTTACTTTAGGGTAAAGAACTTTAATACCTATAAACTGTTTTTGTATTTTGTTTTTAGACCACAAGATTTAATTTTTGTTATACGGCAAAAAAACCTTAATTTTTTGATAAATTTTTTATTAGGACAACTTTATGGTTACAAAAAGGCTAAAAAAGGTTGAAGTTAGCTATTTAATAGTTAATTACAAGCAAAAATCAGACTTAGATTCATTACTTAAAGATATTGAAAATAATTCAAAAGGTCTAGAGTATGAAGTTCTAATATTTGATAATTCCACAGAGTTAGTAGAGAATGATTACTCAAATTTATTTTGCTTTAATAAAAACATTGGTTACGGAAAAGCGGTTGATTATCTTTCTACTCAGTCCGAGGGTGACTATTTGATAATTATTAACCCCGATGTAAAAATTGTTAAACCTTTAAAATCTGCTATTTTGAAGTACAAGAAATTACCCCTGCATAAGGGCGTGCTGGGCCTTGGAAAAAGTGAAAAACAATATATTACCCCTTTACTTAATTTTTTATTTAATAAAGAAAGGTTTAGTGGTTATGCGTTTATTATTCATAAACAGCTGTTTAAATCTACTGGAGGTTTTGATCCTCATTACTTTATGTACTTTGAGGACAGCGATCTTTTTGAAAATTTAAAAACATTAGGAATCGGTTCTGCTTCGTTTAAAAAACCTTTTGTTATACATACTAAGACTTATACAAATATCTCATCCATGCATAGAAAATATTACTACTATAATTCTTTGATAGTATTTTTAAGTAAACATAAGAAAACTTTATATTATATTTTTGCTCCCTTTATTAAGCTAATGCTTATTTTGCCAATTTATTCTTCTCAAAAAGTTAAGTAAAAGTATGCGTGGCTTAAAATTGTTGGATAGGTTGTTACTTTTTAGTTTAATTTTTACCCTGTTTATAGGTAATCTGTTGGATGTATTTTTTACCTTCCCTTTAAAACTTTTAGATATTGTAGTTATTTTAATCTTTATAAGGTCCCTTGTTTTTATAAAACATAGGGTTAAAAACATAGACATAGGTATATTATCTTTTGCTCTATTTAATGTAATTGTTTTATGGCTAAATAATAAACATCTTTTTAATTTCTCATCTTTTTTATATTTATTTAGAATTTTTTTATATTTACAAACTTATCCGTTTTTTGTTTATATTTTTTTAAAAATTAAAAGTTGGGACAACTTAAAAAAAGTAGTACCCTTATTTTTAGTTTTTCACTTAATTGTTTTTAGTATTTTTAAAAATCTTACCGTTTTAGGATACGATCCTCACATATCCAGACTTTATGGCCCCTTTTTAGACCCCAACTATTACGCCATTTTATTAGTACTTTTACTTACCTTATTTTTTAATTTAAGGCACTCTAGTAACTTAGATTTTTTCACTGTACTGCTAACTCTTGTTAGTATTTTTTTAACTTTTTCTAGAGTTGGTTTTTTATTGCTTTTATTACTATTACTTACAAAGTATCTGCTTTCAAAAAATTCAAAATATTTGGGCTTATTGTTTGGGTTTTTAATCTTAACTATTACTAACAATAAGTATTTACTAAGAATGTTGTTTGTGGGAGGTAACTTTCAGTCTTTTATTTACAGAATTCAGTCTTATATTGATGGAATTAGTATTTATTCTTTAAATTTATTACCTTTAGGTTATAACAATATACTAATTAATAAGTATTTTTTAACCTCAAATTTAAATATGTCTTCTAGTTTTACAGATTCAGTAGTTTTAAATTTGCTCTTAACTGGGGGTATATTTAACTTACTTATTGTTATTTTTGCCGCCTTTGTATTGGCCAAAAAACTACTTTTAAAAGGTTCTATAGCAGGTTTTACTATTATTGTTTTTATTTTATTTTCCTCATTTGTAATGAATGTGTTGTTTCAACCCTATTTTATTATAATAATTAGCATTCTTGTTGCTTACTCCCTTGTTTTAAACAAACCATTAAAACGTGTAAAAATTAGCACATAAGTTATAATAAACAGGTGCAATCCTATAACTTTAATCGTACAAAAAATAAAAAATTTAATTTTAGCCTACCTTCTTTAACTTTGCGCAAAAAATACAAAAGAAGACCCTTAAACTCCCGGTCTAAATACACGAGTAGTAATTCTGCTGATAGAGACAGTCTATACATCAAAATTATTGTTAGATCATTCATTTACTATGTAGTAATTGCTCTAGCCAGTTTTTTTGTTTTTATGGGAATATTTGCCAATATTAATAACTTGTGGGGATTTTTTAGACCACAGGTAACTTATGAAGATAAGCAATTTGGTCCTTCTAAACCTTATTTATCGACTCAAACTGAATTTACCAAGGAAAATACTGTTAATTTAAGTGGTACTGCCGAGTCGGGTAAAAAGGTAGTTTTGTATAGAGGAGGGGGTTACGCCGAAGAAACCATTTCGGATACTGGTAATAAATTCGAATTTGTTAATGTCCCAATTACTGCCGAAGATAGTGTTGTTACTAAATTTTATGTTGAGGTTGAAGATGGTAAAGGAAACAAAAGCCCTCAGTCGAACTCATTACTTATTACTTATGATGATAAAAAACCGAGTTTAAGTGTTAGTGACCCTACCCCAGATCAACGAGTTAAAGATTTTTCTAGAACATACTTAGTCAAAGGTAAAACCGAAGTAGGTGCCAAAATAACTGCCGATGAAAAATTGGGTAGAGTAGACTCTAGTGGAAATTTTACGGTTACAATTGCCTTAAAAGATGAAGTTAATGTTTTAAAGGTTGTATCTACCGATAAAGCTGGTAATGAAAGCCTTGTAGAGGTACCTGTTTATTATGAAAAACAACAATAGTTAGTTTAGCCTTATTCAACCTTATCATACCTTTTCCTAGGTTTATGTGCCTTCAACAATATTATTAAGCAAGTATATTGTGACTTGTCGGTGCGCTGTAGCCGGCGAAGGCTGGAGCCTACTGGGGGAGTTGAACCCCCGACCTACGGTTTACGATACCGTCGCTCTACCAACTGAGCTAAGTAGGCAATATTACTTTTATATTATTACACAAGGCGCAAATTTTTAGCTAAGTTTTAGTTTTATAAGTAAACTATTTGTAAATAGCTTTAAATAGGCTAAAATATGGTGTAGTTAAACCCTTTAGTCGAGTGTAACTCGGCTTAACAGTAAGAAGTGCCTTATACTTACTTTAAAGGAGCCGTAGCTCAACTGGTTAGAGCGCCGCCCTGTCACGGCGGAGGTTGCGGGTTCAAGTCCCGTCGGTTCCGCCATTCTAGCTTTTTCTCTACTCTAAAGCTACGAAGGATGAGAAATCAACTAATGGTTGCCTTTCTAATTTAATTCCTGATATTTCGTTGTTAATTAAGCGTTATACTCGCCCCATAGTAATTGACTTTCACTCTACTTTATGTATAATATTTGCAACTAAATACACATTAAATATGTATATTGGTAGAACATTTAAAAGGGTCTATTTAACTAATCTAATTAATTTAGAAGTTAGAGACTAAAATACGGACTAAAATAAATCCCCAAGATGTTGTTGATACAGTTTAAACCTTGTCGCCCGCATTGAGTAAGCTACGAATATAAAACTCCTAACTTATTTACTGCGCGCGGCAATCGTTTTTTCAAATAATCAACCTATCAAGGAGATTGAGATGAAGAAGTATCAGTTTATAACGCTGTTGTTCAGCTTTTTCCTGTTTCTTGGATTGTTCTTTCCCTTCGGGACAGAAAGTGTTCAGGCTCAGGAGAATTCACCTGAGGATGTATACTACGGCACTGTCGTAGGAGCGTCCTCGATCCGCGAGAGTGTAATGTTCAAGAACATCCAAACCCGGCCTACTCTGTATGTGGAAACTCTAGTGGATGGTGAGTTAACAACCCATCACTTGAGTGTGACCACCTCGGGTTGGGCATGGATGGACCTGAAAGAGTTCAACGACCAAGAGGTGAAAATCCGCATTGGCGGTGATTCCAGAAGCGAAAGCAACTGGAAAGGACCGAATTCCGAAGGGTGGTATGAGTGGGTTAATCCCTACAGGGTTGGTCTAACCATCCCCATACGGTAAATCTTGGTCAGCCAGTGTTAGTGACCTTCACAACCTCGAACACCTCAACAATGCCTACTAATGGTGCCCTAATAAGTTCTATGTCTGAATATCCCATTCGGGGGGCCGAGGTGACAGTCGATGGATGCGCTCAACCATACCGGGAGTCCTCTGACGACAACATTCTGATCTACTCCATGTTCAGTGGTATCTGTAATTACGATGTGATCACAGTCGCATACGAATTCACACCTACCACCACCGGGATCACTCAGGTGATTGCCTGTGCGGACGAAATTTTCTGCCAAAGTTCCTCAACTGAAGTTTTGGCCGAAGTCAATATTCCACCGGTTCCGGTTGGGATCGCTATCGTCAACCCTCCCCTCGAAAGAGGTCAGTGGGAGGAGATCTCTTTCTTTAGTGGTGATGGTGCTGACTCTCTTTACTTTAGCAGTTCACTGGGCTTTTCGGACGTTCCGCAAGGTTGTACCTCTTACAACGTGTACAGTCTGAGCTGTCTTCCTGGAGACTACCGCATTAATCTCTTGATCAAGCAAAACGAGGTGGCCACAACGGTCACATTTTTTGCTAGATCCTGGTACGGTAGTGAAGAGCGGCACACCAGCATCACCGCAGGTATTACCGACCATCCGGTCGCGGATACCGCCAACTTTCGTGTTCAAGGTGGTTATGTTGTTGAGCCAGGTGATCTGATCACTATGACCAGTGTTATTACATCTGGTCGATACTATGACCGATTACCCATAACTACTACAGTCGGAGAAGCGAATAGTGGACTCGACATCGTAAACTACAGCATTATTACACCTAATGGGGGGCTGCAGTCTTGCTTTAGACTATAGCACTGTTACCTGTGGTGCAGTTCAGGTCGAGGCTAGTCAGGTAGTGACCCTTGAGGTGTACGCTCGAGTGCTTGATGTAAAGGATGGGCGCCTCTTTGGTGAGATGCAAGCTGGAACTGAGTCTTATCTGTTTGACCTCATTTACAATAAATACTCCCTCGAGATTACTGGAGAAATTATTGTTGGTGGTAGGGTTCAAATACAGGTAGGGACGCCCAATGTTGGCTACTACTCCATGCACCTCAAAGGATTGAAAGCTCTTGAGCTTCCGACTGGGTGTTTACCCGATCCCGGAGCCAACGAGCCCGGCCACTGGAACTGTGAAACCTTGGGATTCGGTAGGAGCTTACTCTTCCAATCTGAGGTTACTGAGTCTCGCGGCTGGGTACGCATCACTAGCCCCTACGGTTGGGCTTATGAGGAGTTTGAAACCTTGCAGGATGACTCCTGCCAAGACGGAAATGCCCAAGGTGCGTTACAATACGTCACAGGCTATGTGTTGGAGGGGATGTTACCTATCGGGGAACTAGTCGTTCGTGCACTAAACACTTCGGGAGAAGAAATTGGATGCGCTGTGACTACTACAGAAGGGAAAGTCACCTGGATGGGACTTAAAGCAGGACCAGAGGGTGAGGTAATTACCTTCGCCACAAAGGACGCTGAAGTCTTTACATGTGGCTCCATCCTACGCCCACCCATGCCCGCGCAGCGTTTTAACCCCTCTCTCCTCTTTCTGAAGTACCTCCTTCCAAAACTCTTACTCCTGTGTTTGTATGTTAAAATTTCTACTGTTCTATTTTTAATATTAAGTATTTCTATGTCTAAATTACGTTTAATTATTTTAATTTTGATTGCACTTTTTTGTGTTGGGTTTTTTGTTTATAGAACTTCTTTTAAAAATACCCCTATCCCACCAGGTGAACTTTTAAGTAAACCAGTAAGTGAGAAAGAACAAATAGACTGTACTGGTGACTACGCAGTGTCTATTACCTGTATGCATAAGTTTAATTACCAAAATTCAAACATTACAATCGAAAGTACTTACCAGGAAAATGCAATTTACACTAGTTATATAGCCAGTTACCTATCTAATGGCTTAAAAATTTATGGTTTGTTAACTGTTCCAAATGGTGATCTAGAAGAAACATATCCAGCAGTAGTTTTTTTGCACGGGTATATTCCACCAAGTACTTACAAAACAACCGAAAAATACGAGGCTTATGTTAATTATTTAGCTTCAAATGGCTTTGTTGTTTTTAAAATAGACTATCGTGGTCATGGAGAATCCCAAGGTGAACCCGGTGGAGGGTATTTTGGAACCGACTATATAGTAGATGCAATTAATGCTAAAAACGCTCTAAAAGACTTTAAAGAGGTAAATAACAATAAAATAAGTGTGTGGGGACATAGTATGAGTGGTAACGTGGTTTTACGAAGTATTTTGGTAGACAGTGGTTTTTACAAAGCTGTGGTATGGGCAGGGGCAGTTTTTACTTACGAAGACATGGTTAAATACGGAATAAACGATTTAAGCTATCAGCGTAACCCAAACACTAATATCAACAGACCAAATAACGTTATTAGAGAGTCACTAAGATCTCAAGATTTTAAACTAGAAGATAGCAATTTTTGGTTACAAACCAGCCCAAAGTTTTTTATTAACGAACTAACTGTACCTATTCAAATTCACCATGCAGTAGATGATAAAGTGGTTAATGTAGAGTATTCTCGCGGCCTAAAGTTGTTATTAGAACAATATGGCAAAGAGTTTGAATATTATGAGTATCCTTCTGGGGGTCATAACATTACCGATCCTAGCTTTAGCTTGGCTATGAAAAAAACAGCAGAATTTTTAAAGTAAATTTAAAAAAACTTGTACGGTATAGTTAGTTACTATATACTACCCATAGAACATTTTAATCAGCTTAATAAATTTTTTTAAAATCTGCCAAACCAATTATTATGGCCACACAAGAAAAACCTACATTAAAAGTAAATAACGTTATACAAGACAAAAGTGCAGTATCTGTTGCAGTGGCCACTTTGTTACTTTTATTCTTAAGTTTTTTTGCTATAAGATATTTTAATAAAACAGAAAATACTGAAGGTAGCATAAATGGCGATGGTTTAAGTACTAGGGTAGATGATTTAAACAAAGATACTTCTTCAAAAGACTCTGATTCAATGGTAAATAAAGATAAAAATTCTGATCAAGAAGTTGTCTTAGGTACTGGTGGAAGTGACTTTAATTCTTCCACATGGGTTGCTACAGATTATCAACCAAGTAGCAAAACAGGGGATACACACACTGTACAAAGTGGTGATACCCTTTGGGAAATAGCTGAGGCCTACACGGGAAACGGTGCTAATTGGACACAAATTGCCCAAGCAAATAACGTAAGCTATTTATCTAATGGTAATCCGCTTATTATGCCCGGACAAGTGCTTACAATCCCTAGCGGACTGTAATTTTTACTTAAGCATTTCGATATTTCTAAAACCGATTTGTACTTTGTGTAGTAATACTTGTCATACATTGTAGTATATTATTAAAGGTCCGACCTTTAAAAGTGAACGTTATACCGCTTTACCCCTTTCTTTTAATTTAATATATTAGTGTAGTAAGTGTTTATATAACGCTGCGGGATTCGTATAGTGGTAATATACTACCTTCCCAAGGTAGAGCCGCCAGTTCGATTCTGGTATCCCGCTCCACGTAAAATCTTTTTATGTTGGTATTTCCCATCTTCTATTTTTAGATGTAAATTAATAGAGTGATACTATCTGATAAATCTATAAAACAAGAAGTTAAAAGCAAAAACCTTTTAATTAGGCCTTTTAAAAAGGAAAACGTGCAACCTAGTAGTTATGATGTACGTTTGGCAACTAAATTTAGAGTTTTTAAAAATCTTCATCAGCCTTATATCGATATTAAAAATAAAAGCTTAGATACTGTCAGTGAGCTTATTACAGCTAACGAAAAAGATGGTTTAATAATTCACCCTGGAGAATTTATTTTAGGATCTACCATGGAATATTTAGAGATTCCAAATAACCTGGTGGCGGAGTTACAGGGTAGAAGTAGCTTAGGCAGAATAGGTTTGGTAATTCACAGTATGTCCGGTTATATTGACCCTGGCTTTAAGGGACATATTACCTTTCATATAACAAATTTAAGTAACACACCCATAAAAATTTACCCAAAGTTTAGAGTAGCTCAACTAGTTTTTTATAAAATGACTACTCCGGCAGAAATTCCGTACGGGGATAGTAGATTAAATAGTAAATACCAAAATCAAACCGACCCAACAGCGAGTAGATTGTTTAAGGATTTTGAGAGTAAAGAGGGCAAATAGCTTGATATACGTATGTAATGTGTAGTTATATCTTATCTAAACCATCCTTTGGTCTGTGTACTGTTGCAAAGGGTCTGGAAACTTTTCGCCTGGTACCCAGTTATACACGGGTTGTCCACAGTACCTATCCCCCTCTGGGCAGAAAGGACTGATTTTAGCAATTTTTCTTAGCCCACAAGGAGCTAATAGTATTTGCTGGGCTTCTGGGATTGCATTACCTATTGCTTTTGCTTGTTCTACAGTTATAAAAAATATTTCTTCCTGGGCCAATAAGCAAAGTCTTTGTCTTATTCTGTGAGCCCAGTTGAAAAGATTTCCACTTTCATAAACATACACAGCGTGGGCATTTGGTAAAAGGTATTGTGCATTTTCGGGAGATATTCCAAGTGCTAGAGCTTTTTCGTAGTTCTGGTAAATTACCTTCATTTTTTCTGCATAAAAAGACGCTAGCTCATTATTTTCCCTTATTAACATTGGTGTTATGTAGTCGGCCCCTCGATAATCTCTTGAAATTTGAGGCATTGTACCTAGTGTTGTTCTATGTCTCTGCCTCTGTGAATTAGCTGTATGAGATAATTTGGTTACAAAGCTAAAGTATATTTGCTGTAGTAAGTGGGTAGTAGGGTTGTGTATCCCGGTATCGAATAAATCCATAATAGAAGGGTTAACTCTTGGGTCAAAGACATACTGTAGAGCTTGTTTAATCCCTATATCTTCTGGCATACCAAGCATTTGAAATAATAAATGAGGTTCATACGTGCTATGTAATAGGTGTGATCCTTGTTCAACATTTCCAAAAAACCGAAGAGCTTCGTTAGTTGTAGTTAATTCGCTTTCTTCAAAGGGGTTATCTCCAACAGGTACTATAGGGGGTAGCTCTTGTAAAAAATCCGGGTTTATTTCTGCTACTTCCTCAATCATTTTTGCGATAATATACTTGGCCTCATCACTGAAATTTGAGCTTTCTGCAGCAGCGAATAATCTGAGTAACTGTAGGTGACTTAAGGTGTGAAACATTTTTGTCTTTTGACCTATTGGCAATGTGTACCTGGCAACCTCCTGCGAGATTTTTTTTGCCTTATCTTCAAGCCTTTTTAGATTGCGTTCACTAAGCTTCTTTCGATTATCTACTCCAGCAGGTTTTTCCTGGGATACTTTCAATAATCTTTGCAGGGCAGCTTCTTTAAGGGGTTCTAGCATTTCAAAATAGGCTTGATTCATGTAATTAGAAGCTTCAATAAAATGTATCCGTTGTCCCTCAGGAAGATCTCTTACTATATAGAAACCTTCTCTTGCTTCAACATATCGTTGGCTTTGTTGTTCAGAGTTATAATAAGGATGAGCGTGGAAGACATCGTGAACTACACTTCTGGAAGCTTCAACTCTAAAAGTAAAATATGCATGGAGTCTTGTTGTGTGGTGTCCCGCGCGCAAAGTATTTGCTATGACTGCACGTTCCCATTCTTTACTTCGAGTGGTCATTCGGGCGTCTCCCGGAGCATAGCATTGTATAGCCGTTGAGGCGGCAACATCGTTAAGAGTTAAATCCTCTTCACCCGTACCTTGGGATATTAATTCTATCCCAACTTTTGGACTCACCTCAAAGGTTTCTCCCAACCCTAGATAATGGTTATAGACCTCTATTGGGGATAAATTAGTTGTTTCTTCAGAAGACATTATTTATAAAACTACTTAAATACTTTTAGATTGTCTATGGGGTAAATTTACTTTAGCTAAAAACCCTGCTTTTATAGCAGTTTGAACAAAGACTTAATGCCAATTATACTAAATCCATTATATAATTGATGTTAAATGGATACTCAAATAGACGAACTAATTAAAAAAGAAGAAAAAAGGCAGAGAGAAGAACTACAGTTAATTCCCAGCGAAAACTACGCCAGTAAAAATGTTTTAGCACCACTATCTTCTGTTTTGTCTAACAAATACTCCGAAGGTTATATAGGTAAAAGGTATTATCAAGGGAATACGTATATTGACGAAGTTGAAAACTTGGCAATTGAAAGGGCTAAAAAACTTTTTAGTTGTAACTTTGCAAATGTTCAGCCTTTAAGTGGTACCCCTGCTAATATTTCTGTTTATTTAGCTCTTTTAAAACCTGGCGATAAAATAATGAGTATGAACTTGGCCAGTGGGGGGCATTTATCTCATGGTAGCCCGGTTAGTGTAGTTAGTACTTTATTTAATATTGTTTTTTACGATGTTAGTGAGCAAACCGGTGTTTTAGATTACGACCAAATTTTAGAGCAAGCAAAAAAAGAAAAACCTCAATTGATTATCGCTGGTGCCTCGGCTTACCCCCGAATTATAGATTTTGAAAAATTTAGCCAAATAGCTAAAGAAGTTGGGGCTTATTTAATGGCAGATATTGCACACATTGCCGGTTTAGTTGCTAGTGAGTTGCACCCCAGCCCTTTTCCTTTTGCCGATGTGGTTACTACTACAACTCATAAAACCTTGCGAGGTCCAAGGGGTGGTTTAATTTTATGGAATAACCAAGATTTATCTGCACAGATAAATAAAGCGGTATTTCCTGGGGGAGTTCAGGCCGGACCACACAATAATGTTCACGCAGCAAAGGCAGTTTGTTTTTACGAAGCTATGCAACCAGAGTTTAAAACCTATACCCAACAAGTAATTATAAATGCAAAAGTACTTGGTGATGAACTTAGAACACATAGTTTTAATTTAGTAAGTAGTGGGACTGACAATCATTTATTGTTAGTAGATTTGCGAAACAAAGGAACTGGTGGAAAAACAATTGCACAGGCTTTAGACAAAGCTGGGATAATTGTTAATTACAATATGATTCCTTATGATCCTAGCACTCCTTTTAAACCAAGCGGAATTAGACTTGGGACCCCAGCAGTAACCAGTAGGGGAATGGTGGAAAAAGATATGGTAAAAATTGCAGGGTTCATAAACCAAGCTGTCGAAAATTTATCTGACGACGTTGAGTTGGCAAAAATTAGAGAACAAGTCATAAATTTCACTTCTAGTTTTAAAGTCCCGGGTTTAGATACTTAGTCCTAAGTATCTAAAACTATTTTAAATATCTCCTTTGAATTTAAAAAGGTGGTAAAATGAATTCATAATCAATTTTATAAAAATATGAGCTATTTATTATTTCCTTTAATTTTAGTTGGATTAGTTATTGTGTTTGCTTTTGGTTTGTATAATAAACTTGTTACCTTAAGACTTAGAATAAAAGAGGCTTGGAGTGATATAGACGTTCAGTTAAAAAGAAGAAACAGTTTAATCCCAAACTTAGTAGAGTCTGTAAAAGGTTACATGACCCACGAAAAAGATTTGCTTACTAAAATTACAGCTCTTAGAACTCAGGTAGAATCCGAAACAGATAGGAAAGAATTAGGTAAATTAGATAGTCAGTTAAGCAGCGCTTTAGGAAGTTTAAAGGTTGCAGTAGAGGCTTACCCAGACCTAAAAGCAAATCAAAATGTTCAACAACTACAAGAAGAATTAACTAGTACCGAAGATAAAATTTCGTTTGCTAGAAGATTTTATAACCAAAACGTATTAAGCTTTAATACCTCTATAGCAACGTTTCCTGCTGTTTTACTAGCAGGCCCTTTAGGATTTAAAGCTGAAGAGTTTTTTGAGGCTAGCGACGAAGAGCGAAAAGAAGTTAAAGTAGATTTAACCACCAAGTAGTTAAGGGACTTTGCTTTAAGAATGAAAACTGACTTATATTCACAAATAGATAGTAATAAGAATAAGACTTGGTTAATAATGCTAGGTTTTGTGATATTTTTTAGTATTTTTATTTATGTTATTTCGTATTTATTTGCCGACCCGAGTGTAGCCCCTTTGTTTTTACCCGTAGCTTTGCTATTTTCAACGTTTAGCAGTATAGGCTCTTATTACTATTCAGACAAAATAGTTTTATCTACTGCAGGGGCAAAAGAGGCAGGTGGCCCAGAATTTCAGCAGTATCGAAATATAGTAACTAACTTAAGTATGTCGGCAGGTTTACCTACTCCAAAGTGTTACTACATTACAGATACCGCCCCTAATGCTTTTGCAACCGGAAGAGATCCTGAGCACGGAGTTATTTGTGTAACTACTGGTCTTATACAAAAGCTAAATAGAGCCGAACTAGAGGGAGTGATAGCCCACGAACTTTCTCACATTAAAAACTTTGATATTAGGTTAATGTCTATTGTGGCAGTTTTAGTAGGATCCGTTGTTTTAATTGCTGACTGGGCATTACGTAGTAGATTATGGGGTAAAAAAGGCAATAATGAAGGTTCTAACGGTTTAATTGTTGCTATAGCTTTAATATTTGCAATATTAACCCCCTTAGTAGCCCAAATTATTCAACTAGCCATTAGCCGAAACAGAGAATTTTTAGCAGATGCTAGCGGAGCGTATTTAACTAGATATCCAAAGGGCTTAGCTGATGCTCTTGTTAAAATTAGTGCCGATACCGAACCCTTAGAAGCTGCAAATAGAGGAACTGCTCATATGTACATTGCTAATCCTTTCAAAGGCAAACAAATCAGTAAGCTTTTTGCCACCCACCCCCCGGTTGAGGAAAGAATCAAGAAGTTAATGGAAATGTAATCTTATTTTGATGTAACTTGTTTCTTGTGTCTTGCTTTTTAGATTACTATAATCCTTACGTATGGATATAAAAGCAATTAAAAAGACAGAAGATCTAGCTAAACTTGTTTTATCAGAACAACGTTTTAATAAATTAGCACAAAACTTTTCTGAAATTTTAAAATATATAAACCTTTTATCTAACGCTAGAGTTGATAATTTTGAAGATAATTATATTGCTAGCGGGTTAAAAAATGTTGGTGTTAAAGACTCTGTTCAAAAAGAATATTCGTTAACGGGGGGGCAGGCAACGGCAAATAGCGTAAAAGAAAAGAACGGTTACATAGTTGTACCTCGCGTAATAAAAGGATAATTTAAACTTAAATCTTGGATTTAGAAAAAATAATTACAATTAAAGATTTGTTGGGAGGGTACAAAAACAAAAAGTACTCTTCTAAAGAGGTAATTAACTTATTTGCCGGGCGTTCCAAAGCACTTCAGCCAAAACTTAATCATTACATTACTTTAAACGAAGATTTAAAAAATATTCCAGAACAGGCTATTCCAATCGCTTACAAAGATATTTTTAGCACCAAAGGTGTTAAAACAACTGCAGCCTCAAAGATTTTACAAAACTATGTTCCACCTTTTTCGGCAACAGTTGTAGAACGACTAGAAAACAATAATTTTTATAGTCTAGGAAAATTAAACTGTGATGCCTTTGCCCATGGAGCTAGTGGTGAAAACAGTGACTTTGGGGCTACAAAAAATCCATATGATACAAGTTTAATTTCTGGAGGTTCCAGTAGCGGGTCTGCTGTAGCAGTTGCTAGTGGAAGTGTTTTGGTTGCAACAGCGAGTGATACAGGGGGATCAATAAGAAACCCTGCTAGCTATAACAATACTGTAGGCATAAAACCTACTTACGGAAGGGTTAGCAGATATGGAGTAACTTCTATGACTTCTTCAACCGATTCTATTGGGCACCTTACCAAAACCGTTTGGGATAATGCTTACGTTTTAAATAAAACCGCAGGTATTGATATAAAAGATGCTACAAGTAGTTCATTAATAGTTCCAGATTACACAAAAGATTTAGAAAACTTTGATGTAAAAGGTTTAAAAATTGGAATTCCTGAAGAATACTTTAGTAAAGATGTAGATTCAAAAATTATACAAAAAATTGAAGAATTTATAGCGATTTATAAAAACCAAGGAGCAGTAATTGTACCAATTAAATTACCCAATACAGAATACGGAGTTGCTACCTACTACATAATTACTCCAAGTGAAGTAAGTAGTAACTTAGGAAGATTGACTGGTGTAAGATACGGTGGACAACGAAAAGACTTTGGAGATGAGGCAGTAAGAAGGATAATGATAGGTACTTATTCATTATCCAGTGGTTACTACGATGCTTACTATGCAAAAGCCCAAAGGGTTCGTAATGCTATAGTGCAAGATTTTACAAAAGCATATGAGAAAGTAGATGTAATAATGGGTCCTGTGGTTCCTATTATGCCGCCTAAAATTGGTGAAATTGTGGACGACCCAATCAAAAATTATTTAATGGATGTTTTAACTGTAAATGTAAATTTAGCAGGTTTGCCCGCATTAAGTGTCCCCGCGGGGTTTATAAATAACATTCCAGTAGGCGCTCAAATTATTGGGCCAAAATTTAGTGAACACTTATTATATAAAGTGGGGGCTATAGCAGAAAAAGAAACAGAGTATTACAAAATTTTGCCTAATATAAACTAAATATGTTTAAATTTTTATTAAGTCTATTTAAAGGAAAACAAGTTAGCTCTAAAACAAAGAGGTTTGTTAAAGCTACTTTAGCAAGATCCAGTAGTGTAACAAGCTCTAATGAAGGTAATTTAAAAAGGTCTTACATTATAGAGTTAGATAGTATGCTAGGTTTAATTTTAAATGACCTTTATAAAAAGGCTAGCATAAAAGATAACTTAATTAAGGCTAAGAATAGGTTTAGTGCTAATGAGTACCAAAACCTTTGGAACTCGCACAAAGTACGTAATCGAATTGTTCATGAGCCTGATGGGGTATTTACTTCAAAAGAGTTAGATTCCTCAATTTTAAATTTTGTAAAAGTTCTTAGTAAATATAAGTAAAAAATGAAATACGAACCCATAATTGGTCTAGAAATTCACATACAGCTTAATACAAAAAGAAAAATGTTTTGTGGTTGCAGTACCGATATATGGAAAAAACCTGCTAACAGTGTTGTTTGCCCTGTTTGTTTAGGTTTACCTGGTGCTCTTCCAGTACCGAATTTAGAGGCTATAAAAAAAGTACAGCTGTTTGGTTTAGCCCTAGGTTGCAAATTAAACACTAACTCTAATTTTGATCGAAAGCATTATTTTTATCCAGACTTGCCTAAGGGGTTTCAAATTAGTCAGTATAAAAAGCCTTTTTGCTACGAGGGAGTTTTAGAACTAAAAGAAGGGAATGTAGAAATAGAAAGAATTCATTTAGAAGAAGATACCGGAAAGTCTATTCATGATGCTAAAACAGATGAAACTTTGTTAGATTTTAATAAATCTGGAATGCCTTTAATGGAATTAGTAACTAAACCTCAAATAAAATCCCCCGAGCATGCCCACGAGGTTGCACTTAAAATTGCAGAATTAGCAAAATTTTTAAATGTAAGTAACGTAAATATGGAAAGGGGAAATTTGAGAATAGAGCCTAGTATAAGCTTGCGCCCGCTTGGTCAAGAAGACTTACCCAATTACAAAGTCGAACTAAAAAATATAAACAGCTTTAGGTTTATGCGTTCTGCCTTAAAATACGAAATTAAAAGACAAACTAAAGAGTTAAACGAGGGAAACAAAATTCCTCAACAAACACGTGGTTACAAGGAATCTACCAAAACTACCTTTATACAAAGAGTAAAAGAAACCGATAGTGATTACAGATATTTTCCTGAACCTGATATACCGCCTTTTGAATTTAGTAAGGAGTATATCGAAGAAATAAATAAATTAGTGCCTGTTCTGCCAAGCAAATTAAAAGAGGAGTTACACGATAAGCATAAAATATCTACAGAAAAAATAGATATGCTAGCAAAGCTTAGTAGGGTAGAGTTTGTTATTAATTTAATTAAAGCGGGTCTTAGTGCAAAAGATGCCGTAAATGAGTCCCTAGGTCTAAGTAAAGGTCAGTACAAAGAAGTATTCGAGAATTTAGAGTTGTTTGTCCAAAAAATAAAAGATAGTAAAAAACACCAAATGGACGATGATTCGGAGATTCTACAAATAGTAAAAAAAGTTATTAAAGAAAACACTGCAAGTGTAAACGACTATAAAGCAGGAAATATAAACGCCCTAAACTTTTTAATAGGCCAGGTTATGAAAAAATCTGGTGGCAAAGCCAACCCTGCTAAGGCCAGAGAGATATTGGTAAATAATCTTTAACTTATAACCTATAGACTTTACAACTAAGTTATAGTTTGCTATAATGATATATAGTCAAATTATTACCCCTTTATGTAAGGGTGGGTTTGCACACAAACCCACCCTTCATAATACAATTATTTAACCATCAGCCTCTTTTAAATCTTCAGATTTATTGCCTCAGAACCAAATCACACCTAAAATAGTGTTAATGTTTAAAAACAAGGCCTATTCCTTATTAGTTTTACTATCTTTAGCCTTTATTGCCATTGTAGGATTAGTGTCTTATATTTTAGTACCCAAGTTTCCTACAATTAATTTTCTTTCAACTGTTGATAAGGTTGATTCTAGAGATTCTAAAAACATAGTATCTGAATTTAAAATTAACGAAAAAGATGATGCTTTTAAGGTTATTGCTGTTACAGACGGTGATACTATTAAAATTGATTACTATGGAAAACCCGAGTCCGTTAGATTAATTGGTTTGGACGCCCCCGAGACTAGGGGAGAAACTAGTACTTGCTATGCAAAAGAAGCAAAGGATTTTTTAGTAAATGCCTTAAGTGGTAAAGATGTGCGTTTAGAGACTGACTCCTCTGGCTCTGAACGTGATAGATATAATAGGCTTTTAAGGTACGTATACTTAAATGGTGAAAATATAAATAACTTGTTAATTTTAAACGGATTTGCATCTGAAGTTTCTTATACAACAGAATATAAATTTCAAAAAGAATTTAAGAGGTCTCAATTAGAGGCTCATAATAAAAAACTAGGTATTTGGTCTGAGGAATGTCGCATAAATCCATAAAAACCAGCTATAATTATCGTGTTATAATTTAAGCAGGTGTTAAAAACCCTTTAAAATAGCTTTTTAAACATTATGGTAGATACTGTATCTCAAAAAGTTCAGGTAAAAAATAAACAAATAGTAAACCCCAAGTACATCTATGTTCGTAACCAAGATCAGTTAAAAGATATGTACGAAGAACTTAAGGATGTTTCACCTATAGCTATAGATACCGAGGGTACTGAGTTAGACCCTTATACCAACAAGTTATTACTGGTGCAAATTGGTTCTAGAACAAGCTCTTATGTTATAGATGCCCTAAGTATAAAAGATTGGGCACTAGTTAAAGAACTTTTTGAAAACCCCAAAACTTTAAAACTTTTACAAAACTCAAAATACGATTATAAGGTTTTAAAACAGAGTCTTGGTATCAAAATAAATAACGTTTTTGACACTATGATAGCTGAAGCCTTAATACGTAGTGGTTTACCTATGGGTGAGAATCGTACAGGTCTTGGTTTTTTAACAAGAAGGTACACTGGCGAAGAACTAGATAAATCCATTAGGGATACTTTTACAAGGTTCACCGACGTTTTAAGCGATGATAATAAGGGGTTTATCCAGGGTGGGGAAATGACTGAAGCACAGCTAAAGTATGCTGCTATGGATGTTATTGTATTGTTCCCCATTTTCGATGCCCAATATAAATTACTACAAGAAAAATCCTTGGTAAAAGTTGCCAACTTAGAGTTTACCGTTATGCCTGTGGTAGGGGATATGGAGCTTAGAGGTTTTCAAATAAATGTTCCCAAATGGAAAGATCATATTCAAACGATGCGCGAGAGTCATAAAAAAATTGCTAAAGATTTACAAGAGGCAGTCCGGCCCTACTTTAAAATCCATCAAGTAGATTTATTCGGTAATTATGGTGACGTTATAAATCTAAATAGTCAAGTTCAGTTAATGGGGTTAATGAACGATAAACTAAACTTAAATATCCCTTCTACTGGAGTTGCTATTTTAGAGATTACAGATCATCCGATAGCAAAATTGCTATTAGAGTATAGAAAATACGAAAAAATGATCTCAGCTTTTGGCGATTCCTTGTTAAGTCAGTTAAATCCCGTAACCGGAAGGCTCCACCCTAATTACCAACAAGCTCGAACCACCACTGGTAGATTCGCTTGCTCTAAGCCTAATTTACAACAAATACCTGCAAGAGGGGAAGGCGCCGTATTTAGAACTTTTTTTGAAGCACCCGAGGGGAGAATGCTAGCTACTTGCGATTATTCTCAGCAAGAAATGAGGGTGTTAGCAGATCTTTCTGGAGACGAAACACTTTTGGAATCCTATAGAACCGGAAAAGACCTACACTCTTTAACTGCCGCTAATATGTATGGTGTACCTTATACCGATGACTTTAAAGACAAGCACAAAGACCTGAGACAGGCCGCTAAAACAATTAATTTTGGTTTAGTTTATGGTAGGGGCGCCTCCTCCTTAGCCCCTCAAATTGGAGTTAGTGTAGAAGAGGCAAAAGCCTTGGTTGTTAAATATTTTGAAAAAATGCCTAAAATTGAGAAATGGCTTAAGGAGGCCGCTAAATTTGGTGTAGAACATGGTTATGTAGAAACACTGCTTGGTAGAAAAAGATTTTACGAACTACCCGACCCAAGTGATCCTAATTATAATCGCGAGATATCTGGAATTGAAAGGGCCTCTAAAAACATGCCTATTCAAGGAACAAGTGCAGACATGACTAAAATAGCTATGATTAATATTGCAAAAAGGTACGAGGCAGAAAACTTAGATGCTGGTATAATTCATACCTTACACGATGAGTTAGTTACAGAAGCTAGTGAAGAACATGCCGAAAGGGCTATGCAAATTCAAAAAGAAGAAATGATTAATGCGGGTAAAACACTTCTTAAACAGTGTCCTGTCGAGGTAGACGGAGAAATTAGTAAACAATGGGAACATTAAGCTTTGTTTGTTAGCAAAGCTAGTTATCTTATTAAGTGTTTTACAATTTAAAGCTTGCAGTCTTACAAGTAGACTGCTAAAATTTTGTTATGATTATTTGTCAAAAATGTCAAAAAAGGCCAGCAGAGTTGCAAACGACTCAGTTTGTAAATGGTCGTAATGTTTATGTTGCGTTGTGTAGACAGTGTTTTGATGAGCTACAGACAAATCCTGATGGAACTTCGGAGCAACTTTTAAAATTTGGTATAGATCTTACCGAGCTTGCTAAACAAAACAAGTTAGATCCAGTCGTCGGTAGAAAAACAGAAATAGAAAGAGTTATCCATGTTTTAAGTAGAAGAATTAAAAACAACCCTGTGTTAATTGGTGAACCCGGTGTTGGAAAAACTGCTATTGTAGAAGGCTTAGCCCAAAGAATAGTTGATAATAATATCCCAGAAACTTTAAGAGGAAAGAAAGTAATTTCTTTGGATATGGCCTCTTTAATTGCGGGCGCCGCGCACCGAGGTGTTTTTGAAAAAAGATTAAAAGATATAATAAAAGAAATCCAAGATGCTAAAGGGCAAATTATTTTATTTATCGATGAATTGCACACTGTTGTTGGTGCTGGAGCTGCCGAAGGTGCAGTGGATGCTGCCAATATTTTAAAACCATTTTTGGCTAGGGGAGATATGCAATTAATCGGAGCCACAACATTAGACGAGTACAGAAAAAGAATCGAGAAAGATGCTGCTTTAGAGCGAAGGTTTCAAACTGTTTTGGTTAAAGAACCGACTATAAAAGAAGCTAAGTTAATACTAGAAGGCTTAATTCCAAGATACGAAACTCATCATCAAGTTAAGTATAAAAAATCAGCTATAAATGCTGCCGTAGATTTAAGCAGTAAATATATTAATGAAAAGTATTTACCTGACAAAGCTATTGACCTAATAGATGAAGCTGGGGCTAAAGTTAGATTATCTACCGTAGTGGAGCCCGATAACTTAAAACAGGTAAACGAGCAATTAGAAAAGCTTAACGTCGAAAAAAAGAAAACGACCGATGCTCAAAGATTATCAAAGATAGAAAAAGAAACCGAGGACCTGCACAAAGTTAAACTAGAGCTTATAGATCTTTGGACAAAAACGAAATTAGAAAAAGTACCTGTGGTAACAAAATATGATATTGCTGCGGTTATATCTGAGTCTACGGGAATACCTTTGGAACAACTTTCGGTAGAAGAGCGCGAAAAATTATTAAAATTAGAGGCAAACCTAAAAAATCATGTTGTCGGCCAAGATGCCGCAGTAGATGTAGTTTCTAGTGCTATTAGAAGATCAAGATCAGGTCTTAAAGATCCCAATCGACCAATAGGTACTTTTTTATTTTTAGGTCCTACAGGTGTTGGAAAAACAGAATTAGCAAAAGCCTTGGTAAAAGAATTATACGGTGATGAATCTATGCTAGTGCGCATAGATATGACTGAATACGGCGAAAAACACACGACTTCTAGGCTAGTAGGGTCTCCTCCGGGCTATGTTGGTTACGATGACGCAGGCCAATTAACCGAGGTAGTAAGAAGGCGTCCTTTTTCTGTTGTTTTACTAGATGAAATAGAAAAGGCCCATTCGGATGTATATAACCTGTTACTTCAAATAATGGACGACGGTAGACTAACAGATGGTCAAGGTAGAACTGTTAATTTTAAGAATGCAATTATAATAATGACTTCTAATGTTGGTACCGAAACCCTAAAACGTGAGGAGATAGGTTTTGGTAAGTCTGGGGAAAGTAGTGTTAGATCGCACGAGAAAATAGAACATAATCTAAATAAAATTCTTTCAGATAAATTTAAGCCTGAGTTTTTAAATAGATTAGATGAAATAGTGGTATTTAAAGAGTTAGCAAAGGAGCAAATACAGCAGATATCCAAAATCCAGCTAAAAAAGGTAGAAAAGATGCTTAAAGATCAAAGGGTTTTATTTGAATTTGATGATTCTGTTATAAAATACGTTGCTGATAAAGCTTTTGATCCTGATTTTGGTGCAAGACCAATAAAACGTTTTATCCAAAAAAATATCAGTGATGAAATAAGTCAGATGTTAATATCCGATGAACTATCAAAGCACGATTTGGTTAAAGCTAAAGTAGTTAAAGGTGCTCTATCTTTCGAAGTAAAGCGCAAAGCTAAGGTAAAGGTTTAAAGTTTAACAATTAGTTACAATTTCTATTGTACTTTGCCTATAGCTATGCTAAAATCTCCCAGTTATGGCTCAAAAAGAATTAAAAAAAGAAGTAAAAAAAGCCTCTAAGCCCGAAGCGGTAGAGAAAGTTTCAGAAGAACAGGTTGTTAAAAAACCTGTCGAAGATGTTACTGATTCTATTGATTCTACTGAGACAAATGAGACAAAAACTCCTGCTAAAGAAGAAAAGGTTACTGACAGAAACGATACCTTTAGAGTAGGGGATACAGTCAAAGTTTTTTACAAGATTATTGAGGGGGGAAAAGAAAGAGTACAGCCCTACGAAGGAACCGTTATTTCGAAACGAGGCGAAGGTATATCTAAAACTTTTATTGTTAGAAGAATGGGTATAGGAAACATAGGGGTAGAGAGGATCTTTCCTACATACTCTCCGAAGATAACCGAGCTAACTGTTTTAAGAAAAGGAAAAGCACGAAGAGCTAAGTTATTTTATTTAAGAAAAGCTCTAAGTAAAAAAGACGCTCGTATAAAAGAGAGAGTTTAATACCTTTGTTTTCTATTTTTTTTCGCAAAGTTAACAAGCAAGTAGGCCAAACTCCATTTCAACTTTTGCAGTTGCTGCAGAATTCTACCAATCAAAAATATTTTCATACAGGAAATTTAGATCCTATGGCTAGTGGTTTAATGCTCTACGTATCTGCTAAGTTTCGTTTTTTAGAAAAAAAATTAAAAAGTCTTACTAAGGTCTACGAATTTACAATTATCCAAGGGTTTAATACCGACTCTAATGATCTTTTAGGTCTTATAACAGATTACGACGTTAATAATAAAACAATTGACTTTTCTAAAAAAATAAACAGTTTACCTAGGAACTACATTACTCAAAGACCTCCAAAAATAAGTAGAAAAAACTTAAAAAAGTCAAAAATCTCTGCCTTTTTAAATAATGAAAAATTAGATAATTTACCTTTTAGACCTGTAAAAATTTACTATCTAAAGTATTTAGGTCAAAGTACTATTTTAAAAGAAGACCTGTATACATATGTTACAAAGAGTTTTAAATTGCTACCCGGTGACTTTAGACAAGAAAAAATAATAGACTTGTATCAAAGTAATTTAGCCAATTTTCCCCACAGCTTTAACTTGTATAAGTTTAAAATTAAGGTGTCTGGCGGGTTTTATGTTAGATCGTTTGTAAGAGATGTGTCCGAAAAATTAAACAAGCCACTTACCACGTTTAGAATTAATCGAACTAAAATGGGGTTAATAAAACTATAGAGTTACTTTTCGCTTTGTGTATGTAAATGCGTCTTGCTAAAGTCTTCTGCTATTCTGCACAATTCAAAGTATTTTTTTTGATTTTTAAATAAAAATTCTGCCTTCGGTAAATCTTTTATAAAGATAATATTGTGATCTAATAAAGTTTGTCGGGTAATCGAATCAATTTCAATTAGCGAGGTAATAGGGTGTAAATGGGTTCGATCTACAAGTTCTCTTAAACTATTACCATTAGGATAATCCCAGCTAGTAACTTTTATTCCCCTGCATAGAGAGTATTTAACGACTTCTGAAGTTATTTTAGTATTGGTGAATATCCAGGCATTTGTGTATTTACTATTTAAATCTAAAAACCTTGCATATACGTAAAGTGCTGTCTTGATGTCCGTTTTATATCCCATTTTCTTGTGAAACTTAGCCTCTATCATGTCTTTTTCATCCCCTTTTACTGCACTAACGTCTATCTCGTGGGTAACACAGTCCCCTTGTAGTATAAGATTTGTTTCTGTTGTATAACCTATCTGTTGTAGTAATCCTGACACAAATTGTTCAAAGGGAAAACCCGTGGGACCTAAATCTGAAATGGCCTTTTTTAGACTATATCTTCCGGCAATGTATCGACCCCTACCCCCAACTTGATCTAATGAGCGGAACACAAGGTGGTATAAATCCTCAGTTTTCATCCCTTCTCTTAAATTTGGGTATACATCACGTAAGACTTGTTTAATTTCTTGTTTATTTGCCCCGGATCTTTTTAGCGAGCTTATTACCTTTTCGGGTGAAAACTTTTCACTGTCTCCATTCGCCTTACGGATATTTATATTTGATGGCATTAAATACATTATAGCAAACTAAAATTAAGTCCCTATGAACTTGTTTAAAATTTTAATTAAATAGGTTGTTATACAACTTTGATACTATAGAATTAATCTATGTTTTTATTTTCTATAGTTGCTCTAATTGGTGGGTTATTATCCGTATTAAGCCCTTGTAGCGGGGCTTTACTGCCAACTTATTTTGCTTTAACTTTTAAATCTAGAGAAAAGCTGGTATTAAATACTTTATTCTTTTCCTGGGGTGTTTTGTTTGTTTCTATACCCATAGGTATAGGTGCCCATTTTTTATTTTTTCTTTTAAGTAATTGGGGAAAAGTAATTTTTCAAACTGTAGGTTTGTTGTTTTTTGTGATTGGTGTTACTACACTTTTGGATATTAAGCTGTTTAAGTTTGTTAGTACACCCTCATTTGATAAAAATCAGGGGTATTTTGCTACTTTTATATTTGGTTCTATTTCAGCATTTTCTTTAGGGGCCTGCTCGGGACCGATTCTTGGTGCCATAGCCACCCTTGCAGCCTCAACTAAGAGCTACCTTTCTTCCTCGATTTTAATGTTCTTTTATACCCTTGGAATTTTATTACCCTTTATCGCGATATCTTTTGGAATAGACCGGTCTAAATTTCTTCAAAAAATCTTTGTTAAAGGGAAAATAATTGAGTTTAGTTTGTTTAACAAGAGGTTTAATATTCATTCCTCAAATTTAGTCTCCGCTTCTATTTTCATTTTTGTTGGGGTTATTTTTTTGTTTTTTAACGGATCACTATTAAATGTTGAAAGATTGTTGAATATCAATACCGACATTATGATACAATGGCAAGAGAACCTTTTGGATATATTAAATTATTATAAATTATGAAGAATAGTTCCACATTACCTGCTTCAGTAATTCTTTCAGCAATTATTTTAGCTACATCTATTATTTACCATGCCAATGCTTTAAGTGGTAAAAGTTTATCTTTAAGCAATTTTAAAACAGGCCCAACCGCGGATGTTAATCCTGTAGAACCTACGGCTCCTACGCCCGATGAGAATGGTGCTCCTCAAGTAGTGACTGTTAGCTTAGACGACGATCCTGTTTTAGGAAATGCAGATGCACCAGTTACACTAGTTGAATTTAGTGATTATGAGTGTCCTTTTTGTAAAAGACATGCAGATACAACTTTGCCAGAAATTATAAAAAACTATGTGGATAGCGGAAAGGTAAAGATTGTATTTAGAGATTTACCTTTAAGCTTTCATGAGCCGATGGCCTCTAAAGCTGCAAATGCCGCAAACTGTGTTCGAGAACAAAAAGGGGATTCCGCCTATTACACCTTCCATGATCTTTGGTTTACAAATACCGCAGCTAACGGACAAGGTGTAAGTGATGAAAAAATGAATGAATATGCTAAACAAACGGGTGCCGACATAGCAAGCTTTACTAAGTGTGTTACAGACGGAAAATATAACGAAGAAATAAAAGCTGACCTTGCCGATGCTACTAAATATGGTGCCTCAGCAACACCTAGCTTTTTTGTAGGTAAAAGTGGTGATAAAGAGATTGAAGGAGAAATGATAATTGGTGCACAACCTTATAGTAGCTTTCAAGCTGCCTTTGATAAGTACCTACAGTAACTTTTAACTAACTCTGAGGGCGTAAAACCCCTCAGAGTTTTTTTTGCCCTCTTCCAATTAATTCTTTAGGCTTTTCGTTGAATTAGCCATAAATTCCTATATAATAAAGCGTAGTTTACGGCCCTATCGTCCAGTGGTTAGGACACCAGGTTTTCATCCTGGAAACCGGAGTTCGACTCTCCGTAGGGTCACCAATAGGGATATAAGCATTTTCAAACGATACCGTTTCAAAATGGGTGCATTTTAGAAAAACAGATGACCAACCTCTAGGGGATTACTAGCGGATTGATTTAAAGAACAAGAACCCTTCAGATTTCGAAACTTTCCAGAACAGTCTGTAAATTTTTAATTCTTCTTCGAATAAAATATGCGTTAAGCCAAAGATTAGCATGTTTAAATGATTCAAAACCTTTGATAGTTTTTAACCTTCCATTTAAGTGTGAATTGAAGGATTCAATTAAGTTATTAGTGCCTGGTGTGTGTTTAACTTTGTAGTGCGCATTAAAGTAGTTTTTGTTTTTATCGATATATAACAATATTTTTACACAAAGTTCATCATGTTTGTATTTTGTATATATACCTTTAGCTACTCTATTAAAGTCATCAGAGGATCGTTGATTTTTAAATAATGTCTCAATGCCTCTCATAAAATCCAGATATGTGTTATCTGTTCTAATATTTAATAACTTCCTGATATTTTCTTTGTAATGATTAGTGCATAACTGTCTTACTACATTTGGATAAACTTATTTACATGCTTCGTATATATTTGAGTTATCATCAGATACTAAGCTTTGTAGAGTGTAGTTTACTAATCTAAAAGATTTGAATAGTTTTAAACATACAAGATAGTTTTCTGATGGAGCAAGTGTATATGTAGGGATATCATGAGTGAGGTAATCAATACCATATATTACAGGTATCTTTTTATCATATCCTTTAACTTTTAAATATTTACCATCAACCAGTAAAATACCACAAAACCTATTACAATACTTTCTAGTAACATCTGCACAGTGTGGTAGTTTTTCTAACTCTTCCATACAGTACCTATATGCAGTCGTTATTGATATATTATTTAATTCTGCTAGTTTTCTAAATGGTAACCCATCAAGGTGTTGTATTAATAACTTTTTCTTATCAAATTTCCTTGTTCTGTTTATCTGATAGTTTTTACTACACGAACTACAAGAAAATCTTAATTTACCTCTTCTAACTCCTCTTTTTGTAGTATCGAGGCTATTACAGTAGGGGCATTTAGTTTTTTTTAATCATAAATCAATTTTACTTCACTGAGTTAAATTTTAATATCTTGTTGGTATCAAAATCTTTGCAGACCATTTCTGCACCCATTTTGAAACGGTATCCTGAAAATTAAAGTTGACAATCACCTCATCTAACTGATATATTTTAATATATGTTCAATCGTTCATATATTGATGGCCATAAGGATCATCCTCACTACATAGCTGACTCAACAATAGCTTCTCTGAAAAAGAACGTTTCTTTCACTTCTGAAGAGGAGGAAATCGTAAATACA